>ENA-UPSB01000234-UPSB01000234.1-bioreactor-metagenome-genome-assembly--contig:-NODE-234-length-99869-cov-19.586401_pt1 | contig 99869 bp, 96 predicted proteins | sample MGYA00238182_ERZ773286 | MGnify/ENA primary metagenome ERZ773286 (study PRJEB29026, sample SAMN07631240) | bioreactor metagenome | isolation source: Switchgrass digestor | place: USA: Dartmouth... | reverse complement strand
GGAGTCCGTCGTCGCGAGAATTTTGAGCTTTTCCTGAATTCTTCTCTCCTCCGTCACGTCGCGGATGGACTTGAGCATCTTCGTGCCCTTGTCGTCGGGTTCCCCCAGCGGCAGCGCGTCGACTTTGAAAAACCGCTCCTCCCCATCGATCGTCAGGGAAAAATCGCGGCTGTTTTCACTGCTGAAGATTTCGTACAGTTCCGGCTTCTGGTCTAATATCTGCTCGATGGGGCAGGTGGCCAGAGGGATGTTGAGCGTCTCAAAAAAATCCTTGGCGGCCTTGTTGTAGTCGATGATTCTCCTGCCCGGGCCCAAAACCACCATGCCCTCGTGGTTTTTCTCGAAAATCGTCTCGCGCGCGAGCGTCCGGATCTCCAGAAAATCGTACCGGACTATGCCAAGCCCGATCGTAAACAGCGAGACGGGCATAAACACAGCGGAGTAATCGACGCTCAGCTCGTTAAAGAAGATAAGCACAAGCGCGATGCCGGCAAGCGGCAAAAGCGAGGCCAGAAGGAAAATCGAGAAATGGGACCGCGTAAAGCTCACCTTGTTTTTCTGGTACGCGGCGGAATAGATGACGACGGTCGCAATCAGGCACAGCTTGGTGTAGAGGATGTTGAAATAATACCAGGGCCCCCACTCCACATACAGGCCGCGGTACCCAAGCGTCTCGTAAACCCCCATGTTTGTATAGAAGAAGTGGTGCCACGGATTGGTCAGCCGCAGGACAAAGGTGACGACGGGGATGACAAACAGCAAAATCTCAAGCCGGATTTTGAGAGAAGCGTCCACTTTCGTGTAGTAGATCGACACCAAAAGCCACAGGACGGGGCCGAAAGGCAGCCCAAGGTATTGTATCTGGTTCCAAAAAGCCATATCTTCCAGTTTGCCGCTGTTTATAATCATCAAATATCCAAACAGGTAAAGGCTCACGCAAAGCGCCATGGCGGAAAACGCCTTCAGGTAGTTGCTTCGGCCCTTTGAAAAGAAATAGGCGGCAAACAGCAGCGCCAATATCACCGCAAAAAACAGGTAGAGGCTCAGCAGCTTCATCATAGCAATTCCTTCCGTCAAAACGATAAGTCCCCGAAGAATTTACACATTGTAATTATACAGACTAAGATAATAATTGCCAGGAAAATTTCCGTTATTCTTGCTTATTCCGCAATTTTTCACATTTTGCCGACAAAATCCGAGGCGTAATTTGCATTATGTCAACCGATTTCGTGCCGGCCCATGCGCTTTTGTCTCATTTCTTACAACAAGTTGTAATAACATGCCGCCCGCTCCAAAAGAGTAACGCGCCGCTAAAAAACGCGAAAAAGCCTTGTAACGTACTGTTACAAGGCTTTTTGCCTGATGCCGTTTGCGCCGCGGGGTAAACCGTCAACACGGCCTACCCTTTGAGCTTTTCGATTTCTTCCTCCACTTCCTCGGCGCCTTCCGCGTAGAACTTCTCCTCATCGGGGGCAAGCTCCTTAAGCAGCCTTAAGAACTCGCCGGCATGCACCCTTTCCTCGTCGGCGATGTCCTTGAGCACCTCAATGGCAAGCTCGTTGTCAATGGATTCGGCAAGCTGCATGTACAGCTGGATGGCCTCGTACTCGGCGGCAATCATAAACCGGATGGCGCGGATGAGTTCCTCATGGGTGAGCTTGCGCTCTTTTGCCAGGCCGGAAAAAGCGTTCCCAAATTCAGGCATGCTGTCTCTCTCCTTTGTACTTATGATGATAATTTTATTTTACCACGTTTTGCCGGAAATGTTTAACGGTTTTAAAAACTTATTTCCCACAGGCTGCCCGGGTCCGGCGCGCGCCTTAGGACTTCAGGCGTCCCGCTCCTTAAAAACCGTATCGCGTCCTCTTCGTCAAGCGGCCTGCTGATCAGGAAGCCCTGCACTTTGTCGCAGCCGTGCTTCCTGAGATACTGAAGCTGGCTTTCGTATTCGACGCCTTCGGCGATGGTAAACTGCCCGAGCTTGTGGGCGATGGAAATGATATCTCCGGTAATCGCACTGGCCCCGTCGGTGCTCAGCAGCCTGTCGATGAAATACTTGTCGATTTTCATGCAATCGACTGTGAGGCCCTTTTCCCGTGCCAGCGAGGAATGGCCTGTCCCGAAATCGTCTATGGCGATATACAGCCCCGCCTGACGCAGCTCCTTAAGGCTATTGTTGATGGCGTCGTAATCGGAAGCGAAGACCGACTCCGTTATCTCAAGGCAGAAGTTCCGCTCGTCCACCTGCGCGTCCCGGATAAGCTCAAGCAGCCTGCCTGTGAAATCAGGGCTGAGCAGCTGGATGACCGAGATGTTCACGGAAACGGTCACGTCGCTGTATCCGAGCGCCTTGAGCCGGCGCAGAAAGCGCAGGGCCTCTGCTATGACTTTTTCGCCAATCGGGAGGATGAGCTTTGTTTTCTCGGCGATGGGGATAAACTCCAGCGGCGACACGCCGCCGAGCTCTTCCGTCTTAAGCCTGGAGAGCGCCTCAAAGCCGAACAGCGCGTTCGTCTTCAGATTGAAAATCGGCTGGTACTGCAAAAACAGCCTGTCCTGCGTCTCCTCGCCCGCCGCGATGGCGCCGAGCGCTTTGACGATATCCCGCTCGCGGTTGACCATGGCCTCCAGCTCTTCGTTGTAAAAGCAGACGTCAAAGTCCTTCCCGGCTGTGCTGATGGCCTTCTCGGACGCAATCAGGACTCTCCTCAGCAGCGTATCGGTATCGGGCGCGCTCTCGCCGGGCTCGATTTCGAGGATGCCGATTCCGCCGCCGATGCGTTCCATCGCAAACAGCTTCCCGAGCGTGTCGGCGACAGTGCTCCCGAACCGGGCAAGCTCGTCCTTGTCCCTGTAGCCGACGAGATAGAAGATAAACCGGTGCTCGCTGGCCTGGAAGAGCCGGCGGCTTTCTGTGCTGTACGCCTCGAGGACTTCCGCCGCCTTCTTAATGAGGTTTTGCGAATACTGGAACCCGTAATTGGACATGAGCACCTGAACCATGCTCAGGTTGATGCCGACGAGGGCCCTTTTCGCCCATTTTTTCGAGGCGGCGTCCCGCTCGAGCAGCGTCACGAGGTATTCGCGGTTGTACAGGCCCGTCCACCTGTCGTGCTCGTTGTTGTACTTTAAAGCGTTTTCAATCGCCTTCCGGTCGGATATGTCGAGGACGATGCCCTCGAGCGCCTCCACTTCGCCTTGTTCGTTGTAAATCCCCTGCCCCATCTCGAGGACCCATTTCTTCTCGCCCGCGGCCGTGATAATCTCGTACTCATGCTTAAACGGGCGCCTTTGCGCGAGAATGCGCTCCCACTCGGCCCACAGCGCGTCGCGGTATTCGGGGGAGATGATGTCGTTATAGGACAGGTCCCTGTTGTGCAGCAGGCTCTCGGGGGGATACCCCGTCAGGCTCAGGCAGCCGTTGGAGACATACTGCATGGTCCAGTCGCGGTCGTAATTGCACCGGTACGCCAGCCCCGGCAGGTGCGAGAGCAAAACCGATTTGCTCCGCTCGCTCTCATGCAGCGCCCGCTCCATGCTTTTCCGCTCGGAGATGTCCTGTATGAGGCATATATGGCCGCACAGCTCTCCGTCCGGCATGGTAATCGGGTAGATAATCTTGTCCACCCAGACGACCGAGCCGTCGGGCCTTATATACCGCTTTTCTATGGAATACGAGTCAATCTGGCCCGATTGGAGCTTCTCAATGTGCCTGCGCTCTTCCTCAATGTCGTCCGGGTGCGTGATATCCTCCCAGCTTAAGTGCCGGAGCTCTTCCGCCGTTCTGCCCGTGATCTGTGCGTACATCCTGTTCATTTTGACGCTGCCTGCGCTGGGGCGGGCCGGATTGAAATGGTGGATGACGATGCCGATGGGGGCTTGGTTCATGATCATCTCGAACGTCATCACCTGTTCGCCCAGCTGCCGCTCAAGCGCCTGCTCGGCGCGCAGCAGGGCGATATGGACGTCAATCCGCGCCCTGAGCGAGTCCATCTGAATGGGCTTGCGGATATAGTCGACGGCGCCCATCTTCAGTCCCTTGATTTCGTTGTCCAGCTCGTTGTAATTGGTGAGGATAATCGTGCGCAGCCTGCTGTACCGCCTGCTCCTTTTCAGGGCTTCGAGCACCTGAAAGCCGTCCATTCGGGGCATATTCAGGTCGAGTATGAGCAGGTTGATCCCGTCGTGCTCCTCGAGAATGCGCATGGCTTCCAGACCGTCCTCGGCCGTGAGGATGCAGTAGTCGCTGAGCATCTGCTGGATGATCAGCCGGTCTGTCGCCGAGTCGTCAACCGCTAAAATCTTTATCTGCATCGTCAAGCCCCCTCTCTCCGTTTACTCCGCGAGTCTCTCCGATGTCTCCAGTTCCTTCAGCAGTTTTCTCAGCAGCGTTACGAACCTGTCCTTTAAGGGTAAAATGTCATCCCCCTTCCCGTTTTTCAGCGCTGTATACAGGGCCGCGGCCGTCTCGTGGAGGGCGCTCGCCCCGATGCTTCCGGAGCTGCTGGCGATTTTATGGACGATGTGCGCCGCGTCCGCGTATCTCCCTGCGCGGACGGCCTCCTCCAGCCTGTCGGGCGTTTCGCGGTTTTCGCCGAGGTATTCGCCGAGCACTTTGCGGTAGAGCTCTTCGTTTCCGCCCATGTTCCTAAGGCCCATCCCGCGGTCAAGAACGCTCCCGCCTGCCTTTTCGTGCCCGCTCTGGAGAAGGATTTCCTTTACCGTTTCAACAAAGCGCTCGGGATGAAACGGCTTGCTGATGTAGTGGTACATCCCGTACCGCTCGCATTTGTCCCGGACGCCCAGCACGACGTCCGCCGTCATGGCGACGATGGGCACGTCGGGGGAAATCTCCCGGATCTTCTCCGCCGCTTCGTATCCGTCCATGACGGGCATGTGAAGGTCCATCAAAATCAGGTCAATGACATCCCTGTTTTCCTGATACAGCTTTACGGCTTCCTCCCCGTCGCCGGCGATGATGGTGCCGGCGCCCACCTGCTCAAGCAGGGACTTTGCGACGAGCTGGTTTGTCTTGTTGTCCTCCGCGAGCAGGACGGTGCGCGGCTTTTCAAGCTTTGCCGGCTCTTTCTCCCCCTTCTCCGCGCGCCGGGAACAGCCGGAGACGGCCTTGAGGTTGAAGAGGTCGAGGACGGCGTTGAGCAGGATGGAGGGGATAATCGGCTTGCCGATGCCCATATCAATCCCGTGCTCGGCCAGCTGGTCGAACAGGTCTTCCCGCATCATGGGCAGGAGCATCATGATCTTTGGCATCTTTATGATTTTGCCGCTCCGGCGCAGCGCATCCACAAACTGAAAGCCGCCTTTGGAGGGCGTCTCGTAGTCGACGATAAGCAGGTCAAACGGCCGCGCGAACGTCCTCTCCGCCGCTTCGAGGATGCTCACGGCGCTCGTCTCCGAGCTTGTCAGCTCGCATTGCATCCCGAAGCTGCACAGGTAGCTCTCAATAAGGTTCATGTTCGCGCCTGTTTTTTCCAGCACGAGCGCGCGCAGCTCCCTAAACTGCCTGGCGGACAGGGCTTTTTTATAGACGTCTTCCTTCTCCCTGTCGACCGGAAGGGCAAGGCTCACAATCACCGTCGTCCCCTCGCCGGACGTGCTGAACACCTTGATCTCGCCGCCCATCATGTCGACGAAGCTCTTGACGATGGCCAGCCCCAGCCCGGAGCCCCCGAAGCGCCGGGTGATGCTGCTGTCTCCCTGTTCAAACGGCTTGAACAGCTTTTCAATCTGTTCTTCCGTCATGCCGATGCCCGTGTCCCTGACGGTGAAGGAGATGTGGTATGTATCGCTTTCCTTCGCGATGAGCCGGATATCGAGGGACACTTCCCCCTCCTGCGTGAATTTCACGGCGTTGCTCAGGACGTTGAGCAGAATCTGCTCGATGCGCTTGGCGTCCCCGAAAAACCAGTTGGGGACGTCCGGGTCTTTCGACAGGCGGAAACCGATTTTCTGCTCGTTAATCCGGTACGAGACGATATTGACGACGTCCTGGATGAGCTGGTCCATGCTGAAAGAGGCCGTCTCAATCTGAACCTTGCCCGCCTCGATTTTCGAAAAGTCGAGGATGTCGTTGATGATGCTGAGCATGATGCTCGCCGCCTGCATAATCCGGTCGATATACATGCGCTGCGTCAGGGTGGTCTCCGTTTTTTTCAGCAGGTACGACATCCCCGTGATGGCGCTCAGCGGCGTGCGGATTTCGTGGGACATCCTCGCTAAAAACTTCGACTTAAACGCGTTGGCCTCCTCGGCCTCCCGCTTGGCTTTTTCAAGGTCGGCCTGGATTTCCTTTCTCCGGCGGATTTCCCTTCTCAGCCGCGCGATCCAGAAAAACGACACGATCAACACGGCGGCAACAGCCGCGCCGACGCCAAGCACGACGCGGAGAATCGGCCCGTAGTTGACGTCCGCCTCGAGCGCCACCCACCTGTTGCTGATGGCGAGCTTCTCGCTCTCGTCGATGGACGCGAGCGCCTTGTTGATGATGCTGACAAGCTCCGGCCAGTCTTTCCGCACGGCAAAATGCAGGGAGTGGTGTTTTTCCGCCTCGAACGCCACAAAGCGGAGATTTGTCAGCCCGTTTGACCGGATCAGGTAATTCGTCGTGGCGAGGTTCCCGACAAACGCCCTCTCCTCGCCCGTCGCCACGGCGGTGAGCGCGGCCTCGACGGAATCGTAGAGGCTCAGGTTAATATGCTGGAAAGACAGCAGGTAGCTGTGATGCGAGCTGTTTCGCTGGACGGCGACGGCCTGTCCCGCCAGGTCGCCGATGCTGGAAATGGTGTCGGTGTCGCGGGTGACGATGACGCGCTTGTAAAAGTAATACGGTTCGGAAAAGAGGAAGCGCTGTTCCCTCTCGCTCGTTTTGCCGACGGCGGGCAAAACGTCGATTCCCCCATTGAGCGCCAAATCGTACGCCTCGGGCCACGTCAGGCCCCCCACGACCTCAAATTTCAGGCCTGTTTTTTCGCTGATGAGGGCGATGTAGTCCGCCGAAATTCCCTTGTACTCCCCGTTTTCGTCGATGAACTCAAACGGCACAAATCCCGGGTCGATGCCGACGCGGATGACGGGGTGCTTTTCCATGAACAGCAGCTCGACCTCGGTCCAGACGATGCCGTCGGCGGCGCCAAAGCCAGGCGGCGCGACAGCCGCCAGCAGGACAAGGGCAAGTATGGCGACGCAAAATCTCCCCGGCCTCATCTCCGTCTCCTTTCAACGCCGCTGCCGGATCTCCGGCCAAGTCCGCCCGGTATGATCAAACGATTCAGGTCACTTAAACTTTTCCAGCAAAATTTTCTTGCAACCAGTATGTCATATTTTGTCTAACCTGTCAATTAATGCTCGAATTATGATACATTCGGCCGCTTTTGGCGCGGGGATGCCCCCTCAAACTGACACATTAACGCGGTGAAACCTGTCTGTTTTTTGAGTCAATGGTACAATAATCCAGCTTGCGGACGCTTTGCTCAGAGTGTCATCCTGGAAAACGTGATTCATGAGACGCGAAAAGGCCAGCCCTTTCGGGCTGGCCTTTACTGCAGTGATGTTAAAAACGTATCGCTTGCTACTTTCCGGCCATTTGCTCCGGCAGCAACTCGTCTTCCGGCTCATCCGGCAGCGCGATGTGGGCCTTCCTGCGCTTGTGGCTGGCCAGGATGGTGATGCCCAGGATGAGGAGCAGCAGCAGCCCCTGGAAGGACTGGGAGTACTGCGTCTCCGAAAGGCCGATGAGCGCGAGGCCGTTGACGATAATCGTAATGGAAAAGCTCCCCAGAAGCACCTTGTAGAGCTTTGCTGAGTTGCCGCCCGTGACGAGGACGCCGCCGAGGAACACCGCCATGGCCACCTTCATCTCAAAGAAGACGCCCATCTGCTGGCTGGTGCCGCCCACGGACGTGAGGGAAAACAGCGCGGCAAACCCGGCCATAAGCCCGGACAGCCCAAAGGCGATAATTTTCATGAGCGTCACTGGCACGCCGACGAACTCGGCCGTCGTCTCGTTCTCGCCGATGGCCTTGCAGTATTTGCCCACTCTGGTGTACTCGAAGACGTACCACATGACGGCCACGATGACGAGGAACGCGGGGTAGCGGATATAGGGCTGGCTGAAAATCCGCATGGAGTCGGGGATGTACTGCGTGCCGATGTTCGTCTGGATGAAGTTGACGATGCCGCGCACGCCGATGAGCATGGCAATCGACTGCATGAAGGAGGGCACCTTAAACTTCGCCACGACGACGCCGTTGAACAGCCCGATAATCAGCCCCACAAGGAGCGCCACGGGGATGAGCAGCGGCCCGCCGAATGCGTTGGCCGCCCACGTCGCGATAACGCCCGACAGCGCGAGGTTGACGCCGACGGACAGGTCGATGCTCCCCATCGCCACCACGAAGAGCACACCGCAGCCGGAGATGATGGTCATGACGGACTGGTCGAGCATCATGTTCAGGCTGAAGGGCGAGAGCATCCTGCCCTGGCTTGTAATCTCAAAGAAGGCGAATATAACGACAAACGCCGCAAACGGAACAATATCCTGCAGGCCGATGTTTCTCTTCTTCATATCATCACTCCTATGACGGATTGTTCCGTAAAGTCTTCGTCACGCCGGATTGTGGCCGTGACTTTGCCGCCCTTCATGACGATAAGCCGGTCCGCCATTCCGAGGACCTCCGTCAGCTCGTCGGATATGAGGATGGTGGCGATGCCCTTCTTCTTGGCTTCCTTCATCAGGGAGTAGATGTACGCCTTGACGCCCACGTCCACGCCGCGGGTGGGGCAGTCGAGCACCAGCACCTTCGGCTCCTTCACGAGCCAGCGGCCGAGGTTGACCTTCTGCTTGTTGCCGCCGGAGAGGGCGTCCATGGGCTGGTAGATGTCCGTGCATTTAACCCGCATTTCCTTAACCATGTCGGACGCGAGCTTTTTGAGCTTCCTCGGGGCCAGATACCCCACCTTCCCCTCCAGGCGGATCAGGGACGGGAGATTGAAGTTGTCGAGGATGCTCGCGTGAATCATGAGCGCCTCGTTGTCGCGATCCTTCGGAACGTAGGCCATATTGCTCTTGAGCGCAACCGTGGCCTTTTCGATTTTTATCCCGTCGGTGTTCAGGGTGACGCTGCCGCCCGAGGGCTTTAACAGGCCGTAGACGGCCTTGCCCACCGCGTGGATGCCGGAGTCGGACAGGCCGCAAAAGCCCAGGATTTCGCCTTCGTGCACGTCAAAAGAGACGTTCTCAAACTCGCCGGGGACGGTGAGGTCCTTCACGCTCAGGACGACCTTCTCCTGATAGTCCGGCTTCATGTCGGCGCGGTAGTACTCGCCGCTGATGTCGCGGCCGACCATCATGCGCTTAATCTCGTCCGGCGTCGTCTCCCTCGAGATTACGTCGCCGACGACGGCGCCGTCCCGCAGAACGGTGATGGTGTCGGTAATCTGGATGAGCTCCTCCACGTCGTGGGTGATGACGATGACGGAGCGGCCCATCTCCTTGAGCTTGTTGATGATTTCGTAGAGCTTGTTGCGGTTGTTGAGGGAGAGGGACTGGGTGATTTCGTCCAGCAGCAGAAGCTGCGGGTCCACGGAGAGGGCGCGCGCGAGCTCGATGATTTTGCGCGCCTCGATCATCATCCCGTCCGTCAGCTTCCCGAGCGGGATCTTCGGCAGGCCCCATTTTTCAAAGACGGCCTCCGCGGCCTTGTTGAGCGCCTTGAGGCTGATGATGCCGTTTTTCGTAAACTGCCCCGTCCGCCCGAGGAAGACGTTCACGCCCGCCGGCAGGCTGCCGATGACGCCCAGCTCCTGCATGACCATCGCGATGCCGTGGTTGTTGGCGTCGACGGGGTTTTTGGGGTTGTAGGGCTCACCGTTTAGGAACATTTCGCCGGAGTCCCACGAGTAAAGTCCCGCAATCTGCGAAATGAGGGTGGACTTGCCGGAGCCGTTTTCCCCGATCAGCCCCTTGATTTCGCCTTTCTTTACGGTGAAGTTGATGTCCCGGTTGGCGTGGGTGGGGCCGAAGTACTTGTTGAGGCCGCGGACTTCGAGAATGTTTTCCGCGCTCATTTGACAACCCCCTTTATGCCGCGCTGCCCGAAGACGCCGAAGGCAATCAGGAAAGCGCCCAGGAAGGCCTCCTGCAGCGTGCCGGAGGGCACGCCCATAATGGTCAGCAGGTTAAACACAGCGTAGATGATGACGGCGCAGATCGGCACGGCGATGACGATGTTCAGGTGCTTTTGCATCACCTGCGCGAGCAGGACGATGGCAAGCGGCTGGAAGACCATGTTGATGCTCGTCAGGCCCGTTTTCACGAGCGTGCGGCCCGCGACGCTCTCCTGTACGATGGAAGCGATCCCGATGAAGATGCCGCAGATCAGGCCGACGCCGAGGAGCGTCTTGTTCACGTTGATGCCAAGCGCCTGCGCGACGTTTTTGTTGCCGCCCAGGGCGCGGATGTTCAGCCCGATCGTCGTCCTGTTGTAGATGAAATACGCCGCGGCCAGGCCCGCGAAAAGCAGGATGATGCTCCACGGCACCTGCCCCAGGATGCGCAGCCTCTTGTCCATTTCCGCGTAGATGAGGTCCGCCGTCGCGTCGCTGACTTTGAGGACGACGGCGATGGCCTCATAGACCATCGCGAGGCTGATACCGGCAATCCACGAGGGGATTTTCGTGTAGGCAAAGACGTTGAAGTTGATGAAAACAAGCAGCGTGCCGACGATAAGCCCGCCTAAAATCACGCCGGGATAGCCGTACCAGTTGCCGAAGATGCAGGTGGCAAACGACCCGAGCACCACTACCGCGCCGATGGACAGGTCCGTGTACCCGCAGGCAAACAGGAAGCACAGCCCCCACGCGACGAAGGAGGGCCAGACGATGTGGGAGATGATGACGAGAATATTTGTTAATTCAAGGAAACGGCCGCCCGTTAAGAAGTTGAAGACCACGGAGGCCGCCACAATCGCGGCAATCAGAATCAGCAGAAACACGAGCTGGCTCTGATGCTTTTCTTTTACAGGCACTTCGCTCTGTTGGCGTGTCTGCATAGGATGTTACCTCATTTTCTTCAGAAGATGGATGCGAAGAACTTCTCCCGAATATCCGGAACAGCCCTAAAAGCCCCGCCTTACGGCCGGGGCTTTATATGGGGCTGTTCCGGTCAAATGGCTATTTGCGGGTTTTCGCGCCATGCGCGCGTTTACTTCAGGCCGTGGGCATTGAGGAGGTCGTCCAGTGTCACGCCCTCGAGCAGCTCGGTGAAGTCCTTGTACGTGACATCCGGGTTGTACCGGTAGCAGAGGTTCTTGAGCATATCGTCGGTGAGCGGCTGGACGCCGTCCGTCGTGAAGATTTTCATATAGTCGTCGACGTTATCCTTGTCAACCTTGAAGGGGTGAACCTGCAGGTGCGGGGGCTTGCCGTTCTCGTCGAGAATCGGATGGCCGTCCAGGTAGTTCTGCAGCAGCGTCGGGGCAATCAGGGCGGGCAGGACGATGCCGTCGTTGCCGGCCTGGATGATGCCTTCCTTGATATACTCGGCCGAGGTCTTGTCAATGCAGGACATGTAGACCTTGATCTTGCCCTTCAGGCCCAGCTTGTCGATCGCGGAGAGGGAGCCGGGGATATAGTCGCCCACCATGGCGTACAGACAGTCGACGTCCTTGTAAGCCGAGAGCATGTCTTCCGCCTTCGTCGGGCACTCGGAAGCGTCGGTGCAGCGGGCCTCGTGGAGCACCTTGCCGCCGCCGGCCTCAAAGGCCTCTCTGAAGCCCTGCGAGCGCTGGTCCATGTTGTTGTCGCCGATGTTGCCGCCGATGATGACAGCCGTCTTGCAGCCGTCGGCCAGGGCCATCTGGGCGATTTCGCGGCCGTCGCGAACCATGTCAAGGTCGATGCAGCCGACATAGTAGGGGTTGTTTTCGATCAGCTTGTCGCGGTCCGGCTTCTCGCCGATGAAGGTGGCCAGCACGAAGGGGACCTTGGCGGTCTTGCAGATGTCGCCCATCTGCAGCAGGTTCGTCACGGCGGCAGCCGCCAAAACGATGCCGTCGACGCCGGCCGCGCAGAAGCTCTGGACGTTGGCGGTCTCTTTCTCAGCGGTGAAGTCGTCGCTGGCGCGCATGGTCGTGTTGCCAAACAGCTTGGTCGTGTACTCAGCCTTGTCGCCGAACGCGTCCAGGAGCGGCACGCCCGAACCCCAGGTGTTGACGCCAATCTTAAACGTCTTCGTCTCTCCGCCGGGCGCGGGACTCGGCTCCGTTTGCTTCTGTCCGCAACCCGTGGCGAACACGGCAAACGTCAGGGCTAAAGCCAAAATAAGCGCAATTTTTTTGGCAATACCTTTCGACATTTTCATTACCCTCCACTTGATTTGTAGTATAAAGATCTGCACATCAATACTATAACATCTCCGGCGGAAATACAATCTCCCCACTGTTTTTTTCATAACTTTCATATTCTGGAGCGAATTCCGGGCGGGGTTCTTTACACAGAATAGCAAAATTTTGACGCCCTTCCGGGAGCATATCCGGCCGCCGGAGGGGCAGGGCGCTCACTCTCTTTCGCAACATCCGGCAAGAGAGCCGGCCTTTTTGAAGGCCGGCTCTGTCAGATTTTGTCTTATTATTGGGACGGCAGTCTAAATTCTATGTTCGGCGCGGGAGATGATGTCCGCCTGCATGGCCGGCGTCATGTCGACGAAGTAGGCGCTAAAGCCCGCGATGCGGACGACGAGGTTCTGGTAATCCTCCGGCTTCTCCTGCGCTTTCCGCAGCGTCTCGGCGTCCACGACGTTGTACTGGACTTCCATGCCGCCCTTTTCAAAGTACGTCTTCGTCATGTCGATGAGCTTGTCGACGCCGTCCTGCCCTCTCAGAGAGGTGGGGTGAATTTTGATGTTGAGGGCCATGCCGTCCATAAAGCGCGAGTGGTCGAACGTGGTGGCCGACGTGAACACGGCGGTCGGGCCGTTGACGTCCCTGCCCTGCGCGGGGCTGCACGCGTCGGCGATCGGCGTGCCCGCCTTGCGCCCGTCGGGCGTGGCCCACGTAATTTCGCCCTGCACGACGTGGTCGGACGCGCCGAACGTGCCGCACTTGTAGACCTTGCAGCGGTGCGTGGAGAACTTGCGCGAGATGTTGTAGTACAGGTCGAGCAGGTACTTCATCTCCACGTCGGCGTACGGGTCGCCGTTGCCGAAGTGCGGCACTTCGGTGAGGATTCTCTGGCGCAGCGGCTCGTAGCCCTCCCAGTTGGCCATGACGGCGTCGTACAGCTCGCGGGTGGTGCACAGCTTCTTGTCAAAGCACATGTACTTAATCGTCGTCAGGCTGTCGGCCGTAGTGGCAAGGCCGGTGGCCGTGCCGCCGTAGGAGTTGTACTTCGCGCCGCCTTCGGAGACGTCCTTGCCGCTCTCCATGCAGCCGTCGATGGAGATGGACAGGTTCGGGAACGGGAACAGGCGCGGGTATTCGTGCTCGGTGAGGTTGTTGAGCGTGGCCGACCACGTGAGCATCCACGTGGCGATTTTCTCAAAGGCCGCTTTGACTTCGTCCATGGACTTCATCTCGTAGAGATAGCCGGAGCGCAGCTTCTCGGGCACCGCGGCGCCGTTCATGGGGTTGACGCCGTTGTTGATGGCCATGAGCAGCGCGATGGCCCAGTAGATGCCGCTGTGGCCCATGGAGGAGCCGTTCGGGGCCGGGTAGTCGTTGCCGGAGCCGGTGATTTCCTGGCAGCCGATGAACGCGAAGTTGCGCGCATCCTCAATCGTAAAGCCAAGCTCCTTGACAATCGCGGGGACGATGACCTCGTCGTTTTGCAGGAGCGGCAGGCCGCCCACGCGCATGGACGTGGCCATCGCGCACTCCCAGATTTCCTTCGGCGTGTTGCGGTTGATGCGCAGCGAGACCGTCGGCTCGTGCAGGTCAAGGCGCGCCATCGCCTCAAGCACCATGAAGGAGACGGGGTTTGTCGCGTCCTCGCCCGTCTCGGGGATGAGGCCGCCGATGGTGGTGTGCTGGCCGAGGTGGCCGATGCCGGCCGTCTGCGCCGTCTTGCCGAAGCCGCCGCCGTAGAAGGTGTTGATCTTGAGGAAGAAGGCGTCGACGAGCTCCTGCGCCTCGTCCATCGTGATGCGGCCTTCCTCGAGGTCTTTCTTCAGGTACGGCCACGTGTACTGGTCGAAGCGGCCGAGGCTGGTGACGCCCGGGTCGTTGTCCACCTTGAGGAAGACGTTGTACAGCATGACCTGCTGCAGCGCCTCCCAGAAGGTGCGCGCCGGGTTTTCGGCGATCCAGTCGAGGCCTTCGGCCATTCTCTCAAGCTCCGCTTTCCGCTCGGGCGTCTTGGCGACTGTGGCCATCTCGCGGGCGAGGGCGGCGTACCGGCGCGTGAGGGTGATGGCGCCGTCGCAGGCGACGGTCGCGGCCTTGTAGAACATATACTTGCCCATTTCGTCGCCCATAACGTTGCCTTCGTGCGCGTCGAGCCAGTCCTGCGCCTGCTTGCGGATGGCGCCGTAGCCTTTCTTGAGGATGTTTTGGAAGCCCGGGGTGAGGTGTCCCGGGGGCAAGTGCAGCGGGAAGCCGCCGATTTTGCCGTAGTCGGAGGCCTGGAGCTTAAAGAAGTCGAGCGCGCCGTCCGGCAGCCAGTCCTGCGCCATGGGGCCGCCCGTCATGGCCGCCTGCTCTTTGGCAATCTCGCGCAGCGCTTTGAGGTCCTCCGGCGAAATCGCCAGCTTCTGGTGCGAGTAGAGCGGGTCGTCGTCCGGGGCGTGGTGCAGGCCGTCTTCCTCGATGGGCCATGTGTTTTCAATGTCCGCCATGAGCCACATCATGCCGTTGGCCGCGCCCCAGCTCTTGTTGCCCATGTCGCCCACGAAATAGTCGTCGTCCCGGATGTGGATGGGCATGTTGGAGATGACGTGGAGCGAAATGTAGGGCTTCTGGAGCATCGGCGGGTACTTGCAGTATTTCTTCATCGCTTCCAGCTTGATGCGCGCTTTTTCAGCGTCCGCCACAATGAGCCTGTTGCGGACGTCATGGCGCATCTTCTCAATGCGTTCCGTAACAGGTTTGAATGTATACATAACCGTCTTCCTTTCCCTAAAAGCTCTTTGCCCGCCGCTATTAAGCAGCGCTATGGCAGAATGCCGTAAACGGAGGGGGCTTTTCTTCTGAAAGCTATTATATCAGAGGAAAAAGTCGATGTGAAATGCAATTCCATACTCATAACATAATATTTCAGTATGGATTGGGAGCGGCAGCGTTTGAACATTTTTCAGGCAAAACACGTTAGATTCGGCAAAAAATCGGTCTTTTGCGCTCTTCCGGCGAAAAACTGGAATTTCCTGTTTTTGTATGGTACGATAGGCCCAGCGGCTTTGACGGCACGAAGACCCCCGCCCCCACAATCGCAAAAAACATCGAGAACGCGCCGTGCTCGTTCCTGTACAATAGGACCCGAAAAGGGGTGATAAAGATGACGGAGCAGGTTTTAGCGGTCCAGCGGATGCAGGAGTACATCGAGGCGCACCTGACCGAGGAGATCACCCTCGCCGACCTCGCCCGCGCCGCCCGCTACTCCCCGTGGCACGCCTGGCGGCTCTTCCGGGAGTACACGGGGCTCTCCCCCGGCGACTATATCCGGCGGCTGAGGCTGTCGAAATCCGCGCTGCGGCTGAAAAACGAAAAGGCCAAAGTCAGCGACGTCGCCTTCGACCTCGGTTTCGGCAGCGTGGACGGCTACCAGCGCGCCTTCCTGCGGGAATTCGGCGTCTGCCCGGGACAGTACGCCAAAGCCCCCCTGCCCATCCCGCTCTTTATCCCCTATGCAGTGAAATTTCGGGAAATGAGAAAGGAGCATAAGGAAATGAGCAACGTCCAGAGCGTTTTCGTCCAGCTTGTCCGGAAACCGGCGCGCAAGTGCATCATCAGGCGCGGCGTAAAGGCCGAGGATTATTTCGCCTACTGCGAGGAAGTCGGCTGCGACGTGTGGGGCATCCTCACCAGCATGGACTCCCTCTGCGGCGAGCCCGTCTGCCTGTGGCTCCCCGAGAGCTATATGAAGCCCGGCACATCCAAATACGTCCAGGGCGTGGAGGTCCCGCCGGATTACGCGGGGCCGGTGCCGGAGGGGTTTGACGTGATCGACCTGCCTGAGGCGGAGTACCTGATGTTCCAGGGAGAGCCCTTCCGCGAGGAGGACTACTGCGAGGCTATCGAGGCCCTGCAGTGCGCCATGGAAAAGTACGACCCCGCCCTCATCGGGCATAAGTGGGATGATGAAAACCCCCGCATCCAGCTTGAGCCGAAAGGCACGCGCGGCTACATCGAGCTGCGCGCGGTCAAAAAGCTTTAGCGGCGATAAAAGCGCCCTCAAACTGAGCGTTTGAGGGCGCTTTCTTTTTCACCGCCGCTTTGCGCGGCCCCTGCAAAATGCCGCGTGAGCGCGGCGATGTCCGATTGCGCCGCGTATGTTTGAAAGTTTGCGGAAGGCGTGATATACTGCTAGCAATAAGCTGAAAACGCGGGGAGCTGCCATGAAAAGAATCGTCACACCGCTGTGCCTGCTCATTTGCATTCTCATACTGCTTAGCGGATGCGGCGGCGCGGCGAAGCTGCCCTCTGGGCAGGAAAATGCGGATGCCGGGCCGGGCGCAACGATATCCGTTAGCCCGCTTGACCTCGAAGAGCCCGCCTGGCCCGTCCTGAGCGTCGCGCCGGAGGATTACGGCATCGTATACGACGCGAAGAGCATCGAACATCTGCCGGAGTATCCCCTCGACAAGCTCATGGCCTACTGCCTGGGGGCCGACGGGGCGTTTGCGGAAGGCGCGTTTTGCGAGCTGTACCGGCGGTTTCTCGACGCGCCGGGCACCGTGCTCACGGCCATCGCCCTGATTGGAGACGAGATGGTCCGCGGCACCCCGGCGCGCGACCTGCTGTGCCGGGCAATCGCCTCGAGCGCCGCGTGGTCCGGGGCGGAAGCCTTCGGCGAAACCGTAAAGCGCTGCGAAGAAGCCTATCCCACAGGCCGCGCTGCGGACGTTCTGACAAATCTTAAGGAACAGTACGCCGCCACACAAAATGCGGCGGAATAAAATACATAGACGCGAGGAGACGGGATTTATGATTCAGCTCGAAACGGAAAGGCTCATCCTTCGCCCCCTTGGCCTTCAGGACTTTGACGATTTCTACAGCTACGGCTCCGTGCCGGAAAACATGACGTACATGATTTTCGGCCCGTACACGCCGGAGACGGCGCGCGCCTTCCTCCAGAAAGTGGAAGACTGGTGGAAGGAGGACCCGCAGCGCGTCTACGAATTTGCCGCCGTGCTGAAGGAGACCGGCCGGACGATCGGCAACGTGGGCATCTACCTCGACAGGGATGTGCCCGCGACGGGGATGCTCGGCTGGTGCTTCCACCGCGACTACTGGAACCGCGGCTACTGCACCGAGGCGGTGCGCGCGCTCATGAAGTTCGGGTTTGAGGACTTAAACCTCCACCGCATCCACGCCGAGTGCAACGCCGACAATACCGCCAGCGCGCGCGTCATGGAAAAGCTCGGCATGCGGCGCGAGGGCCACTTCATCAAAAACCGCTACGCCCGCGTCGGGGACACGAAAATGTGGTACGACGAGTTCTTCTACGGCATCCTGAGGGAGGAGTTCCTCGGCCAGGCCAAATACGATACGCCCAAGACGGGCGACGCGTTAAAGCGCGACTTAAACTGAACGTTCAAGCAAAGAAAAACCTGCCCGGACGGCCTTGTCCGGGCAGGTTTTTATGTACGTTCAACGCATGTTGAACGGCCTTTCAGCCGTCGAGCCCGAAAAAGCCCGGGCCCATGTTGCAGAAAATCATCGTCAGCTCCTGGTCGCTGATGCGCCGCCCGGCGGGCTTCTTCACCGTCTCCGGGACGGGGAACGGGTAGTTCATCGCCCGGAGCACGTCGTAGACGATCATGCCGGAGCCATGGAGCTTTGCCGCGTTGAGGATGCAGTAGACCATCGCCGCGCCGCTCGTCTCCGGCGGGATCATGCCGGGGAAGCCGGGCATGGCGAATTTCTTCGGATCCACTTTCGGCGCGCCCGGGGGCGGAGGCGGGAATTTGGAGAAGTCCACGCGCGCTACGCCCGCGGGGACGAAGCAGAACACGCCGACGCCCGTCTCTTCCGCCGGGCCCAGCTCGTTGCACAGGGACATGATGAGGGACGTGGCCGCCGCCTTGCCGGCGGTGTATATCGTCCCGCCCACCATCGGCGGGCAGTAGTGGAACTGCGTGGCGCTGTAGGTGACGACGCCGTGGCCGCGCTCGACCATCTTCGGCACAAATTCCTTGACGGCGAGCATGACGCCGCGGGCTGAGATGGCGTAGGACTGGTCGAGCTCCTCGACGGTGGACTTCAGGAGCGGGCCGTTGAGGCGCATGTTCATGGCGTTGTTGATGAGGATATCCACCTTGCCGAACGCCTCGTACGCCTTTTCCGCAAGGTTTTTGACATCCTTTTCCTGCGTGATGTCGCACTGGACGAAAATTGCCGCGTCACGCCCGTTTTCCTCGTTGATGACGCGCCGGGCTTCCTCGCCGTTTTTCGGGTTGATGTCGGCGATGACGACGTTTCCGCCCGCCGCCGCAATCGCGCGCGCAAATCCGAGGCCGACGTTGCTGGCCGCGCCGGTGACGACCGCCGTTTCGCCCTTGAGCGCGTCCTTTTTGATGCCGGCGCGCTCAAGTTCCGGCGCGACAGGCTCGATATTGAGGAACGTTTCGATTTTACGTGCCATCGTTTCCATGCTGTAGCGCATCTCCTTTTCCAGTTCTTTCTTTCAGTATGGCACACCGTTTTCCCCAAAGTCAACGCGTTTTTAGAGCAAGGCGGCAAATTTATGCCCCCGCGCGGCGCCCGGGCGCGTCCCACAAATTGACAGCGCGCCGCGGCTGGTTTACTATGGTAAGTAATCACATACATCACTTACACAAGAAAGGTTGTATGAACTATGGCGGTCTTTACATTTACCTTCTTCTCAACCTCCCTTACGCGCCACACGGAAGTCACGGCCATCCTCCCCCTTGACGTGCCGAACTTCCTCCCCGTGCCCGGCATGCCGGGGCCGGAGGAGAGGAAAAAGCCCTTCCGCACCCTCTATCTCCTGCACGGCTATTCGGGGACGCACACCGACTGGCTGAAAGGCACCCGGATTGAGCAGCTGGCCATGTTCCACAACGTCGCCGTGATCTGCCCCTCCGGGGAAAACAGCTTCTATCTCGACGACTTAAACCGCGACGCCAAGTACAGCACGCTCATCTGCGAGGAGCTCATCGAGTTTACGCGCCGCGTCTTCCCCCTGTCGCACCGGCGCGAGGACACGCTCATCGGCGGGCTGTCCATGGGCGGCTACGGCGCCATCCGCAACGGCCTGCTCCGCAGCGACGTGTTCGGCACCATCATCGCCCTCTCCTCCGCGCTGATTACGGACAACGTGGCAAAGGGCGTTGAGAAAAACCCCGTCGTCTCCCCCGCCTACTTCCTGCACACCTTCGGCCCGCCGGAGAAAATCAAGGGCAGCGACATGGACCCGGAGCACCTGATAAACCGCATCGTGAGCGAAAACCTCCCGCGGCCGAACCTCTACGTCGCCTGCGGGACGGAAGACCCGCTCCTCGAGCCCAACAGGCAGTTCCACGGGTGGCTGGAGAAAGCCGGATACGACCACGTCTACGTCGAAGAGCCGGGCATGCACGAGTGGGGCTTCTGGGACAGGCACATCGAAAAAGCCCTTATCTGGTACAACAATCTCAGCAAATAACAGACGCAAACACACCTCCGCCCCGGATGAACATCCGGGGCGGCGTTTTTTGCGGCGCGCGCCGTGAGGGCGTGCGTAATCGGCGGTGTTGCGCATCTGAGACGCCGGGTAGAGCAGCAGCCGCGCTCCGTTTCTTGTGTTGCGCGCGTTTGGGCGGAACGCAAATAGTGCGCGCATCGGAAAGCGCGCATACATTTCGGCGAATCGGGCGGCGCGGAGCGGGATAGCTCCCGCGCGCCCTGCGTCATCCCGCGTGCCGCGAATCGGGCGGCGCGCATTATAGGAAGCGCGCGCAACGAGGCGCGCCGGTGGGGCAGCCGCCGCGGCCTGCGCCGAGCATCCTCCCCGCAGTCTGAAGAGAGCGCCGTCTTTTCCGACGTGCCATAAATTGACATGGCGTACAAACAGGTTTAATGTGTAAGCGGGCTCACATTGAAAGAAAGGTTGCATGATACGATGGCGTTGCTCAATGTCTCCTACTATTCCCACGCTCTGTCGCGCAATACGGACCTGACGGTCATCCTCCCCGCCGGCATGCCCGATTTTATTCCCATGCCCAGAAAGGCCGTGCCGAGGGATCCGGACCGGCCTTTCCGCACCCTCTATCTCCTGCACGGCTATTCGGGAACGAACGCCGACTGGCTGCGCTACACGCGGATTGAGCTGTATGCCATGCTGTACAACGTCGCCGTCGTCTGCCCCTCCGGCGAAAACAGCTTCTACCTCGACGACAAAATGCGCGACGCGCACTATGCCAGATTCATCTGCGAGGAGCTCATCGATTTTACGCGCCGCATCTTCCCCCTCTCGCGCAGGCGCGAGGACACGCTCATCGGCGGGCTGTCCATGGGCGGCTACGGCGCCGTCCGCAACGGCCTGCTCCGCGGCGACGTGTTCGGCGCCGTCATCGCCCTCTCCTCGGCCCTGATAACGGACAGCGTGGCGGAAGGCTTCAAGGACGAATACGGCCTGATCTCCCCCGAGTACTATATCCACACCTTCGGCCCGCCGGAGAAGATCAAGGGCAGCGACATGGACCCGGAGCACCTGATAAACCGCATCGTGAGCGAAAACCTGCCCCGCCCGAACCTCTACGTCGCCATTGGGACGGAAGACCCCCTTCTGGACTTTAACAGGAAGTTCCACGGGTGGCTGGAGAAAGCCGGGTACGGCCACGTCTACATAGAAGAGCCCGGCAACCACGACTGGGTCTTCTGGGACCGCCACATCGAAAACGCCCTGATCTGGTACAACGAGCTGAGCAAATAACATGGCGCCAAAACAAAGCCCCGTGCCGTCCGGCACGGGGCAGTTTTTTTACTGTGCGGGGAGCGCGCCGGGCGCGCCGGCAAAGAGCTTTTTCCTGCGGTAGCGGTAGAATGCAAGACCGGCCAAAACCGTAATCAGCTCCGTCGCGGGGAACGCCATAAAGACGCCCGTCATCTCAAACAGCGTGGAGAACAGGAGGATCAGCGGCGCGATGACGGCGATGCCGCGCATGAGCGAGATGACAAACGCCAGCCTTGCGTATTCCGTCGACGTAAAGAAGACGGACAAAAGCAGGTTCGTGCCGGCAAACAATACGGCGGCAAAGTATATCCGCACGCCCACGGAGGCGACCTGCTGCATGACGGGGTCCTTTTCGCTGTTAAACAGCGCCGCAATCCCGTCCGCGCCGATGAGGATGGCCGCGTAGAGCACGACGGCGAGGGACACGAGGGTAATTACCGCGTAGCGCATCACGGCGCGCACCGTTTTCAGCTCGCCCGCGCCGTAATAGCGGCTCAGGAGCGGCTGCGTGCCCTGCGCGATGCCGGAGAAAATCGCCAGGACGATAATCGCCGTGTTGGCGACGATGCCGTACGCCGCGATGCCCAGGTTCCCCATCAGGCGGTATGTGACGGTGTTGTACAGGATGATAACAATGCTGGAGCTCACTTCGGTGATGAGCGTGGGCACGCCGCTCGATATAATCCTGACGATATGCTGCGTTTTAAGCGGCGTCTTTTTCAGGTGGAAGTTGTTTTTCTTCCGGATAAAGAACGTGGACAGAATGCAAAGGCTCCAGACCGGCGAGAGGCACGTGGCCAGCGCCGCGCCGAAAACGCCCATGTCAAGCGGATAGATGAACACATAATCGAGAATAATGTTCATGATATTCCCGAAGATCATGGCAAGCATCGAAAGCTGCGGCGCGCCGTCGTTGCGGATGAAGTTCTGCATGGTGTGGTTGAGCAGAAACACCGGCGCGAACAGGAGCAGCATCCTCAGGTACAGGCGGCTCATGTCGATGACCGACTCGTCCGCGCCCATAAGGCGGGCAATCTGCCCTGAGAAGAAGATGCCGCAGATGAGGAACACGGCGGCCAAAACGGCCCAGATATACAGCGCGTGCATAAACGCCGCGTTGGCTTCTTCGGGTTCGCCGCGCCCCCTGTGGATGGAGTAGCGCGTCCCGCCGCCGTGGCTGAGCATCAGGCCCGCCGCGAGAACAAAGCCGAACACCGGCATGGCGAGGTTAATGGCCGAAAGGCCATCCTGCCCGAACCGGTTGGCGATAAAGTAGGTGTCCGCAAAAATATAGCTGGACAGGCCTACCATTCCGAGCATGTTCAGCGAGATGTATTTTAAGAACTCCCTGAAAACGGACTTGCTTTTCACAGCGACTCTCCTATCGTGGCGCTACACTTATATTTTTTGCACGCAGACACTTGTCGAATATACCATACCCCACCCGCGCTGTCAATTTTGCACCAGCGCGGAATGCCGCCGCCAGAGGGAAAGCGCCGAAGGAGGCCGCGCAAACTGTCAATTTTGCGCCAGCGAGAGAAAGCCGCCGCGACATCTGCACCGGGACGTTTTGCCCATTTGTCAGTTTTGCGCCTTACGCGAGCGTCAGAGCGTTTTATCCGTCATTTGCGCCCAGCGCACAAAGCCGCAGGCGCCCGGAATACGCGCGCGGCGCCTGCCGCCGCCGGTTTCCGCGCGCTTTAAGTCCGCGAAAGCCTTGCGCCCGCTTGAAAAAGTGTGGTAATTTTAATATATCTTCAATACGCAGCCTAAGCAGCAAACGCGAAGTGGAGGAAAGAAAATGCTTACGAAGAGACAAAACATGCTCGAGACGATCCGCGGCGGCAAGCCGGACCGCTATGTCAAAGGCTACGAGGCCCTCGCGCTCGTCATGCCCCCGCAGAGGAAAAAGGACCCCCGCCCCGTGAAGGGCGGCCCGAACGTCGTCAACAGCTGGGGCGTCACGCTCAGCTGGCCGGATAACGCCCCCGGCCCGTTCCCCGTGCACGACGCCGAGCACGTCGTCATCAAGGACATCGAAAAATGGCGCGACTACGTCAAGGTGCCGAACGTCGTCCTCCCCGAGGAGGAGTGGCGGGACACCCTCCAGGCCGTCGAGCAGATTGACCGCAACGAATACTTCGTCACGGCTTTCGTCGCCCCCGGCGTCTTCGAGCAGGCCCACTACCTCCTTGAGATTACAAACTGCCTGGCCTCGCTCTACACAAACCCGGACGAGATGCACGAGATCATCGACATGATCACCGACTACGAAGTGGCCCTCGCCGAGCAGATCTGCAAATACATGAAGCCCGACGCCCTCTTCCACCACGACGACTGGGGCACCCAGATTTCGTCGTTCATGTCGCCGGCGATGTTCGAGGAGTTCATCCTTCCGGCGTACAAGCGCATCTACGGCTACTACAAGGACCACGGCGTGGAAATCATCGTCCACCACTCCGACTCCTACGGCGAAAACCTCGTCCCCTACATGGTCGAGATGGGCATGGACGTCTGGCAGGGTGCGCTGTCCACGAACAACATCCCGAAAATCATCAAGGAATACGGCGGCAAGCTGACCATCATGGGCGGCATCGACAACGGCAAGGTCGACCGCGCCGACTGGACGCGTGAGGCCATCCACGAGGAAGTCTTCCGCGCCTGCCGCGAGTACGGCACGAAGTACTATATCCCCTGCACCTGCATGGGCGACCCGGCGAGCATCTACCCCGGCGTGTACGACGCCGTCATGGAGGAAATCGACAAGGCCTCGAAGGAATTCTTCAAATAACGCTTCCCATCACGCAAAAAACGCAGTCAAAAGGCGGCGCCCAAAGCGCCGCCTTTTATTCTGCCTGCGATGTCAAAAACCGCTTTAAGCCTTAGTGCTCCAGCGAGGGCTTGACCTTGTAGTGGTCCGGCACGGTCGTGCGGGCGCTGAAGAGGTTCATGTCCGTCACGGGCGTGTACTTGTAGTGGCCTTCCTCGCCCTCGCCGAAGGCGTACAGGTCCGTCCACTCGAGGTAGGTCCGGTACGTCTCCTTATCAAGCCACTGCGTCGGGAGGAGGAGCGTGGCGTAGTTGTGCTCTTCCGTCACGATGGGCTCGCCGTTGTCGCCCGCGGCGACGTAGGGCACTTTGTAGACGGGGTCGAGCTCGTCGGTGAGGACGAACTGGTCGCCCTTGTCGTAGGCGTTGACCCATTCGGGCCAGAGGGTGTCCGGCGTCGCCTGGCCGGACATGATGGCCCAGAGCCCCGCCATAATCGGCTCGGCGTAAATCGACTGCGCGGTAAACAGGGCGTACCGCCACGCGGTTTCGACGCCGCTGTCCCACTGCAGCGCGAGGTTGGATCCGCCGATGGCCACGACGCACGTCTTGTCCGTCATCTTCAGGTTCTCGGCCGCGTTGGCCGCGCCCATGGCGAAGTCGTCGAACGCGGCGGCAATCAGCCAGACTTCAATGCCGCCGGGGTTGGAGAGGATCTGCGTGACGAGGCTTTGCGCCGTCACCTGGTCCATATTGCCGGAGACGGTGTCGCACACGAAGAAGTTTTTCGGGTTAATCTCGTTGCTGGGGTTGTACGCGCCCATCTCCGGGTGCAGCTCGGCCCAGCGCTGCTCCGCGCCGAGCGTGCGCTCGTTAATCTGCGGCGAGAGGGAGAAGGTGATGGAGATGACGCCGACTTTGTCGATGGGGACGTTCGGGTAGTTGGCCTTCCTCCACTCCTCCAGCTTGTCCATCATCTGCACGCCGAAGCTGATCTGGTCGAAGCCGACGTTCGGGCCGTAGAGCCACCCGAACACGAGCTTTGAGCCGTACATATACATCTGGGCGTAGTTGCGGGCCTGGCCCATGCAGGCAAACCACGGGATGCCGGCTTCGTTGCACACTTCGACGACGCGCGGGTAGAGGTTGACGTCGGCGTCGAGCAGGAGGCCGTCGTAGCCCTGGTCGGCGTACGTCTGAATGCCGGAGATATACTCGTCGGCGCCGCCGCTGGCGGGGGCCCACATGCCCGTATAGTTGATGTTCATGCGCTTGGCCCAGTTGGCGAAGGCTTTGTCAAATTCGTCGTAGAGGAGGTTCGTGGCGGACACGAGGTAGGCGACCTTGAACCTCTTGTGCTGCGTGTAGTCGTAATTCGGGTCGAAAAAGCCCGCGACGGCCGGCCAGCTCCCGCCTCCCGTGCCGCCCGTCGGCTTCGGAGACGGCGTTGTCCTCCCGCCGCCGCAGCCAAACAGCGACGCAGCCATAAGCAGTGCTAAAGCGATTGCCAAGACCTTTTTCATTGATGATCCTCCTTAAAGGCTCTTTCCCGCGCATTTTTCCAGGCGCCGGACCGCGCGTTTTGCGCCGCCGCCCGAAGACGCGCGGAAACGCTTGTTTATCACTGCTTTAGGTTGCGCAATTTTCCTTCACTCTAAACAAAAAGGAGCGGCGCCCAAACGGCGCCGCTCCTTTTTCATGCCGGGGGATGAAAACAACCGAGCTTTAAGCTTATCTCTCAAGCGGGGGGTAAACCTTGCAGGACTCGGGCACCTGCGCGCGGGCCGAGAAGAGATTTAAGCCGGTGCCCTTGTCTTTGTGTCTGATGTTTTTGTGTTATTCCGATAAGCTTGCGGCTTATCTCATGCCAGGCATACCCATTCTCGGGCCGCCCATGCTCGCGGTCTTCAGGCCGAGCTTCTTCATCCTTCTCCTGACGTTGAACGTGTCGATGGAGATCGCGATGACAAGCAGGGAGCCGTTGATGAGCGTGATGACCCAGTTCGGCAGGCCCATCACCTGCAGGCTGTAGGCGAGAACCTGGATGAGGATGATACCCAGGAAGGCTCCGCCCAGCGCGCCGGCGCCGCCCATGAAGGACACGCCGCCGAGGATGGACGCCGTCAGGCAGGTCATATCCGCGCCCGCCGTCGAAAAGCCGGTCGGGCTGCCCATCTTCTGCTGGGAGGCCCAGATCAGCCCGGCGACGGCGGCCAGAACACCGTTGTTGATGAACAGCATGGCCTGGATTTTCCTCGGATTGAGGCCGGCCAGACGCGCGGCCGTCGGGTTGCCGCCGGACATCAGGATGCTCCGGCCGAAGCGCGTGTACTTAACGACGCCGCTGTAAATGAGGACGAGCACGAGCGCGAACACGAAGGTCCACGGGATCGGCGTGCCGAACACATACTGCGCGGCGATGCTGTTAAACGTCGCGTTGCGGATCGGAATGGTGCTGCCGCGCGTGTAGAGAGCCGCAAGGCCCGACCACACGGATGACATGCCGATTGTGCAGATAAAGGGCATCAGCCCGAGGCCGTCCGCAAAGAAGGCGTTGATGCTTCCGGAGATGACGCCGAAAACAAGCGCGCACAGCATGAAGATGGGGAACGGAACAGACGGGAATCTGCGGACAAGTTCGGCAAATATCAACATGGCGACAGATGCCTGGGCACTCGTGGAGAAGTCGAAACCGCCGCTCATAAGGAGCATGGCGATTCCGCAGAGCATAACGCCCGTGTAACTGAGAGTCGCCATCAGCTGCGCGGCGTTACCCCTGTTGTACGCTCCGGGTTCGACGATAAAGACAATCGCCAGAATAATGAGCGTGAGCACAATCAGAAGGAAGGACTTCGATTGCGTGAATTTTCTGAATCTTGACATTGAATCTACTCCCCTTTCTCATCCGCCAGACTAAGCGCCGATGCGTTTGCGCTGTCTTCTCTGGCTGTAGTAGTCGAACGAAAGCGCCGCGAGGAGCAGAGCGCCGGAGAGGACGTTCGTCACATAAGAGCTTGCCCCGATAATCGTCATGCCCTTGTTGAAGGTCTTGATGACGAGCAAGCCGATGAACGCGCCGCCCATGCCGCCGGAGCCGCCGCCGAACGAAATACCGCCGAGGATGGCCGCCGTCAAGCCCGTAAACTGGTCTGTGGCCATGGCCGAAAGGCTGCCCTGCTTGACGCGGGACGTGTAAATCAGCCCGGCGAGGCCGCCCATAAGTGAGCAGTTCATAAACAGGATGTAAGAAGTTTTCTTGGAGTTGATGCCGGCCAGCCGCGCCGCCATCGGGTTGCCGCCGATGAGGTAGACGGAGCGGCCGAACTTCGTCTTCGACAGGAGCAGCCCGTAGAAGATGAAGGCGATAATCATGGCGATAATCGTCGCCGGCAGGAAGCCGCCGATTTCATAGTTGCCGATGAGCGTAAGGGTCGGGTTGTTGTAGTTGATCGAGCCCTGCATCTGGCCGGTCTGGTCCGTCGCGATGAGCATCATCACCGCGCGCGTCACAGTGGACATCGCCATTGTGGCGATAAACGGCATCATGTTCAGCTCGTTGACGAGGATGGCGTTTACGAGTCCGATACACAGCGCGATGAGCAGGGCGATAATAACCGCAGCATACCACGGCAGGTTCCACCAGCCGACGCTGACCGCTATCGTCACGCCGGTCATGGCGGCGACGGTCGCCTGGGAGAGGTCGATGCCGCCGGAGACCATCAGGCAGCCCGCGCCGATGGCAAGGAAGCCCGGGACGGACAGGTCGCGCAGAATGCTGATGAACGTGCGCGTCGTGAGAAAGTTCGCGTCGTTGAGCGGGGCCAACGCCGTGAACAGAACGATCATGATAACAAACAAAATCAAAAGCGGGAACGCCTTCGACCGGATCGCTTTCTTAAAAGTCGATATCCTTGTGAAGTTATCCATTTACACACTCCCCCTTAATTGGACGCCATGGCGAGAGCAAGGACTTTTTCTTCCGTGGCTTCCTCGCGCAGCACCTCGCCGGTGATGGTGCCGTCCTTCATGACGATGATGCGGTCGGCCACGTTGATAACTTCCGTCAGCTCCGAAGAAATGAAGATGACGCCCAGGCCTTCCTTCGCCAGGTCGCACACCATCTGATAGATTTCGGCCTTCGTGCCAACGTCGATGCCCTTCGTCGGCTCGTCGAGAATGAGCAGCTTCGTGTTGACGAGGCTGGACGTCCAGCGGCCGAGGATGACCTTCTGCTGGTTGCCGCCGGACAGCTCGACAACGATCTTGTCGATTGTGGGGGTCTTGATGTCGTACTTCTTGATCGCTTCGATGGTGACCCTTTCGCTCTTCTTGAAGTCAAGGAACGGCCACTTGCGGACCTTGTCGAGGAACGGCATGATGATGTTGTCCTCAATCGAGCGCCACAGCACAAGCCCCTGTTCCTTGCGGTCTTCAGGGCACAGGGCGATGCCGGCGTCAATGGCGTCCTTCGGCGTTTTGAACTCGACCTTTTTGCCCTCGAGCTTAATCTCGCCGGAGATAATCGGGTCGGCGCCGAAGATGGCGCGCATGACTTCCGTGCGCCCCGCGCCGACGAGGCCGGCAAAGCCGAGAACCTCGCCCTTGCGCAGCGAGAAGCTCACGTCGTGGACGGCGTACGTCGTGAGGTTGTTCACCTCGAGCAGCACGTCCCCGTGTTTGTCGTTGCGGGAGAGATTGGCGTATGTATCGCCGATGTCGCGGCCGACCATGTACTTGATGAGGTCCTGCTCGTTCGTCTCGGCCGTGTTGACATGGGTGACGAAACGGCCGTCCTTTAGGACGACGATTTCGTCCGTGACTTCGAAGATCTCCTTTAAGCGGTGGGAGACATAGAGAATGATCTTTCCCTGTTCTTTGAGCCGCCTGATGAGGTTGAAGAGAATCTCGATTTCCGTATCCGTCAGAGGAGCCGTCGGCTCGTCGAACGCGATGACGAGAGAGTCTCTCCGGTAGGCCTTCATGATCTCCACCATCTGCTGGTGGGCGATCGACAGGAACATGACGGGCGTCTCCGGGTCGATCGGAAGGCCAAACTGATCGATAATCTTTTTCGTTTCCCGTTTGAGCGTCTTGTAGTCGACAATGCCGTTTTTAACCGGTATGTCGCCTGCGAAGATGTTTTCCATGACGCTCATGGCCGACATCAGCTGGCGCTCCTGATAGATGACGCTGATGCCCGACTTCAGAGCGTCATGCGGCGAGCGGAACGAAAGTTCCCTGCCATTGAGAACGATTTTGCCTTCGTCGGGCTTGATGTCGCCGCTTAGAATCTTAAGCAGCGTGCTCTTGCCCGCTCCGTTTTCGCCGAGCAGTGCCAGAACTTTGCCGCCGGTCGCTCTAAAGCCGACGTCTTTGAGGGCCTGAACGCCGGGGAAAGCTTTGCTGATACCGCTCAATTCCAGGTATTGTTCCATCTGATCCCCTCCGATTATTGCTTTTCAACCCCCACGCGTCCCCGGGGGACGCATGAGCCGGTTACTCACAAGCGCCTTGGCAATTCGAGACTCCTTTGGAATTTCCTGGCGAAAATCGGCCGGGAACCTCGAAAGCCGTACCCTTTCTGAAAACCAGCTTATTTTGTTTATAATATATAATTTTGCAATTGTACAATCGAAAAAAATATGTTACAATAACCTTAACGGAATGGCAACATGATATTTGGCATAGTTAACCACCCAGAAAACATGTAGTTTTTCACCCCTTTTTTGTGTATATTTCACAACGCCCATTGAGGGGGTTATAACAACGTGTACAACATTACGTTCCAGCAGATCGAGGCTTTCCTGACCGTCGCCAAGAGCTTAAATCTCTCAAAAGCCGGAGAAATTCTCTACACTTCTCAGCCGGCCCTGAGCAAGACGCTCAAGCGCTTTGAGGACGGCGTCGGCATGAAGCTCTTCATCCGCAGCAACCAGGGCATGATCCTCACGAGCGACGGGGAGTATCTCTACTCCGTCCTCGAGCCGATTTACAAGTCGATGGTCCAGTGCATCCGCATCGCGCAGCACAACGCGTCCATGCCGCTGAAGTACCTGAGAATCGTCTATACCAGCACGTATTTCTACTCCAAGGACTTCGATCCGGTTAGGGAAACTGTCGAGAAATACAAGAAAAGGTACCCCGACGTGAAGATGCACGAGGTGCTGCACGACATCAAGGAGCTGCGCCAGGCGCTTGAGTTCGGCAACGCCGACATCGTCGTCACGGAGGATTTCTGCGTGCGGGACATGCCGGATATCTCGATCAAGCGCATCAATCCGATGAAAACGTTCATCGCCCTGTCCGCCAAGCACCCCGTCGCGCAGTGCCAGCCGCTTGAGCTGTCCATGCTCGACGGCCTGACCTGCTTTGCCGTCCCCACGATGAACGACGAGCAGTCGGACATTGAGGCGATCCGGTCGTGGTGCCGGAAATGCGGGTTTATGCCCCAGGTCGAGCTCATGCCGAATTTCCTGTCGCTCTTGCACGCGATATACCTCGGGAAGGGCTTTGCCATCACGTCGACCTTCGAGCCGTTCAACGCGGCCGACAGCATCGTCTTCATCCCCTTTCCCCTTTCGGCGTCGCCTTATGTGTGCGTCGCGTGGCGCACCGGCAAAATCAGCCGCGAAGTAAAGAACTTCGTCGATATGCTGCCCGACTCCGAAGAGGAAGACACACCCGTCAATTCATAACGATTTCGGAGGGGCCGTAATTGTATCGATTCAGCAGCGATTACCTGGAAGGGGCGCACCCGCGCCTTCTTGAAAAGCTTATTCAGACGAACGCCGAACAGACCGCCCCCTACGGGGAGGACGTCTACTGCCGCGCCGCCGCGGACCTCATCCGCCTGCGCTGCCGCAACCGCGGCGCCGCCGTCGTCTTCGTGCCGGGCGGGACGATGGCAAACCTCGCCGTCGCCGCCGCGTGCCTGCGCCCGCACCAGGGCGTCCTGTCGGCGCAAACCGGCCACGTCAACACCCACGAGGCCGGTGCCATCGAGGCGACGGGGCACCGCGTCCTCGCGCTGCCGTCACAGGACGGCAAGCTCTCAGCCGAGCAGATCCGCAAAGCCATGCTCGACTACCGGGGCGACCCGGTGCGGGAGCACACGGTGCAGCCGAAACTCGTGTACATCTCTCAGCCGACGGAGCTGGGGACGGTCTACTCCCTCGGCGAGCTCGAACAGATCAGCGCCGTGTGCCGCGAGTTTAACCTCTTCCTGTACGTGGACGGAGCGCGGCTTGCGTACGCCCTGCGCGCGGAGAAAAACGACGTCGACCTGCCGGACCTTGCGCAGCTGACGGACGTTTTCCTCATCGGCGGCACGAAGGTCGGCGCCCTGTTCGGCGAGGCGCTCGTCATCCCCTCGCCCGCGCTGCAGGCGGATTTCCGCAGCATCGTCAAGCAGCGCGGCGGCCTGATGGCAAAGGGGCGGCTGATGGGGCTTCAGTTTCTGGCGCTGTTTGAGGACGACCTGTACTTCGACATCGCCGAACACGCAAACCGCATGGCGCAGGCCATCCGCCAGGCGTGCCGCGAGGCGGGGTATCCATTCCTCGTCGACTCGCCGACAAACCAGCAGTTTCCCATTTTGCCGAACGCGCTTGTGGCGCGCCTGTCGCAGGATTTCGACTTTTCCCTGTGGCAGGACTTAAAGGACAGCCAGGCCGTGCGCTTTTGCACGAGCTGGGCCACGCCGTTTTCCGCGGTGGAAAGCCTCGCCGCCGCCATCCGCGCGGGCGCTTAAACCGGCGCATGGTTTGCCCTGAAAATACATGACAAGCTTATTCCTCCGTTTCTTCCGATAAAACAAAAACCGGCAAAGCTTAAAGCTTTGCCGGTTTTTCGCCTTTCTTTTCTTATAAAAACCGCTTGATGGCGTCGTTGAGCTTTTCCAGAGTGCTCAAATCGTTTGTCTCCACCGCGTCGACGATGCAGTGCTCGATGTGGTCCTTCAGGATGATTTTCGCGGTGCTGCCAAGAGCCGAGCGCACGGCGGCCAGCTGCGTGAGCACTTCGGCGCAGTCCCGCCCGCTCTCCACCATGCGTTTGACGGATTCGAGGTGCCCGATGGCGCGGGAGAGGCGGTTGAGAACCACTTTCGTCTGCGTGTGGGCGTGGCCGTGGTCATGGCCGTGCTCTTCTTCATGGGTATGGCCGTCTTCATGGTCGTGCGCGTGGACGTCTTCATGGACGTGCACGCAGCCGTCTTCATGGACGTGGATGTCGTCGTGCGGCATGATGCTCTCCCCCTTTTAAAGCGCCGTTTCTCTTTAGGCTCAACCTACTTTATCACAAAACGCCCGCCGTGGCAACCGCGCCCTCAAATGCATAAGCGGGCGGGGTTTCCCGCCCGCTTAAAGCTATTCTCTGACGCCGAAGACGAGGCCGTTTTCGTCGGCGTCGACGGTAATCGTCGCCCCTTCGGGGATATCGCCCTGCATAATCGTGCGGGCGATGGCCGTCTCGATGTTCTTCTGGACGTAGCGCCTGACCGGACGCGCGCCGTACACCGGCGAGTAGCTCGCCCGCGCGCAGTACTCCTTGGCCAGCTCGCTCACCTCGAGCCTGAGCGACTGATCGGCGAGCTTCGAGCGCGTCTTGTCGAGGATGAGGTCGATAATCTGCGTAATCTCCCGCATGGTCAGGGGCTTGAACATGACAATCTCGTCGAGCCGGTTGAGAAACTCCGGCCTAAACGTGCTCTGCAGCTGCGCCATGACGGCGTTTCTGACCTCCTCGCGGATTTCGCCCGCCGCCGTCACGCCCTCCGTGAGGTAGGCGCTGCCGATGTTCGACGTCATGATGACGACGGTGTTCCTGAAATTGACCGTGCGGCCCTGCCCGTCCGTCAGGCGGCCGTCGTCGAGAATCTGGAGCATGACGTTGAACACCTCGGGGTGGGCCTTTTCAATCTCGTCGAACAGGACGATGCTGTAGGGCCTCCTGCGGACGGCTTCGGTCAGCTGCCCGCCTTCCTCGTACCCGACGTAGCCCGGCGGCGCGCCGATCAGGCGCGAGACGGTGTGCTTTTCCTGGTACTCGCTCATGTCGATGCGCACCATGTTCGTCTCGCTGTCAAACAGCGCTTCGGCGAGCGCTTTGGCCAGCTCCGTCTTGCCGACGCCCGTCGGCCCGAGGAAGAGGAACGAGCCCGTCGGCCTGTTGGGGTCGGACAGGCCCGACCGCGCGCGCAAAATCGCTTCGGACACGGCGGTGACCGCTTCGTCCTGCCCGATGACGCGGCGGTGGAGCGTCTGCGGGAGGCTCAGGATTTTCTCCCGCTCGCCCTGCATGAGCTTAGAAACGGGGATCCCCGTCCACTTGGCCACGATTTCGGCGATCTCCGCCTCCGTCACTTCCTCGCGCAGCAGGCGGCCGCTTGCCGACGTCTTCCGCCGCGCCTCCTCCAGCTCCCGCTCCAGCTCCGGCAGCCGCCCGTACTTGAGCTCCGAGAGCGTGGCAAGGTCATAGCTGCGCTCGGCGTTTTCGATGGTGGCCTTGACGCGGTCAATCTCCTCCTTGATTTTACTGACCTTCGAAATCTCCTGCTTTTCCTCCTGCCACTTGGCGCTCAGTGCGTCAAACTCCGCTTTCATCTCGCCGAGCTCCTTTTCCAGCGCCTCAAGCCGCTCGCGCGAGTGGCGGTCCGTCTCTTTCCTGAGCGCCTCGCGCTCAATCTCAAGCTGCATGATTTTGCGGCTGATCTCGTCGAGCTCGGAGGGCATGCTGTCAATCTCCGTACGGATGATGGCGGCCGCTTCGTCCATCAGGTCGATGGCCTTGTCGGGCAGGAAGCGGTCGGTGATATAGCGGTTGGAGAGCACCGCGCAGGAGACGATGGCGCCGTCCGTGATGCGCACGCCGTGGTGGATTTCGTACTTCTCCTTCAGGCCGCGCAGGATGGAGATGGTGTCCTCCACCGTCGGCTCCGAGATGAACACGGGCTGGAACCGGCGCTCGAGGGCGGCGTCCTTTTCAATATACTGCCGGTACTCGTTGAGCGTCGTCGCGCCGATGCAGTGCAGCTCCCCGCGCGCGAGCAGCGGCTTGAGGAGGTTGCCGGCGTCCATCGCGCCTTCCGCCTTGCCGGCGCCGACGATGGTGTGCATCTCGTCGATAAACAGCAGCACGCGCCCTTCCGACTGGGCGATTTCGTCGAGCACCGCCTTGAGCCGCTCCTCAAACTCGCCGCGGTACTTCGCGCCGGCGATGAGAGCGCCCATGTCGAGGGCGAAAATCGTCTTGTCGCGCAGGGACTCCGGCACGTCGCCCTTCCAGATGCGCTGAGCCAGCCCTTCCACGACGGCCGTCTTGCCCACGCCCGGCTCGCCGATGAGGGCGGGGTTGTTTTTCGTCTTGCGGCAGAGAATCGTGATAATGCGGCGGATTTCCTGGTCCCGCCCGATGACGGGGTCGAGCTTGCCCTCGGCGGCCAGCTGCACGAGGTCGCGCCCGTATTTGCGCAGGGCGTCGTACGTCGTCTCGGGGTTTGGGCTCGTCACGCGCTGGTTTTTCCGCACGCTGCTGAGCGCGCCGAGGAAAGACTCCAGCGTGATGCCGTACTTCTTGAAAAGCTGCGCCGACGGCGTCCCCCGCTCCTCGATGAGGGCGATGTACAGGTGCTCCACGCCGGCGTACGCGTCGCCGAAGCGCTTTGTAGCGTCCTCGGCGGCAAGGAGCAGGGCGGAAAAGCGCCGCGTGGCGTACAGATCCGCCGCCGCGCCCGTCACGGACGGGATTTTTTTCAGCTCCGTTTCCAGATCGCGCTGCAGCGCGCCGGCGTCCACATTCATAATCCGAAGCAGGCGCGGGATAAGCCCGTCGCTCTGCGTGACGAGGGCGTAGTGCAGATGTTCGCCGTCAACCTGCTGGTGGTTCCTGCGGATGGCCGCCTCCTGCGCGGCGGCGATGGCCTCCTGCGCCCGCTGCGTGAATTTCTCCAGATTCATTATGTTTCCCTCCCTTGCCGCTTATCTGCTCTTAGACCGCTTGTGGGCCTCCGAGAGCTTTTTGTATAAGTCTTTCATCTCGTCTGTTAAATTGGTGGGATTGACGATGCGCACGACGAGGCTGAGCGCCCCGCGCCTGCCGCTTTTTCCGGGGTAGCCCCGGGCGGCGACGCGCAGCTTCCCGCCGGACTGAATCCCGGGCGGGATTTTGACATTCAGCTTCTCGCTCGGCGTCGTCACGAGCACTTCATCCCCCAGCGCCGCCTGCCACGGGAAGACGTCGATGGTCTTCTCCAGGTCGGGGCCGCTGAGCGAAAAGCCGCCTTCCGGCACGATTTCAATCTCCAGATACAAATCGCCCGGGCTGCCTCCGCCAACTCCCGCGCCGCCAAGGCCCGAGAGCTTGATCTTCTCGCCCGGCTGGATGCCCGCCGGGACTTTGAACTTGACCGTCTTCGTGCCGCCCTGCGTCTGGACGGTGATGGTCTGCTCGCCGCCGCGGTAAGCCTGCAGGACGCCGATTTGCACTTTCGTCTCGATGTCCTGCCCCCGCCGCCGGCTGATGCCGCCGCCAAAGAGGTCGTCAAACCCTGAGCCAAACCCGCGGCCGCCGCCGAAGAACATCTTGAAGAAATCGCTAAAGCCGCCGAGGTCGCCAAAGTCGCCGCTCGTCCACGTGTAGGTAAACCCGCCCGGGCCGGAGGCAAACCCGGAGAAGGCGGACGGGTCGAAGCCCGCCCCGCCAAAGCGCCCGCTTTTCACGCCCTCGTAGATCTGGTCGTACTTTGCGCGCTTTTCCTTGTCTCCGAGCACCTCGTACGCTTCGCTGATTTCCTTGAACTTCTCCTCGCTGGCTTTGTCGCCGGGGTGCGCGTCGGGGTGGTATTTCTTCGCGAGCTTGCGGTACTTTTTCTTGATTTCCTCTTCGGTCGCCGTCTTCTCCACGCCTAAAATGGCGTAATAGTCCTTAAATTCCACCCATAAACCCCCTTTTCGGAGAATGAGCCTGCCTTCCCAGTTTTTTCTTCACCCATAATACGCTAATAGTCAGAATTGGTCAATTCCGGTTTGCGCCTCTGCGCGGTGTGTGTTTGACCATTTCTGACTATTCTTTCATTCTGGCTTCCTCTTGCTTTTATTCTCTTTCAAATTCGTCTGTTTTATCAGTTTTCAAATATAAAACTATACATCTTGCACGAAATTCGATTTGTGGTAGAATAGCGAAAAGCGCTTTTTTTGACGAAGCGCCCTGCGGTTGATAAAATAGAGACAGAGGTTTTTTCATGACGCATCGCAGAGAGTTTGTTATGGGAGTCAAGGCGGGGCTGCCCGTCTGCATCGGGTTTATCCCGATTGCGATTGCCTACGCCGTCTCGGCGATTCACAGCGGGCTTACGCCGGGCCAGACGGTGACGATGTCGGTCATTGTCTTTGCCGGCGCAAGCCAGATGGCGGCGGTCAACATGCTCTCCGCCGGAGCCGGCGCGGCGGCGGTCATTTTCGCCACGTTTATCTTAAACCTGCGCCACTTCATCATGAGCACCTGCGTGATGAAGCGGCTTGAAAAGGCGCCGCTCATGGCGCGCCTGGGCCTGTCGCCGTTCGTGACGGACGAGTCCTTCGCCCTGTTTACGTCGAGCGAGGCGCTGCCCGGCTCGCCGTACGCATTCCTGGGCCTTGTCGCCGCGACGTATCTCCCGTGGGTGCTCGGGACAGTCGCCGGCTGCTTTATGTTTTCGCTCCTGCCGCCGCTTGTGTCGGACAGCCTCGGCGTCGCCCTGCCCGCGCTGTTTATCTCCCTGATTGTGCCGGGCGTGCGGAAAAGCGCGCGCCTTTTTGCCATGGTGGTTCTCACGGCCGCCCTCAACACCGCCCTGTCCGCCGTAATCAGCGGCAGCTGGGCCGTCATCGCCTCCACGCTGCTCGGCGCGCTGGCGGGCGTGTTTATCGTGGGCGAAGAGGAGGGGGCCGCGGCATGAGTACATATCTCATTATCGCCGGCATGGCGGTCGTGACGCTCCTGCCGCGCCTGATTCCCGCCGCGCTCATCGACCGGCTGCCGATGTCGAAGCGCGTGGAGCGCTTCCTGCGCCTTATCCCCTACACGGCGATGACGGCGCTTATCTTCCCCGGCGTCGTGAAGGTGGACCCCGAGCGGCCCCTTGCGGGCATCCTGGGCGCCGCCGCGGCCGTTGTGGTAAGCCTTATCCGCCCGAAGCCGATTTACGCGATTGTCGGCGCCGTCCTTGCGGCGATGGCCGTGATTGCGTTCCTGTAGACATAAGGGCGCTTAATCCTCCGAAGAAAGGGTGCTTTCCGTGATCGTATCCCTCCTCGATATCACCTTCCCGACCATCGGGTTGCTCGCCAAAATGTGCGACGAGCCGATTGCCGTCTGCCGCGGCCGCGACAAAGCCATGCGCGCGATGCCGGAGGCCGAGATTATCGTCACATCCGGCGCCTCGGCGTATCTCGACGAGGAGATGCTGGACGCCGCGAAAAACCTCAGGCTCGTCCTGAGCACCAGCGCGGGGGTGGAGAAAATCCCCATCGAGGCGCTGCGCCGGCGCGGCATCCCGCTGTGCAACACCCGCGGCGCCCACGCCCTGTCCATCGCCGAGTACGTCCTCGGCGCGATGCTGTGCTTTAGCTACCGGCTGCCGTTTTTCATCCGCAATCAGGACAAGGCCCTCTGGCAGAACGTCTACGGCATCGAAACGCTTGAGGGCAAGACGCTTTGCGTCGTCGGCGCCGGCAGCATCGGCTCCCTCATCGGCAAAAAGGCCCGCGCGCTGGGCATGCGCGTTGTCGGGCTCAAGCGCACGCCCGAGCCTTTGGAGGGGTTTGACGAAGTCCTCCCCGTCTCGGCCCTGCTCGACACGCTGGGGAAGGCCGATTTCGTCGTGCTCATCACGCCCCTCACGCCCGAGACGTACCACCTCTTTAATGACGCGGCGTTTTCGCGCATGAAGCCCTCCGCCGTCTTTATCAACGTCTCCCGCGGCGACACGGTCGACGAGGCGGCCCTGATTCGCGCGCTGGAGCGCCAGGCCATCGCCGGCGCCGTGCTCGACGTGTTCCACACCGAGCCGCTGCCGAAGGACAGCCCCCTGTGGTCCATGCCGAACGTGCTCATCACGCCGCACAACAGCGCCCTCACGCAGGACGCCTTCAAAAAATCGGCGGAAATCCTCTGCGAAAACATCCGCCGGTTCCGAAAAGGCGAGCCTCTTGTCAACCTCATCGAAGACGGGAAGCTGTATTGAATCATTTTTTGCACTATAATTTAAAAGGTATAAAAAATGCGCCCCGCTCGCGGGGCGCAAAAAAGCCGGGCCAGTCGGCCCGGCTTTTTGTGTCTGGTTGTCCGGCTTACACTTCGAGGTAGCTGTCGGCGTAGAGCGTGTCGCCGCGGATGATTTCGCAGGACTTGATGGTCTCCATGAGGCGGCGGTCGCAGGGGTTGACGATGGCGCTCGTCAGGCCGCACATCATGGCCATCGCGACCATGGCCGAGTCCATAATCGGGCGGATGTGCTTCGGCATACCGTTGGAGATGTTGGACAGGCCGCCCGTCGTATTCAGGCCCATGTCGGAGCACATCTTGATGAACTCGAGAACCTCCATCTGCTTATCCTGCATGCCCTTGATGACGAGGAACAGCGGGTCAAACCACAGGTCGGCGGGATCCATGCCGAGGCCCATGCCGCGCTCGAGCATTTCCTGGCAGTAGGCCATGCGCTCGTCGTTGTCCTTGGAGATGCCGTGCTTGGAGCACAGGGCCAGGCAAATCGCGTCGTTGGCGGCGGCCAGGTCGATGTTGTCGATACGGTCGCCAGCGTCGGCGGAGTTGACGATGGGCTTGCCCTTGGCGCGGTTGTAGACGGAGATGCCCGCTTCGATGGCCTTCTTGTTGGCGGTGTCGAGGCAGAGGGGGACGTTGTCGAAGTTTTCCTGCAGGAGTGTGACCACCCACTTCATCAGCTCTTCGCCGTTGGATTCGGCGGGGCCGATGTTCACGTCGAGGTAGGTGGCGCCGGCGTCAAGCTGCTCTTTCGCGCGCTGGAGAATCGGCCCGGGGTCTCTCTTCTCCATCGCCTCGCGGATAGCAGGAGAGATGCAGTGGATTCTTTCGCCGATTGTGATGAATCTGGCCATGAGACAACCTCCTAGTCTTATTTGTAATCCTTCAGGAACCGGACAAGCTGAATGGCCTCGTTCGGACCGACAACGATCTTCCAGTCGGGCAGCTTATTCTCCAGTTCGCCCTTCAAAACGGCAACCTTGCCGGGCAGGATGAGCGTGCGGCTCTTGATCTTCGACGCGATGTCGTTCTCCTCGAAGAACTTGGCGATGGAGCCGGCCGAGAACTTGCCGGCCGCCCACGCCGTCAGGACGGAGTAACCGCCGGCGTCGGTGATAATCAGGTTCGTGGGAACGCCGGAGCGCTCGATTTCGCCGGAGACGATGAAGTACGTCAGCGCGAAGTCGACGGTGACGGCCACGACGCTGTTCTCGTCGGCGCCGTTGAGCGGGTAGATGCCCGGCTCGACCTTCATCGGCTTTTGCGGGTCGGTGAAGATGTTCTGGCGCAGGCCGAAGAGCGGCAGCGCCTCGGCGTACGTCATGCGGCCCAGCACGATGACGGAGCCGTAGCGCACCGTAAACAGCGACGCGAGGGCCGCCTGCATCGTGTAGTCTTCAGGCGCAAGGCGCGCGACGTTGACAATCGTCGGGTAGCCGAAGGTGCGGTCGCCGTCCTTGAGGGCCGCGCGGCGGATCTGGACGGTAAAGGAGAAGGCGTCCTTGATGCTCTCGGCGCAGATGTTGATGATGAGATTCTTGTTGCCGGCCGCTTCCAGCTTCTCGATGGTGTCGTGCGCGGCAGACAGATCCTTGCAGCAGACGCCGAGGACGAGGTTGTGCTCCGTGGCAAGGGCGTTCATGGCCTCCCAGTTGTCGGCGTTTGCGCCCGCGAGGACCTTGACGTCCGCGGCGGCGGCTTTGAGGATGTCGCCGGCCAAGGCGGCGTCGCAGCAGTGGAGGATAACGTCGCGCCCGGTGGCGGCGGCTTTCTTCACGACGGCCGCGCCGCGCTCCGCGCCGTGCTCGGGCTTGACGCTCACGTACACGCACTCGACGCGCATGCGCTCGCCGATGCGCTCGTAGTCGACCTTATCCGCCTCGGCAAGCTTTGCGTCGATGGCGGCGTCGTCCATGCCGGCGCACAGGTCGAGGGCAAAGAGGTTCTTGTTGACGAAGGTCTTCTCGTGGCGGAGCATGACGGTCTCGCCGCCGAGCTTGTGCTCGCCGATGGAGATGGTCTTCATCGGGGGCTCCGTGGCGGCGGCAAGAGTGGCCAGCGCCTCGGGGGACATGTGCGGGCATTTATCGATGGACAGCGCGCCCTGCGCGACCTTCATGGAGAAGGCCATGCAGGTGGGGCAGCCGCAGTCCTTGCAGTTCTTCTTCGGGGTGAGCTTGAAAATGTCGAGTCCTTTCAGTGCCATTGCATTAACCTCCCTTGCTTACAGGAGCGCGGCGATCATAGCCGCTATCGTCTTGACGGATTTCGGATGACGCAGGATGACGGCGTCCGAGCCGGACGCGAGGCACGCGGAGGCGGTGACCGTCTCCATGGCGACGGCGCGCTCTTCCTGGCTGCCCCATTCGGGCATGTCCTGCTCGGGCATGATCGATTCCTTAACGCCCCATGTCTCGGCGGAGACGGGCGTCATGATGGGCATCTGCAGCATGTTGTCGTTTTGCTCGAGCGCGGCGGCCTTGACGCGGTCCAGCGTGGAGGCGACGTACTCAAAGCCGTAGCCGGCCGCGGCGGAGCCCACGTTCATCACGATGCTGCCGGGGGCGATGCCCAGCTGCGTCATCACGACGTTGAGCTGCTTGGCGAGGTTGATGTCAACGGCGCTTTCCGCGCCGACCTTCTGGCCGTAGGCCAGAGCCGTCGACGCGCCGACGGTCTTGTAGTTCTCTTCGCGGGCGGAGAGGAACAGGACGTTCTTGCCGCTTGTGGCTTCGGCGCAGGCGGCGAAGATTTCGGCGTCCTTTTCCACGTTCTTGCAGCCGCTGATAACGAGCGGGAGGTCGATGGCTTCGGCCACTTCCTTGGCGATGGCGGCGCACTCGGCGGCGCTGCGATTCAGGCCTCCCGGATCCGCGCCCTCAAAGCGCAGGCAGACAAACTGCGCGCCCTCGGCGGCCGCCGCTTTCTTCGCGCGCTCGGCCGGCGTCTTGGCGCCCTCGTAAAAGGCGGCCAGCTCCGGGAACGCGGACAGATCGGCGTCGACGTCGGTGATCTCGATGCCGACGGCGGGCGGGTTCTTCGCGGGCGCGTCAAAGAAATGGAGCGGAAGGGTGTTCAGTCCGCCGAGGGTGACGGCCTTGTCGCCGACGCCCAGGACGGTTTCATTGATCGATGCGTTGAATTTGCGCGGCTTGCTAACAAATGGCATGTCTCACTGCCTCCTCAAAAAACTATCATTTCGAGCCGCGCGGGCCAATCGCGCGTTTTAAGCAGCCGCTTTTTTCTCCAAAGCGGCCGCGCCGCGCTTCGATTAACCGGCGCGCCTCCGCCCGGGCGCTTTCCGCGGCGCTCGGGCATTACTCTCCCTACCAAACAAACACAGTTTTCTCTCCAATTACTGTCTCTATTCCGCCCGCGCGCGGCGCGGGCGGGAAGAGAAAACGCGATGCTACAAAAGATGTCCCGCGCGCGGGCGTGCCCGGTGGACACGCCCGCTGACGGTACTATCATATTACATTATCGGCTCAAGCTCAAGAACGGGATGGCCTTTTTCTGCCAGGAAAGCCATCAGCGCCTCGGGATCTTCGGCGACGGTTTCGTCGGCGATCATGTCGATGAAGTTGTCGATGCCGTACAGCTCCTTCGCCGTGGCGTTGACGCGCTCGGCGACGGCGTCTTTCAGCGCCTTCGGCATCCACACGATGCGGGCGATGCCGCCTTCGGCCTTCATGAACTTCTTCGAGCCGATGAAGTGGCGGCCGTGGCCCATGAAGCCCGGCGTCTGCACGCCGCCGCCCGTCATGGACGCGAGCTCCGCGAAGGTCATGCCCAGCGGGGTCATGCCGGCGTATTCGCGGTTGACGATGATGACGCCGTTGGACATCGGCTCGACGCCGCAGATACACTCGAAGCAGCCGCAGCTTGTCATCGGGTCTTCCATGATGGAGTAGAGCGTCACGCGCTCGAGAGCGCCGTGCGAGTACTTGAAGACGGCTTCGTTGACGTCTTCGTAAGCGCCTTTGTTTTCGTCGATGACGCGGTTTTTCGTCACGACCTGGCACGGGCCGTTCGGCTGGAGCTCGTTCGTCGCCTTCGCGTCAAGCCACGAGACGGCGCCGCACAGGCCGAGGCGCTCCGGCGTGACGATGCACACGTGGGACGGGGAGAACGACTGGCAGAGGATGCAGGTGTAGAAGCAGTCGACGTTCTCGTCCGTGAGGGAGCGCAGGCGGGCGTCGCGCGCGTCGTAGATTTCGTTGGCCATCGCGCGTAGCTCCTTGACCTGCTCCGGCTCGGTGATAATCGTGACCTGGCATTTATCAATAACCGTGTCGTAGTCGTTCTTCATCTTGGCGTAGAGCAGCTCGCCGAAGTGCTTAAAGCGGAAGCCCTGCGCGAAGGCCTCTTTGCTCACGCGGATGCGGATGAGGTCGCGCTGGCCGGTGTGCATGACGCCCTCGAGCTGGTTGACGTAGTTATGTATCCTACGCTCGATAACCGGCTCGAAGTCGGACTGCATCGCCTTGCCGGCGACGTCGACGATAATGGCCATCGAAATCTTGCTGCCGCACTCGAACTCGTCGATGTCCTTGCCGACAAGCTCGATCTTGTGGTCTTCGACTTCCGTAAGGTCCCTCGTGCGGACAAGCTCGAAGCAGTCCTTGCGGGAGCCGTCGACTTCGATCTGCATGTCGTTCTTGCGGATGATTTCGCCTTCAAACGCCGTCGAGACGGCGACGGGGAGGTCGATCTGCGTTATCTTAATCTTGATGTCTCTCGCTTCAAGAGACGTCTCGATGAGGTCGTCGATGTTCTTCTGGATGATGAGGCTTTTCGGAATGGGCCACACGTCGTCGGAGTCGTCCGTGATGACGGGGAAGCCCATGGCGATGGCGCCGCCGCCGCAGGCGACGGTGATGTCCTCGAGCGGGCCGAAAGCGTTGACAAACGCGAAGATGCGCTCGAAGGCGTACTTGTTCATGCCGGCGTAATCGCCCGGCTGGATGTTGCCGAAAATCATGGCCGCGCGCACAACGACGGAGATGATGTGCGCCACGCCGGCGATATCGTCGCTGATGGGCACGACGCGGAGCGGGAAGCCCATCTTAAGGCCGGCGCGCTCGGCCTGCTCGATGATGCCTTTGAGCAGGAACACGAAGATGCCTCTGGCCTGATAGCCCTTGATGAGGGCGACGGCCTGCTCGTCTGTCGGCGCCGGGTCGATGAGGACGACGAATCCGGGGATGTCGCGCGTGACGAGCGGAACGCCGAGCTCGCGCACTTCGGCGTCGGTCGGATGGCCGTGGTACCGCCCGCCGTACGTCTGCGGCTCCAGGGCGTACTTGCACGCCTCGATGACTTCGGCGGCCAGCACCGTGGCGATGCCGGACTTGAAGACGTCGTTTGTGCGCTGCTCGTGGGTCATCTCGGCCTTAATCGGCTCGAGAACGGCTTTGAGCTCGCCGAGGTTGGTGATTTTCTTGCCAAGGTAAGCGTAGATGCACGGCAGGAAGTAGGCCGTGTTGCCAAAGGTGATGGGCGCGTCGGCGCCAAGTTTCTCCAGTGCCGTGTTCACAGCGGCTTCAGCCCGAACGAACATCTCGTCCGAGCCTCTGAACACCCTATTGAATAGTCCCACTTATGTTTCCTCCCAAAAACGTATCTCGTGCGATTTTATTGAGTCTTCCGCTTTTCTCTCTATTCGCTGTCTATGCGGGCCTTGATGGCGCGGATTTCCTCAACGGTCCGCTTGCTGGTATCGTACGGCGACTTGCCGGCCCGGTCGGCCTCCTGGACGTCGCCTTCGTAGTGGACGACGCCGAGCAGGGCGTCTTCCGGAATGCGCGACCGGACGAAGGCCTCGTCTTCGGCGTTGCGCACCTTGTTGGCCACGACGCGGACTTTCTTCACGCCGAGGTCTTTCGCGAGCCTGACGACCTGATGGTACGTCTGCACGCTGCGCTCTCCCGGCTCGATGACGACGATGAACTGGTCCATCTCGCCGGCCGTCCCGCGGCCGAGGTGCTCAAGCCCCGCCTCCATATCCATGATGACGACGTCGTCGCGGCGGATGATGAGGTGCGAGATGAGCTGCCTGAGCAGGGCGTGTTCGGGGCAGACGCATCCGGAGCCTCCCGTCTCAACCGTGCCTAAAAGCAGAAGCTTTACGCCGTTTTTCTCCTTGGCGAGCTTGTCGGGGAGATCGTCCACCTTCGGGTTGATGCGGAAGAACTTCCCGTACGTCTCGTTGCTGGCGCCGGTGCGCTCGGCGATGAGCTCGCGCATCTTGGAGATGGGGATGATGTCGGCCATCTCCTCGGCCGTAAACCCGAGGGCCATGCCGAGGTTTGCGTCCGGGTCGACGTCGGCGGCTAAAACCCTGCGGCCTTCGTCGGCGTAGAGCCTTGCCAGGATGGCGGCGACCGTCGTCTTCCCGACGCCGCCTTTTCCGGTTATTGCAATTTTCATAGACTCCCTTCTCCTCTCCCCCATCGCGGCGGCCGCGTTTTTGTCTTTCACCCCTAATATTCGGGGCGCGCCGCCGTTTTATTCCGCTTATCGCATCTCTTTGTTAGATACCGAGCGCGGCGCGCTTCTTTTCGATGCCGTCGATCATCTTCTGGACGAGCACGTGCGGGTCCGTGTTGATGATGAATCCGCCGCCCGTGAGCTTTCTCGTGCCCTCCGTGATGAGCTCCATCATCTGCGCGGAGCCCTTCACCTGCGGCTCGATGCCGAGGTACACGTCAATGCCCGTGGAGACGACGTAGTTGGCGATGGCGACGGCCTTCTCGCTCATCCACTCCGGCGCGCAGCCGACGGCGGGGAGCTGGTCGCAGCGGATGCCCCACTGCTTGCACACGTCGTTGACGAGCAGCATGATGCGGCTGATGTCGACGCAGGAACCCATGTGGAGGACCGGCGGGATGCCGACGAGCTCGCACACGCGCTTGAGTCCGGCGCCGCACAGTTCCTTCGCCTCCGGCTTCATGAGGCCGGCCTTCGCGGCGGCCTGCGCCGAGCAGCCCGTCGTGACGACGATGATGTCGTTCTTGATGAGCTCCTTCATGATCTCAATGTGCGAGTAGTCCGGGCGGACTTTCGGGTTGTTGCAGCCGACGATGGCGACGGCGCCGCGGAGAACGCCGGCCTTGATGCAGTCGATCAGAGGCTTGTATGTACCTCTCACGTCGACGTAGCTGTTCGTCACGCCGTCAAGCTCCTTGATGATCGCCTCGCAGGAGTAGCCGACGCGCGCGCCCTGCTTTTTCTTGGGCTCGTAAATCTTCGCGGGGTCGCGTCTTTCAAAGTTGTCGATGGCCGCTCTGACGAGCTCGCGGCCCTTTTCGCGCGCCGTTTCCGGATGGAACTCGACGTACTCCGAATTCGGGATGCGGGCGATGGGCGACGTCGTGATGAACTTCGTGTGGAAGCACTCGGACAGCGGCCCGATGGACGGGAAGATGCACTGCACGTCGACGGCGATCATCTCGACCATGCCGGTGAGGATCGCGTTTTCCTGCTGGAGGAAGTTGCCGGCCATCTTCACGCCGTGGCGCATGGTGACTTCGTTGGCGGTGCAGCACAGGCCGCACACGTTGATGCCCTTGGCGCCCTTGCTGCGCGCGTACTCGATGAGGTCCTTATCCTCCGAGGCGAGCACAATCATCTCGGACATCGCCGGGTCGTGGCCGTGGACGATGATGTTGACCATGTCCTTGTCAAGGACGCCGAGGTCGCCTTCCGTCTCCCTGGGCTGCGGGGTGCCGAAGAGGATGTCGGTCATCTCCGTGCCCATCATGGAGCCGCCCCAGCCGTCGGCCATGCCGGTGCGCAGGGCCTGCCGCACGAGCGCTTCGGCGTCGGCGGTGTTGCCCATGTGGGTCATGTGCATCGCCGTGGCGATTTCGCGGTCAATGGCGCGCGGGGCGATGCCCAGCTCGTGCCAGAGCTTCTGGCGCTCTTCCGTGGCGCGCGTAAGGAACCTCTGCGTCCCGAACGGCTTGCCGTATTCCATCAGGCCGATTTCGGCCACTTCGTGGGCGATATCGTAGATGTCGCGGCCTTCCGTCTTGACGCCCCACTCATTGGCAAGGCGCAAGAGCTTCGCGGGGTCCTTAATCTGATAGTGCCCGTCGGGGCGTGTTGCGTGGAGCGTATGGCAGATTTCGCGGCCGTGATCGGAGTGGGCAGCCGTTCCGGCGGCGACCATACGCAGGTAGTTGCGGCCCGCGATGGCGTGGGCGTCGGCACCGCAGATGCCGCGGGGCGCCTTGGGCGTAATGCGGCAGGGGCCCATGGAGCAGATACGGCAGCAGATACCGTCTTCGCCGAATTTGCACTGCGGCGTCTGCGCCTTCTTTCTGTCCTCCCAGGTCTCCGCGCCGGCCGCGGCGGCCCGCTCTTTCAGGTTTTTCGCTTCTTCTTCCATCTGTTCAACTGAAGTGAAATTTCTCACATCCATGTTCCTGCAGTTCTCCTTTGCTGTGGCTTCTATGCTTATACTTTTAAATAAAGTGTATACCTTTTGCCCACACTGCATTGTAGCAGTCCATACCCTCTTTGTCAAATATTTAACGAGCCTTTGCAAAAGAATAGTTGATTCGTTTAAAAATCTCTAATGATTATACCAAACCAAACATTCCATACAACTTAAAGGCAGGCTCTCCCCGCGAAAAACTCACGCGGCAGGGTATGTAAACCAGGGCCCCGGGCCGGATTTTCCGCCCCGGAGGACAAGCGTAACGCGGTTTATGGGCTAAATCAAGTCACAATCTTTTCCGCCTCCGCCGCGGTAAAGCGGCGCGCGTCTTTACGCCTTTGTAAACGTCATTTTCTGCAAAAGTCCTTCCAGCTCGATGAGAAAGACGCGCTCATCCGCCCCCTCCGCCGTCTCTTCCGTGATGTTGTACTTTGCGAACCTCTCGGCGACGTACCGGGCCGGGTCGTCCGTTTCGATTTCCTCGAAAAACACGTCCCGCATCTGGTTGCCGCTGCACTTGTTGAAAATCTCCCGTATGACTTCGTACCGCATGCTATCGCTCCCCTTTCTTGCTCTGGCCCATCCCTCTTAGTATAATTGAAGGGACTGATCCGTCAAGTTCTCCGGTGAAAAAGGGCGTTATTATACAAATTTAAAAGAAAAAAGTGAATTATGCCAAAACAATCGTATACATTTTCCTTTTGCTTTGTGAGAATAATGGTATAATGGTGTTGCCGAAAAGCATAACGCGGATTGTCTTCCGAAAAGCGCCAAAATGCCCTTCGGGAGGCGGTCTACCGAATACGGAGGGGTTAAGCTCATGCCGCACCACACGCATCACGATCACGACCACCACCATCCCCACGACCATGACCACGACACGCTTTTGAAAAGCGTTACGGAAGTCGCGAAATTCCTGCAGTACACGCTCCAGCACAACGCGCACCACGAGGAGGAGCTGGAGAGCCTTGCCCACAGCCTCGACCATCTCTCCAAAACAGCCGAGGCGGACGAAATCCGCGCGTGCATCGCGGAGCTGAAAAAGGTCGACGCCCGGCTCGCCGCGCTCCTCGACATCCTTTCGTAATCAGCGCTTGCCGGGGCGTTTCCGCGAAAAGGAGGGGTATCCATGTGCCTTTCAAAGGTTTACGACAACGCGGATAAGGAAAACAAAGTCCTTTTGACAAACATCCAGCGCATCGATTTTGACGGCGACGACCTCGTCTTCACCGACCTGCTCGAAAACAAGACGCGCATCAAAGGCCGCATCCTGTCGGCCGACCTTGTTGGCGGCAAAATCATCATCGAAACAAAGTAAATCAGGGGGTAAGATATGAAGCCTACCGTTATCGCCGTCGCCGGAAAAGGCGGCACCGGCAAAACAACAATCTGCGGCCTGATCATCCAGCACCTTGCCGAGTCGGGCAAGGGCCCCATCCTCGCCGTGGACGCCGACCCCAACTCCAACCTCAACGAAGTGCTCGGCGTCGAGGTGGAGATGACGCTCGGCGATATCCGTGAAAAGCTCAAGTTCCAGGACAGCATCGCCGACGAGCTGCCCCCCAACATGACGAAGCAGGAGTACACCGAGTTTATGTTCGGGGACGCCCTCATTGAAGGGGACGATTTCGACCTGCTCGTCATGGGGCGCACGCAGGGCCCCGGATGCTACTGCTACATCAACGGCGTGCTCAAGGCGCAGATTGACAAGTACCAGAGCGGCTACCGCTACCTCGTCGTCGACAACGAGGCGGGCCTTGAGCACATCAGCCGCGGCATCCTGCCGCACGTCGACATTCTCCTGCTCGTCAGCGACGCGTCGCGCCGCGGGGTTCAGGCCGCCGGCCGCGCCGCCGAGATGGTGCGCGAGCAGAACATGAACCCGAAAATGATGAAGCTCATCGTCAACCGCGCGCCGGGCGGAAAGCTCGACGAAGGCGTAATGGAAGAGATTAAAAAGCAGGGCCTTGACCTTCTGGGCGTGCTCCCGAACGACGAGGCCATCTACCGGTACGACGCCGAGGGCCGCCCAAGCTCCACCGTCCCGAAGGACAATCCCGTTCGTCAGGCGCTTCGCGAGACCCTCGCAAAAATAGACCTCTGACCCCGCAAACGAAAAAAGCGCTTTGGTAAGCAGCTTAAATTTTGGAGGTGCACAAAACAATGAGCGCATTAACCGACCTTATTTACGCTGGGTCAAACGCCGTAGCCGGTCTGGCCGAAAAAGCCGTAAACGACGCCATCGCCCAATACGGCGCCGATTGCCCCGTCGCTTTCCCCGACACCGCGTACTTCTTCCCCACGATTTACGCCGCAACGGGCGTGAAAGTCACAAAGCTCGGGGACCTTCCCGCCTGCGTCGGCGTTCTCAAAAGCCTCATATCAAATAAGGACGACCTCGGCGAAGCCCTCAACGCCGGCCTTGCCACGGCCGTCGGCGCCGAGATCCTCGAGGGCCTCAAATACGTCGGCGGCGCCAAGCCGTATGAGAACGAGGCGGGCATCGGCTTCGTGCCGGACCCCGTCATCCGCTCACTCGGCGTCCCCCTCGTCACGGGCGACATCCCGGGCGTGGCCGTCGTCATCGGCAAGGCAAACGAGGACTCGCAGCTTGCCATGGTCGTGAAGGAATACCAGACGCGCGGCCTTCTCACCTTCCTCGTGGGCGACGTCATCGACCAGGCCGCCGCGGCCGGCGTGAAGATGGGCCTTGACTTCCGCGTCATCCCTCTGGGGCACGATGTGACGGCCGTCATCCACGTCGTCACAGTCGCCATCCGCGCCGCGCTCATCTTCGGCGCCATCCCGCCCGGCGACCTTGCGGCGCTGCTCAAATACACGAAAGAGCGCGTCCCCGCGTTTGTCAACACCTTCGGGCCGCTTAACGAAGTCGTCGTCTCCGCGGGCGCCGGCGCCATCGCGCTGGGCTTCCCCGTCATCGTGGACATCGACCTCGGCGACCTCCAGGTCCCCGGCGCGCTCGTGTCGGTGACAAACCACGTCGACACTGTGGCAAAATCCCTCGAGCTGCGCAACATCAAGGTCAAGGCCAAGAAAATCGACATCTGCATGGGCTTCTCCTCGGCGTACGAGGGCGAAATCATCCGCAAGAAGGATATGCACGCCGAGTTCTACTCCGGCGCGAACCCCACCTGCGAGCTTGTCGTCATGCGGGACCTTGACGAGATCGAGGACAAGAAGCTCACCGTCATCGGCCCGGATATCGACGGCGAGCCGCCCGTCGAGCTGCCGCTGGCCACCTACGTGGAAGTGGCGGGCAAGAAAATGCAGGTGGACTTCGAGCCGGTCATCGAGCGCAAGATTCACCACTGGTTTAACTATATCGAAGGCGTCATGCACACCGGCCAGCGCAACCTCATCCGCGTGCGCATCAGCAAGGAGGCGTACGAAAAGGGCCTGCGCCTGAAGGACCTCGCGGAAGTCATCTACTTTGAGGTCATGGACGAGTTTAGCTCCGTCGTCGACAAGTGCCAGGTCACGCTCATCACCGACAAGGCGGAAGTCGAGCGCATCCTCAGGGAAGAGGCCATGCCGCGCTACACAGCCCGCGACGACCGCCTCGCGTCCCTGACAGACGAGAGCGTCGACACCTTCTACACCTGCACGCTGTGCCAGTCCTTCGCGCCGTCCCACGCCTGCGTGGTGACGCCCGAGCGCCTCGGATTGTGCGGCGCCGTCTCGTGGCTGGACGCGAAGGCCACGAAGGAGCTCACGCCGGCCGGCCCGTGCCAGCCGATTGAGAAGAAGGGCCTGATCGACGCGCGCACCGGCGCGTACGAGGAGGTCAACCGCGTCGTCAAGGAAGTCACGCACGGCGCGCTTGAAAAAGTCACTCTCTACTCCATCCTCGAAGACCCGATGACAAGCTGCGGCTGCTTCGAGTGTATATGCGGCATCATGCCGGAAGCCGGCGGCGTCATCGTCGTCAACCGCGAATACGCGGGCCTGACGCCGACGGGCATGACCTTCGGCGAGCTGGCCTCCATGACGGGCGGCGGCGTGCAGACGCCGGGCTTCATGGGCCACGGCCGCCACTTTATCGCATCGAAGAAATTCATCGCCGCGGAGGGCGGCGTACAACGCATCGTCTGGATGCCGAAAGAGCTGAAGGACGACGTCGCTGAGCGTCTGAACAAAACGGCAAAGGAACTGTACGGAATCGACAACTTCACCGACATGATCTGCGACGAGACCATCGCCGTTGAACCGGACGCCGTCTTACAATTCTTACAGGAAAAGGGGCACCCGGCGCTATCACTGCCGCCGATCATGTAACGTATGGCAAGAGTCTTATTCCAGTTCGAGGACGGCGGAGATGTTTCCATCTTCGCCGTCCCCGGCGAAAACCTCCTTGAAGTCGCAAGAAAAGCAAACGTCGCCATTGACGCGCCGTGTTCCGGAAACGGCTCGTGCGGCAAATGCCAGGTTCGGCTCGTCTCCGGAATGCTCAAAAGTGAAAAAACGCGCCACATCACGCAGGAACAGTACGACCACGGCTGGCGCCTCGCCTGCGCCTCCACGGTGGAAAGCGACGTGTGCGTCCTCGTTCCCGACATCGCCGCGGCGTACAAAAGCCGCCTGAAAACGGCCGATTTGTCCTCGCCCGAGGAGCTGCGCGTCTTCGAGCAGCTCCAGAAAAGCCTTGACGAGGCGGGGCTGTCCCGCACGGGCTTTATCCGGACGGTCTCGCTCACTCTGACCGAGCCCACGCTGGACGACACGATGCCGGACAACGAGCGCTTTTCCCGCGCGCTCGCGGCCTCTCTTGGCGCCGAGCGCGTCGCCGTCCCGTTTCACGTCCTCGTGAAGCTCCCGGACGTGATGCGCGAGGGCGGCTTTGCGGTCAAATGCGTCGTGCTTGACCGCGGCGAGGCCCCCGAAGTGCTCGACGTCTTCCCGGAGGGCAGCGTGCAGGCTGTCTGCGGCCTTGCCGTCGATATCGGCACGACGACGGTCTCCGCCGTCCTTGTCAATCTCGAGACGGGCGCGCTGCTGTCTAAGGGCAGCACGGGCAACGGCCAGATCCGCTTCGGCGCGGACGTGATCAACCGCATCATCGAGCAGCAAAAGCCCGGCGGCGTGGACAAGCTCCGCTCCGCCATCATCGAGGAGACGCTCATCCCCCTTATCGACACGCTCTGCGAAGACGCCGGCGTCTCCAAACGCAGCATCTACGGCCTTGCGGTGGCGTCGAACACCACGATGAACCACCTGCTCCTCGGCGTGAGCGCCAACTACCTGCGCACGGAGCCGTATATCCCCGCCTTCTTCGAGCTCGAGCCGCTTGACACGGCGGACATGGGCCTTTCCCTCGCCCCCGGCGCGAAGCTCCTTGTCGCGCCCAATATCGGCAGCTACGTCGGCGGCGACATCACCGCGGGCACGCTCTCGAGCATGATCTGGAACACGCCGGAGCTGTCCATGCTCATCGACCTCGGCACAAACGGCGAAATCGTCCTGGGCAACGCCGATTTCCTCATGGCCTGCGCCTGCTCCGCCGGCCCCGCCTTCGAGGGGGGCGACATCAGCTGCGGCATGCGCGCGACGGCCGGCGCTATCGACGCCGTCACGATTGACCCTGAGACGATGGAGCCGGCGCTCTCCGTCATCGGCGGCGGCAGGCCCATCGGCCTGTGCGGCTCGGGGCTGATCGACATCGTCGCCGAGCTGTTCCGCGCCGGCATCATCAACGGCAAGGGCAAGTTCGTGCGGGAGGGCCGCCGCGTCCAGTGGGACGACGTCGGCATGGGCAGCTACGTGATCGCCTTCCCCGACGAGTCGGCCACGGGAAGGCTTGTCGCCATCAACGAAATCGACATCGACAACTTCATCCGCGCGAAGGCCGCCATCTTCTCCGCGACGATGACGCTTTTAGAGTCCCTCGGCTTTGCGCCGGACGACGTGCAGCACATCTCCGTCGCCGGCGGCATCGGCAGCGGCATCAACATCAAAAACGCCGTCTATATCGGCATGCTCCCGGACATCCCGCTTGAGAAGTACCGTTACATAGGTAACTCTTCTCTCGCGGGGGCGTTTGCCATGCTCACGTCCGCCGACGCCGCGCGCAAACTCCATGAAGTGGCCCGGAGCACGACGTATCTGGAGCTGAGCACGCAGCCCGGCTACATGGACGCGTTCGTCGCCGCCTGCTTCCTGCCCCACACGGACACCTCCCTGTTCCCATCGTTTTTAAGGCAGCGTGATGCCGATGGATAATAGCAAGAGAAATCCGAACCAGCAGCTCGAGCACCCGCTCGCGCTGTATAAGGAGCGGTACAGGGCGCTGGATCCCCACGAGGCTGCCGGGCGCTGCCGCGTGCCGTTTGACGAGGGGGGCGAAGGGGCCTTTACCCTCACGCTCCTCAGTCACCCGCTGAAAGTCTCGTGGCCGGAGTACAAGGTCTCGCCCGCCCACCCCGACAGCTGCCCGAAGAGCCTTTATACGGGCGAGGTGCAGATTCTCATCATCCGTTTCCTCCTCGAGGGGCGGATGACGGAGCCCACGGGCCGGTTTATCGCCTACCGTGAGATGCCGTGGGGCGCCGTGTACGACAAAAACTTTGAAGGCCGGTGCATCAAGCGCCTTGCCTACGGCTTCGGCTCGCGCCTGGACGCCTTTGCGCGCGCCGCCGCCCGTCTCGGCGGCGTGCCGGGCCCGAAGGGGGACGCGTCGGCCGACCTGCCGTTTCTCCCGGATATACGCGTGCGCGTCGCGCTCTGGGCGGGGGACGACGAGTTCCCCCCGAACAGTCAGATTCTCTTCTCCGACAACGTGCCGGACGCCTTCTCAACGGAAGACGCCGCCGTCATCGGAGACGTGATCATCGACGCGCTGAAGGAGCTTTCAAAATAAAAAACCGGGCGGCGCGCTCTCGCGCCGCCCTTCATCTATCATCGTGCAGCAAGCAATTTTTTGTCTGAACATTCAAGCGAAAAAAGGAGACGTTCATGCCACCTAACCCCGCGCCAAGGCAGGATAGCGTACTGCCCGACCCCCTCTCCCGCGAGCTTGTGCCGCGCCTTCTCAGCTGGTACGCGGAAAACGCCCGCGACCTCCCGTGGCGGCTGAGCTGCGACCCTTACCGCGTCTGGGTCTCGGAGATTATGCTGCAGCAGACGACGGTGGACGTGGTACGCGATTACTACGCGCGCTTTCTGAAGGCTTTCCCCACCGTGGAGGCTCTCGCCGCGGCGGAGGAGAGCGACGTGCTCAAGCTCTGGGAAGGGCTCGGCTATTACACGCGCGCAAGGAATATGCTGCGCGCGGCAAAGGTCATCATGGAAAAGCACGGCGGCAATTTCCCCTCCGCGTACGAGGACATCCGCGCGCTGCCCGGCGTCGGCGACTACACCGCGGGCGCCATCGCCTCCATCTGCTTTGACGCGCCCCGCGCCGCCGTGGACGGGAACGTCCTGCGCGTCTTCTCGCGCCTTATGGCGCAAGACTACCCGACCGCCGCCGATAAAAAGCGCCTTGCAGGGCAGATCTCCGCCCTCTATCCAAAGGGCGCGTGCGGCGACTTTACGCAAAGCCTCATGGAGCTCGGCGCCCTCGTGTGCACCCCGTCAAGCCCTCAATGCGGCGCCTGCCCTGTCTCCATGCTCTGCCGCGCGCACGCGGAGGGCAAAGTGGACGCCTTCCCCGCCCGCAGGGCGGCAAAAGAAAAGCGCGTAGAGGCGCTTACCGTCCTCATCCTCACGCGCGGGGAGGAGATCGCCATGCGCCGCCGCGCCCCCGTGGGGCTGCTCGGCGGCCTCTGGGAGCTTCCAAACGCGCCGGGGCACCTCGATGGGGCGGACGCCGTAGCCTTCGCGGGGCGCCTTGGCGCGCGCCCGGAAAAGCTCATCCAAAGCGGCCGCGCCGCGCACGTCTTCTCGCACGTGCGCTGGGATATGCTCTGGTACCACATCGCCTGCGATGCGGGCGCGCCCGCCCTCGACGGCGGCGCCGTGTGGGTGTCCCCCGCCGCGCGCCGGGAAAAGCACTCCCTCCCTTCGGCGTTTTCAAAGCTCCTGAAGCAGGCGGGTCTGGACGCTTAACGTGCGGCGGGCCGTCCGCCGCGCCAAAGCGCGCTTTAGCTCATCGCTTCAAAGCCGCGCATTTGTCTTTCCGCACGGGTCATCCGGCAAGCCGCTGACGTATCAACCACAGGCAAACCGCTTCAACGCCGCGCTCAGCGCGGCAAACCTGTCAAGCGGTTTTGCTGCTCGCAGAACGCAGGCCGCTTTGCCTGCCGCACTCAGCGCGGTAAACCAAGGCGGCTTCCCTGCTTTACAGGACGCGGCCGCTCTGCCTGCCGTGTCTACTCGAGGGTTTTCACGTGTTTGCTCTTAGACGTTCACCCGCGTTTATCGCGGCGCTGACAAATGCGACAGCGCCATACACAGGCCAATATTCCGCCGTATCCCTTGCTGCGGCGGGGCTTTGAGACAGGCAAAAAACCATCGCCCCGGCGGCCGCCGGGGCGATTTGTCTCACTTTATGGCGGTTTCGACGTGTTCCCGCCCGTATGCGCCAAAACGTCGCCCATTCGCGCCGGCGGACAGAAACGCCCATCTTTCTTCACTTTCGCGCCCAAAAGGATTTGATTTTTATGTAAACGTTTTTCTGAGGGCGCGCCTGTGCAAAACATATCTTCCGCCAATTGTAAATAACTAGAAATTATCCACATTTTCCGTGTATCAACACAGGCGCGCGCCTGTGGACAAACCTGTGGATATTGTGAATAACTCTCTGTAAAAACCCTTTACAGGTTGCATTACGTAAACGCAAAATACGCGGAAATGTGTCCGTATTTGTCGAATTGTGCCAAACTGGTCCGCAGCGCTTTCGTCGAAGTTTTGAGTAGGCGGCTCGAATTTTACATCAAAATATCTCACTTTTTGATTAGTTTTTCTCATTCCTCACGATTATACGCTTTGTTATACCGGCTCTTGACACTTTCTTCCGCCTCAGACAGAAACGCCGAAACGGGCGCGCCGGTTGCCGCCGCGCCTAGAGCTTTTTATCGAAGTTTCCCGCCACGCGCACGTCTTCGCTTATGATGATAAACGCCTGCGGGTCGTGCCGCTGCGCCATCGCCATCAGCTGCGGGACCTCGTACTTGGAGAGGATGATGTAGAGCACCGTCTGCTCCTGGTTCGTATACGCCCCGCGGGAGGCCCACTTCGTAATCCCCCGCCCGAGCTCGTGCATGACCTCCTCCTCGAAGGGGCGCATGTCCTTTTTCGAGACGATTTTCACCTCGACGTTGATGTTCTGCGAGTGGATTTTGTCGATGGTGAAGGAGTCGACGACGGCGACGATGATGGAATAAAGCGCCGTCGCGGCGTCAAACAGCAGGAAGCACACCGCGTACAGGACCGCGTTGATGGTCAGCGACACGCGCCCGACGCCCCTGCCCCGGCTTTTTTTAATGAGGTAGAGCCCGATGATGTCCACCCCGCCGGTCGACGCGCCCATCATGAGCGTGACGCCCACGCCGCTGCCGGAGACGATGCCGCCGATCAGGCACGATGTCAGCCTGTCGCCTCCCACGAAAGGCACCGCCGGGATGGGGATGAGGGAGAGGAAGAGCGTCATCGCCGCGATGCAGAGCATCGTCTTGAAAAAGAAGAGCCGGCCCATCGTCTTCCACGCGAGGAAGAAGAGCGGGACGTTGATAATGTAATAAATCAGGCCGGCAAAGTCGAAGCCGCCGAGATTTAAGCCCACATACTCCACCAAAACCGTGCGGATGACCTGGCAGACGCCCATGAGCCCGCTGCTGTAGATACCGATGGGGACGATAAAGAGGTTAATGCCCAGCGCATATAAAAGCGCGCCGAGCAGGGCGCCGCATGTCCTGTATATTTCCCCGTTGTCAAACCGAATTCTTTTTTCCACCGCCAATAGCTCCTTTTTTCGTGGTGTTGCGCGTTTCCCTCTCCGTTATTATGCAGGAAAACGCGCCTAACATTCCCATTATACCGCATCGCCGCCCGCTTCGCCTCATTCTTTTTATGAAATGCGTTTTGTGCGGTTTCTCTCGGGGAAAGTATATGGTATAATAGGCTAAATCTCGCGCCATTTTCCGCGCGCGACGCATAAGGAGCCACGCTATGACCCAACCCTACCGCAACCTTCTGCTGATTTCCGATATCGACGGAACTTTTATTACCGGACAGGGCCACATCCCCGAGCGCAACCTCACGGCCGCGCGGGACTTCATGGCGCGCGGCGGCCTCTTTGCCTTCGCGACGGGCCGCTCCGTCGCGGGAACGGCGCGCTACGCGCGCGCAGCCGGCGTCAACGCGCCGTGCATCGTGTGCAACGGCGGCGGCATTTACGATTTTGCGGAAGACAAAATGCTCTGGCACCGCCCCATGCCCGCCTCCTACGGCGAGGTCGTCGACCTCGTCAAAGAGCATTTTCCCGACGTGGGCATTGAAATCTACGCCGGCAGCGCCGTCTACTGCGCGAATAAAAACGATTACACGGCGCAGCACGCGGCAAGCCAGGGCTTTTCCCCTGAAAACTGCCCGGACCGCTACCCCGAAGGGGCGAGCAAAGTCCTCTTCAGCGCAAGCCACGAGCGACTCTTGGAGCTTGCCGCCTTCGTGGACTCGCTTGAAAACGGCGGTTGGGAGAGCGTCTTCTCCAGCCCCGTCTATTACGAGCTTTTGCCGCAGGGGATCTCAAAGGGCCTTGCCATCGGCATCCTCGCCGACCTTTTGGGCATTGAAAAAGAAAACGTCGCCTGCATCGGCGACTACTACAACGACCTTGAAATGCTCGCGAGCTGCCCCGTCAGCGCCGTGCCGGCGGAGGCGCCGGAAGACGTGCGCAAGGCGGCGAAAATCACTCTTGGCCCCTGCGAAAACGGCGCCGTCGCGGACCTCATCGAGTACCTCGGCCGCAAGCGGACGGCGCGCATCGGATAAACGGTAAAACAAGACTGCCGTGAGCGGACGGCGCACAACGGATAAGCAAAAAACTGACGGGCCGCAGGCGGGAAAACCGCTTGCGGCCCGTTTTTTCTTTTTGTATGCGGCGCATTTCCGCGCCTTCGTTTCGACTCTGGCTGGCGGCCGCGCGTTTGCGCCCTAACGCGGCGCTATATGCGCCTGCTCACAAGCCCGCCCGCCCCGCTTTGCGCCTTTATGCCGGCGGCTTTTGTGCTTTTGCGGCAAAGAGGCGTCTTTGCACTCTTCCATGCGCGGAAAGCGGCGCGCGGGTGCGCCGCCCGCTTTTACCATTAAAGCATGCAGCTTTTATGCCGCTGGCTTTTTTGCATCTTTGCGCCCGTTCAGCGCGCGTTAGCGGCGCCGACCGCTTCGTAGGCTTTTCGCATAGTAAGCGGCGCGCGGCGGCGCGTGTTCCGACGCGGCTTTATGGCCTTTTTGCGCCTTAAAAAGCGGCCTGCCACGCGTTTTCGTGGATATCGAGGGTGGCACGGGCGTTGAGCGTCATGTCGGCGCGCGCGCCGGCGAGGTATTCGTAATACGCCTGACAGCCGATCATGGCGGCGTTGTCCCCGCAGAGGGAGAGGGGCGGCAGGTAGAGCGTCTTGCCGGCCTCCTGCGCCGCGCGCACAAGGTCACGTCGGATCCTGGAGTTGGCCGCGACGCCGCCGGCGACGGCGATTTTATCGTATCCCAGCTCTTCGGCGGCGGCGATGACGCGGGGCACGAGCGAGTCGCTCACCGCCGCGGCAAAGGACGCGGCAAGGGACTTCAGGTCAAGCGCCTCGCCCCGCTGCCGGGCGTTGTGCACGATGTTGACGACGGCCGTTTTCAGCCCCGAGAAGGACATATCGTACGGGTGCCCCTCGATTTTCGCCCGCGGGAGCGGAAAGGCCGCGTCGTCCCCGCCCTGCGCGAGGTCGTCGAGTGGCTTGCCGCCCGGGTAGGGCAGCCCCAGCACGCGGGCGACTTTGTCGAAGCACTCGCCGGCCGCGTCGTCCCGCGTCGCGCCCATCAGGCGGATGTCCGTGTACGTGCGCACGTCGGCGATGAGGCTGTTGCCGCCGGAGACGATCATCGCCACAAACGGCGGCTCAAGCTCCGGATAGGCGATGTAATTGGCGGCGATGTGCCCGCGGATGTGGTGCACGGGGATCAGCGGCACGCCGAGGGCGAGCGCGAGCCCCTTCGCAAAATTGACGCCGACGAGCAGCGCGCCGATCAGCCCCGGCGCGTACGTGACGGCGACGGCGTCGATATCCTTTTTCGATATGCCGGCTTTCCGCACGGCCATCTCCGCCAGCGCCCCGATGCAGGCAACGTGGCTTCGCGAGGCGATCTCCGGCACGACGCCGCCGTAAATCGCGTGCATGTCCGCCTGCGAGCGGACGACGTCGGCCAGGACGCGCCGCCCGTCTTCCGTTATGGCGACGGCCGTCTCGTCGCACGATGTCTCAATGGCAAGTATCAGCATGGTGTTTCCTCTTTTCGATGCGGCGCGCGGTAGGCCATAATCACCGCATCCTCCTGCGGGTTTACATAATAATTCTTCCGGACGCCCTCTGTCGTAAAGCCAAACCGCTCGTAGAGGGCGCGGGCGGGGGCGTTTGACTCCCGCACCTCAAGCCAGACCGTCTCGGCGCCGCTTTTGACGCACGCGCCGACTCCCTCTTCAAGCAGCCGCCGCGCCAGGCCGCGTCCGCGGCGCTCCGGCAGCACGGCGATGCGGTGCAGCTCCGCCTCGTCGCCGAGGGCGCGCAGGAGGATATAGCCAACAAGGCGCCCGTCCTCCTTTGCCGCGAGGAAGACGGCGCACGGAGCCGTAAGCTCTTGTTCCAGCACGGTCTGCGAATACGGCGGCGAGAAGATTAACCGCTCCATCTCCAAAACTGCCGCGATGTCTTCAGGTTTAACAGGGACAATCTCAATCATTTTGCCGCCGCCCACGTCTTTCCGATGTGCGCCTCGGCGACAAGCGGCACGGTGAGGTCCGCCGCCTTTTCCATCTCCTCCACGAGGAGGGCTTTGACCGCCCCGGCCTCGCTCTCCGGCGCTTCCACGATAAGCTCGTCGTGCACCTGCAATATCAGCCGCGCGGCGCAGCCTTCCGCCTTCAGGCGGCGGAAGACGCGCACCATCGCGATTTTGATAATATCGGCGGCGGTGCCCTGAATGGGGGTGTTGAGCGCCGCCCGCTCCCCGAAAGAGCGGACGCTGTTGTTTGTCGATTTCAGCTCCGGAAGCGGCCTGCGCCGGCCGAAGAGCGTGACGACGTACCCGTCGCGCCGCGCCTTCTGGACGATTTCCTTCATGTACGCGTGCACGCCGCTGTACTTTTTAAAGTAACTGTCCATATACGCCTTCGCTTCCGCGACGGACACGCCGATATCGTGGCTGAGCGAAAACGGCGAGATGCCGTAGACGATGCCGAAATTGACCGCCTTCGCGCGGGAGCGCATGAGGGGCGTGACCTCCTCAAGCGGCACGCCGAACACCTGCGAGGCGGTGACGGCGTGGATATCCTCCCCGCGCAGGAAGGCCTGCCGCATGTTCTCGTCGTCGGCGATATGGGCGAGCAGCCGCAGCTCAATCTGGGAGTAGTCGGCGTCGATGAGCACCCACCCATCCTGCGCCACGAACATCTCCCGAAGCGCGCTGCCCAGCTCCCGACGCACGGGGATGTTCTGCAGGTTCGGGTCGGTGGAGGACAGGCGTCCCGTGGCCGTGACCGTCATTTGAAAGCGTGTTCGAATCCGCCCGTCCGCGCCGATGACTTTGACGAGCCCGTCAGCGTATGTGGATTTGAGTTTCGTCAGCTCCCTGTAGTTGAGGATGCGTTCAACGATGGGGTGTTTGCCCTTCAGGGCCTCGAGCACCGCGGCGTTTGTGGAGTAGCCCGTCTTCGTCTTCTTCGGCGCGGGGAGGAGGAGGTTTTCAAACAGCACGGTGCCGAGCTGCTTCGGGGAGTTTAAGTTAAACTCCTCGCCCGCAAGCGCGTAAATCTCCCGCTCAAGCGCCGCGATTTTCTCCGAGAGCATCGCGCCGAACTCCTCGAGGGCCTGCCTGTCCACGAGGAAGCCGACGTGCTCCATCTCCGCGAGGACGGCGCAAAGCGGGATTTCAATTTCCTCAAGCAACCGGCGCATGCCCGCCTCGTCGAGTGCGGGCCCAAGCCGATTTGTTAAGTCCCATATTGCCTCCGCTTCGGCGGCAAGGCGCCCTTCCGCCTCGTCGCCGAAAAGGGCGATCTGCCCGCCTTCTTCCCCGCCCTGACGCAGCCTTCCGGTGCCGTACCGGTCGTCGAGCTTGTCGAGCGCGTAGCCGCTGTCCGTCGGGGAAAGCAGGTACGCGGCGATCGCCGTGTCAAACCGCCAGCCTGAGGACACGATGCCGCGCTCTAAGAGCAGGCGCTGCGTATCCTTGATATCGTGCCCCGCCTTTGGCACGCCCTCGCCAAACACCGCGCCAAGCAGCGCGTCGTAAGCCGGCGTGTCCGCGCGGGACAGAATATACACCGTCTCCCCGCCCGGGTAGACGGCAAGCATGTCAAGCCCCATATCCCGCGAGACGGCGGCGATTTGCGCGTCCTGCGCCTCTTTCAGCATCCTTTGCGCCGTCTCCTCATCGCAAACGCGGCAGACGGCGTGCATTTCGGGCTTTTCCGGCGCGGTCTGCCGAACTGTCTCCGGCGCTTTGAGCCCGAGCCGCTCAATCAGGCGCGCAAACTCAAGCTTTTGGAACAGCTCGAAGAGCCGCCCTTCGTCATAAGGCTGACGGAGCGCGTCGCCGGGCTTAAACGCGATGGGGGCGCAGCACTGAATCTGCGCGAGCTTGTACGACAATTCCGCCGACTCCCGCCCGGCGATGAGCTTATTGCGCACGCTGTCTTTTATCTCAGGGCTGTCGATATTCTCATAGAGCGCCTTGAGCGACCCGAACCGCTGGATGAGCGCCATGGCCGTCTTCTCGCCGACGCCGGCAACGCCGGGGATGTTGTCGGAGGCGTCCCCCATGAGGGCCTTGAGGTCCACCATGCCCTTCGGCGCAAAGCCGTACTCCGCCATAAAAGCGCCCGCAGTGTAGCTGACCGTCTCCGTCTTGCCCATGCGCGTTTTGACGTACAAAACGCGCGTCGTATCTGAAATCAGCTGGAGGCTGTCCCTGTCGCCGGTGACGACGACGCACTCCCAGCCCTCGCGCGCGCACGATTCGGCAATCGTGCCGATGAGGTCGTCGGCCTCCCACCCCTCGCACTCGTAGCGGGGGATGCGCATCGCGTCCAGCACTTCCTTTAATATAGGTATCTGCGCGGCCAGTTCGTCCGGCATGCCGGTGCGGTGGGCCTTGTACCCTTCAAACTGTTCGTGGCGGAACGTGGGCGCCTTGAGGTCAAACGCGACGCACAGCGCGTCCGGCTCCTCCTCGCCGACGAGCTTGAGAAGGATGTTTAAAAACCCATAGACGGCGTTCGTCGGCGTGCCGTCCCGCGTCGTGAGCATGCGGATGCCGTAAAACGCGCGGTTGACGATGCTGTTGCCGTCAAGCACCATGAGTTTCATCCCGCCACCTCCTTTTGCGAATGATGCCTTTACGCCCTTCTCCAGCGGACGCCCTGCGGCGTATCCTCCAGAATGATGCCCATTTCCTTGAGCTTGTCGCGGATGCGGTCGGCCTCCGCCCAGTTTTTCGCCTTGCGGGCCGCCTGCCGCGCCGCGATAAGCGCCTCCACTTCCTCGGCAAGCTCCGTGTCCGCGTCTTTTTCGGCATAGAGAAGCCCCAGAACACCCGTGAGCTCGTCGAAGAGGCTTAAATACCTTTCCGCCTCGCGGCGCGCCATCGTGCCGGAGGAGACGAGGGTGTTGGCCTCGCGCACCAGCTCGAAGATGACGGAAATGGCGTCGGCCGTGTTGAAGTCGTCGTCCATCGCTTCGATATACCGGCTGCGGTAGACTTCGAGCTTTTTGTCAAGGCCGGCTTCGTCGATCTCCCCTTCCCGCCCGTTTTCCTTGACGAACAGGAGGTTTTTGCGCGCCTGCTTGAGCCGTTCGAGGGCGTTTTTCGCGTGCGTGAGCGCCTCGCCGGAGTAGTTGAGCGGGCTTCTGTAGTGGCTCATGAGCATGAACATGCGGATGTTCTCGTACCCGTACGCCGCCGCGGCGTCGCGGACGGTGAAGAAGTTGCCGAGGGACTTGGACATCTTCCTGTTGTCCACGTTGATATACCCGTTGTGCAGCCAGTAGCGGACGAACGTCTGGCCGCTGGCACCCTCCGACTGGGCGATTTCGTTTTCGTGGTGCGGGAAGGTGAGGTCCTGCCCGCCGCAGTGGATGTCAATCGTCTTGCCGAGGTAGCGGCTGGACATGGCCGAGCACTCGATGTGCCAGCCCGGGCGCCCTTCTCCCCACGGGGACGGCCACGACGGCTCGCCGGGCTTGGCCTTCTTCCACAGGGCAAAGTCCATTGGGTTTTCCTTGATTTCGTTCACATCCACGCGCGCGCCGGCTAGCAGGTCGTCGAGCGACTGGTGGGAGAGCTTGCCGTACCCGTCGTACCGCTCCGTGCGGAAGTAGACGTCCCCGCCCGACTCGTAGGCCAGGCCCTTGTCCATCAGAGTCTGGATGAGCTCGATAATCTGCGGGATGTTCTCCGTGGCGCGGGGGTGCACCGTCGCCTCGCGGACGCCGAGCCCCTTTGCGTCGACGAAGTACTCCTCAATGAATTTTTCAGCCAGCTCGCGGCTTGAAATCCCCAGCTCGTTCGCGCGCCGGATGATTTTATCGTCGATGTCCGTAAAGTTCTGGACGAACGTCACCTCGTACCCGCGGTACTCAAAGTAACGGCGCAGGGCGTCGAACACGATGATGGGGCGCGCGTTGCCGATGTGGATGTAGTCGTACACCGTCGGCCCGCAGGCGTACATGGTGACTTTGCCCTCCACCAGGGGGACAAACTCTTCCTTTTGCATGGTCATTGAATTATACAGCTTCATACTCAAACCGCCTTATCCTTTTGTTTTGCTTCGGGCGCCTGGCGCTTTACGCGTCCTGTTCCTGCTTCGGAGCCTGCTCGCTGTCCGCGCCGCCCGGCTCCCGGGGCGCGCCCGCGCTCTCCCCTTCCGGCTCCGGCGCGCCTTCCATTTCGTCGAGCCGTTCGTAAAGGGTGGGGTCGTGTGTGACGAGCTGGCGCTCGAGCATCTGCATCTGCGCCGTAATGGCGGACAGTTCCACGTCGATGGGGTCCGTCACGCTGATATGGTCGATGCTTTCGACGTAGTTCGTGCGCTTTCCGGCGACGCGCACGATGCGCGCCGGCACGCCGACGGCCGTCGAATCCGGCGGCACCTCTTTGAGGACGACGGCGTTTGCCGCGATGCGCGCGTTGTCGCCGACGGTAAACGGCCCTAAGACCTTTGCGCCCGCGCCGATCATGACGTTGTTGCCGATGGTCGGGTGGCGCTTGCCCTTATCCTTGCCCGTGCCGCCGAGCGTCACGCCCTGGTAGAGGAGGACGTCGTCGCCGATTTCGGCCGTCTCGCCGATGACGACGCCCATGCCGTGGTCAATCACGAGCCGGCGGCCGATTTTCGCGCCCGGGTGGATTTCAATCCCCGTCCAGAAGCGCGACCACTGGGACACGAACCGGGCGAGAAACCGCAGCCTTTTGTTGTAGAGCCAGTGGGCGATGCGGTGATAAATGATGGCGTGAAAACCGGGGTAGAGCAGGATAATCTCAAGGCTGCTGCGCGCGGCCGGGTCGCGGGCCTTGAACGCGTCGATTGTCTCTTTCAGGCGTTTGAACATCGCCACCACCTCGCTATAAGTCTTAGGCAAAACCGCCGCCGATTATGAGAAGAAAAAATAAAACCGCCTCCTGCGCAACAAGAGGCGGCGCTGTAGCCGCGGTTCCACTCTTTTCACGCAAGCCATCGTTGGACTTTCCTTCGTTGGATTGCGCCTCATTCAGCTTTAACGCAGCCGTACGGGGGCCATTACGCCCCATGCTCCCGGGCGCACTTCCGAACCGTTTTCCGAGGGCGGCTTGCAGCCTTTGGCCGCCCCTCTCTGACGGAAACTAAGGCCCGTACTCTTCCCGTTCATAGCAAAGTTAGTTTAGCATAGCTGCTAAAATGTGTCAAGACGAGAGGGGGCGTAGTGGGCGGCGGGCGGTTTTTGAGGAAAAAAGAAGCTCCCGGTTAAACCGGGAGCTTCAGTATAGGTGCGATTACTGAGAGTTAGGAAGCCTTAATGTCAAATGTGAAGTAGACTTCCGTAGCGAAGCCGTTTTCAACAACGTACTGGGTTACCGTGTATTCGAAGGCACCCTGGCTGACGCCAATCGTGTCAGCCTTCTTAATCGGCTCAGCACTGTCATCCTTATCAAACATGAAGAACTTGGTGTTGGCGTTGACCATAATGGAATCTCCGCCATCAAGGATGATATAGCCTGGATCAACGATAACGGTCTTCTTGTTGACAGTCTTAATCTTGGTAGGCGTTTCGGCTTTGGTGACAACACCGTCCTCAACGGTCAGCGCGTAGAGACCCGCCGTGGGAGCTTCGCCGAAGTGCGAAGTTTTGTCAAACAGGAGCTTGAGCTCTTCGCCCTTCTCGTAAACTGTGTACTGATACTTCAGTCCGCCGCCGGAGTAGACCGTCTCGTATTCAAAGCTGGCAACGAAGACAACCTTCGTGGCCTGATCCTTAAACTCGCCCACTGCGCCAAACATCATGGCAGACAGGACTTTGTTGCTACCCGCAAAATAGTGCACCGGGAGGGTTTTACCTTCGCCTGTCGGCTTCTTCATTTCAACCGTCTTGCTATAGCCCGTAACAACAGTCACCTTGTTCGTAGCGCTGTACGGCTTCTCCACGTCGAAGTAGAAGATCTTCGTCGTGCTGCTGACATAGTAGGTGTCGCTGGTTTCGCCTGTCTTGATTTTAATCGTCGTGGCCTTCGCGCTGTAATTATCATCCAGCGTGCCTTCGGTTGCCGGAACAAGCTTTACCTTACCGTCGTCGGTCAGTTCATAGTTGACAAGGTAGGCATAGGGATCTGTAGAGCTTTCCGGACGGTCAGCAAGGACGCCGGGGAACTTATCTGCCTGCTTCGGCACAACGCCGTTTTCAGCAGCGACGGAGTAAACAGCAACAGTGCCGTCTTCCTTCACGAGCTTGACAGCAGCAGTGCCGTTCCAGCCATCGTACTGATAACCAACAACCAGACCCTGCAGGTAGTTGGCGACAGGAGCGGAAGCGGTGCCTTTAACGAACTTCACAACGTTGCCGCCCTTATCCAGATAGATTGTGGCATCAACGTTAAAGTTTTCACCGTTAGTGATGGCATTAAAGTTATCGGACTCGGTGCCGGGGAGCAGACCGGACACATAGTACGTAGCGCCGGCGAACGTAATCGCCTTCGTGCTCGTACGAGCGCCCGTCAGCTTGCCGGTAACAGCCTGAGCCTTCTCGATGTAGGTAACACCGGTCGCCTCGGGGCCTTCACGGTGATACAGAACAACATCGCCAAGCTTAAGGCCTTCGTAGCCGACAACCTTCTCCTTAGCAAAGGAGCCTACGCCGGGGACATAAACGGTCTTGCCGTCCTTGGAGGTGTAGGGATTACCCAGAACCTCTGCTACAGTCTGCTGCGTAACGACAACGACGTCAGCTTTTTTGTTGTTGTTCGTGTCAATCAGCTGAACAACGACGCCTCTTGTACCGGAGCTGCCTTCGGCTGTGCCGATGAGGGCATCAACGTCAACACCAACAACGTCTGCCTTGGGTGTGCCATTGTAATAGTAGCTGATATCGCTCGCTTTGGCCTCTTTATCGGCCTTGAAGGCAGGGGTACCCGGCGTGGTCGCCGCGTAGAAGGACGTGCCGTCAGCATACGTAGCAAGAACTTTGAAGTTCTGGGCAAAGTAGTTGCCGGTCAGATCGACATCGTTCTTGACATACTTGTGGTGCGTAACGCCGCCGATAACGCGATCCGAGACCGTTTCAACGCCCTGCTGAACAGCCAGCGTCTGGGGAACGTCCTCGGTGTTGATCTTAACGGTCTTGACAACGTAGTCTTCAATGTCCTTGCTGTAGCTGACGAAAGCGACCTTCGTGTAGAAGTTGAACGCGTAGCGGGCAATCAGGTCGCGGGTGGCCGGAGCCATGTAGTCAACGTTCGTGTCAAGGATGCCGAGGTTCTGAGCGTCAACAATCGCGTTGATAGCCCAGTCAGCGCCAACATACTCGCCCTTCTTGCCGTAGCCGGCGGCAACGAGGAGCATCTTGGCAAACTGAGCGGCGGTGACTTCACCATTCGGAACGAACGTGTTGTCGCCCATACCGTTGATGATGCCTCTGCTCACGCAGTACTGGATGTACTTCGCAGCCCAGTGATTGGCCGGAACATCAGCAAACGGAGCGGTGGTGGCGACCATGCTGTCGGCAACGGTTCTGCCGAGGAGCATACGCGCGATGACAGCGGCGGCCTGCGCGCGGGTCAGGTAGCCTTCCGGGCCAAACGAGCCGTCTTCCAGGCCGTCAAGCACTCTCAGACCGACGAGCGTGTCGACAGCCTCTTTGTTCACGATCGCGTCAGCATCAGTGAAGTCCTGATACTTCGACACGTTCGCGGCGCCGACGAGCGTCACGAGGCTGAGAGCCATCGCGAGCACGAGGGCTACGCTGAGCACTTTTTTGAGTGTCTTCATGTATTTGCCTCCTTTTTTGATTTTGTGTTTCCACGTTCCGCCTGCTTCTTAAGGCGGCCGCTCCAGCTTTGCGGCACCCATGCCGCCTGATGGCGGCGTGATGAATGAGCGCCTTCCGGCCGGGGCGGCTTTCCGCCTGCAAAGCAGGCCTCGTTTGTTATGTACAAGCATTTACAACAGGTCCGGCTAATACCTTTTGTAAATGGATGTACCGCTTCTTTGGTGTGGCGTTGTCTTTCGCACCGCTTCAGCTTGAGGCTTGCCGCCCTAAACTGAAGGAGGCAGGGAAGCGGATGCGGCTCCGCTTCCCGAATACATAGACCTCCAAGCGAACCTGACGCGGCACACCACACACCGTATATCAGTCTCGCTTGCCAGTGCGTTCCCTCAGATTGGATATAGAGGGAAAAACAGTTATCACTGCTTTACATGAGAGATTATATGTTGGCAAGATTTTGTTGTCAATGAAATCGAAGCCAATTTTATATTACATTTCTGTTACACGCGCGTAAAAGCGCGTTTTCCCGGTTATCCTATATTTTTCCTTCAAAAACCGGCGGCGCTGAATATAACACATTTTGCCGGCAATTTCAAGCGCCCCTTTCCCATCGCGCCGCGCCTCCGCAAAGCAAAAAACGCCGCCCTGCCGCCGCAGATTTGAAAAAACGCATCGCCTCCGCCTTGCCGCCGCACCGTACATAAAAAGCACCCGTTTCGAAACCACGCGCCGCCCCGCGCCGCGAACTTGACAAATGAGAGGCGCGCCGCCGTTTTCCGAGTTTCCTGCCGCACGAAAAACGCCCGTTCCCGAAACGATGCGCCGCCCTTGCTCGGCAACTGTACAAAACAAAAAACGCGCCGCCGGTTTCCAAACTTCCCGCCGCGCCCAAAACACGCCGCCCTTGCCGCGACTTAAAACAAAAAACGCGCCGGTTTTCGGCGCTTACCTCTGCATAAGGCGCAAAAAAGCGCGCCGCCCGATCTGGGCGGCGCGCTTTGATGCGGCGCGGCCCCGCATTCGCTGCGGGGCCAATCGCCGGATATTTTAGAACTTGTAGGACGTCGTGAAGTAGACGGCGGAGGCGGCGTGTTCGCCGACGGTGTAGTAGAGGATGGTGCAGGCGATGATGTCGTTGCTGACCATCAGCTCGCCGGCGGAGACGGTGCCTTCGCTGTCGACGAAGTAGAACCTGGTGTTCTCGTCGACAAAGAGCGTGGCCGTCTTGTCTTTTTCACTCTCAAAGACGAAGTAGTTGCCTTCGTCAATGAACGTGACTTCGCCGTATTTGTCCGCCGGGGAGAAGATGCCGTCTTCCTCGGACTGGCTCGTCGCAGTGACGCGGCCGGCGCTGCTCAGCGTGTACTTGACAAGGCCGGTCTGCGTGAACAGGCCGCTTGTGCCTGTCAGCTTCGTGAGCTGGCCGTTTACATACACGAGGTAATCGTACACCAGAGAGCCGTTTTCAACGCGCATCGTCGGGGTCGTGCCGGCCGGGACGTAGGCGTAGTGCGACGTGGTGGTCGTCGGCAGCTTCGCTGTGTCGTCGACGACGAGCAGGCTGATGACGGACGCGTTGGACGGGTCGAGGACGACGTTGACCTTCGTGCCTTCGCCGATCTCAACGGACTTCTTGTAGCCGTCGGCCGTGTAGACGGCGCTCGGGCTGTAGGCGATGCCGTTCTTGTAGTAGATAATCTTCGTGTTCGTCGTCAGGAAGTAGCTCGCGCCGTCGATCTTGATGGCGGGCGACTTCGCTTCGTACTTCTCGCTGACGCGGGCGGGCTCTTTCTTCTCAAGGATGGTCAGGAGCACCTTGCCGTCGTTTGTGAAGGAGTAGGACACGAAGACGCGGGTGTTCGACGCGCTCAGGCCGAGTTTTTCAGTGAGGTTGTCGACGACGCCGTCTTCAGCGGCCTGCGTGTAGATGCCGAGGACGCCGTCTTCCGTCACGAGCTTGACGACCGCGGAGCCGTAGAACTCATCGTAGTGGTAGCCGGTGACGAAGCCGTAGGAGACGGACTGCGGGGCCGTGTTGTCATACAGCGCGATGGCGATCACGGCGCCGGACTCGTCAAGGTACGCCACGGCGGGGGCGTTGTAGTTGGCCGGCTTGGAGACGAAGTCGGCAAGCGGGTTCGTCTTGACAAGGCCGGAGGGAACGCGGAGCTCGCCGGCAAACTGGATGCCGGAGGAGTTGCCTTCCGTCATCGTGCCCTGGACTTTCGCGGCTTTGACGAAGTTGTATGTCTTCGTCGTGTTGTCGAAGTAGTAGAGGACGTAGTCGCCCTTCTTCAGGCCTTCGTAGCCGATAACGGCGTCAGCCTTCGTGTTGGCGGGCAGCGGAATGCCGGGCATCGAGATCACGCCCGTCTGGCCGACCTTCACGTCGCCGCTGAGGATGCCGACCGTGCGCTCGATGACGGAGACGACGTCGTATTTGCCGTTGCCGTTTTTGTCGATGAGCGTGACGGTGACGCCGCGGCGGATGACATCGTCGAGGTCACCGGCGTCGACTTCCGAACCGTTCAGGTAGTATGTAACGGCCTCGTCAGCGGCGGCGATGAAGTACTTCGATGTGCGCAGGGAAAGCTCGTCAAGCGAGTAGCCCATGTTGCTGGTGCCGAGGACTTTCTCCGTGGAGAGGGCCCAGACTTTGCCGGTCAGCGGCTGGCCGTTTCTCAGCCACATGAAGTGGTTTTTGCCGTTGATGACGACATATTCGGAACGGTCAAGGCCGAGCTGAGCCTGCAGCGTGCCTTTGCCAAGGTCAACGTAGGACTCCTTGTCCTTGCTGAAGGCCACGAAATAGCACTTTGCGCTCGTGATCGCGTTGAACGCGTACTGAGCGACCTGCTCGCGCGTGGCGGGCTCGAGGTAGTTGACGCCGAGCGTCAGGATGCCGAGGTTCTGCGCGTCGACAAGAACGTTGATGCTCCAGTCGTCGCCGACGTATTCGCCGTTCTTGCCGTAGCCGAGGCCGCCGAGAAGCATCTTGGCGAACTCTGCGCCCGTGACATAGTATTCGGGGGCATACAGGCCGCCGCCGATACCGTTGACGATGCCCCTCGCCGCGCAGTACTGGATGTACGGCGCGCTCCAGCGGTCAGCGGGAACGTCGGAGAAGCTGGTGGCGCTCGTCTTGAGGTTCTGGGCCGCTTCGGCACCGATGAGAAGGTATGTTATGATCTTGGCAGCCTGCTCACGGGTGAGCTTGTCCTGAGGACCGAAGTTGCCGTTATCATAACCGTTGAGAATGCCAAGCCCGGTGAGCGTGTCGACGGCTTCGCCGTATGTAATGCCGGAAGCGTCGGCATACTCAGTGACGGACTTCGCGCTGACCAGTGTTGCGAAGGACAGAGCCATCACAAGCACGAGGGCCAGACTGAGTGCTTTCTTCACTGTCTTCATATTTTGCCTCCTTAAAATTGCTTTATCGGGCTTCGGTTTCGCGCGCCCCGCGGCCGCCCCCATAATAAGGAGAAGCGTGTGGTGTCTCTCGACGGGGCGGGCGCTCCCTCTAAAAGCCGCACGCAGGCCCGCTGCACCTGCCTTGGCCGCGGCTTTAGCGGAAGTTTCCTAGGCCTTTATCGCATGCCCAATTATAGCGGTTATTGCCATTATGTCAATTACGGCAACTTTTCCTCAGTATTGCGCGAATGTTACAATGCGAGCATTTATAGGCACAATTTGCCATATCTTCTGGCAAATTATTCTTATTACATATATTATTATGTCTACCTCCATTTTCTTATTTCCCCGCTTTTCGACATTTTTTATATTATAATGTATACGCGCCAGAATAAGCCCACATCGCGCGTTAATTACGTCACCTGCCGGGAAAACGCGCATTCCTTGGAAACGCTTCCGCGCTTTTCCGGCGCAGTTTGCCAATTATTTCTTTTTTTCGACAAATTGCCGCTGGCTTTTTCTTCTGCGCGGAACAGATGTATGAAGCTTAAGCGCTTGCGGGAATACTGTTTTCAGAAAGGGTTTCAGAAAGGACGAGAAAAAGGTCCCACCAGTCGGAAAATACTTGCAATTGTAAGAATAGAATGCTATAATCGTTTTGGCAGTCAGTTGGAGTGAGATTGAGTGGGTTCTTCCCACTCTTTTTCTTGCACTGTTTTCAAAGGATAAAATTTTACGCCGGAGGCTGCTGTAATGAATAAAATTGCCGAATGCGTTTGGCAGCTGGCCGAACCTATCGTGACGAAGCTCGGTCTTAAGCTCTGGGACGTGGAGTACGTCAAGGAAGCGGGCAGATGGTTTTTGCGCGTTTATATCGATAAGGAAGGCGGCGTCTCCATCGACGACTGCGAGGCCGTAAGCCGTGCGCTCGACCCCGTTCTCGACGAAGCGGACCCGATTCCGACCAGCTATACGTTTGAAGTTTCCTCGGCCGGCGCCGAGCGCGCCCTGCGCCGTCCGGGCGATTTTGCCGCGTTTGCCGGCCATCTCGTCGAAGTGCGCCTGTACAAGGCAATTGGCGGCCGCAAGGAGTATGTCGGCAACCTCATCTCCGGCGACGACGACCACGTCGCAATTGACATCGGGGGCACGGAGCACCGCTTCGACAGGAGCGCTGTCGCAAGCGTCCGGCTCCGGCTGTCGTTTTAGGCGTAACTGATTATTGTGAATGATTTAACGGAGGGCTCCCGCCATGAACGCTGAATTCTTCTCAGCAATCGCAGACATTGAAAAAGAAAAAGGCATCCCGCAATCGTACATGCTTGAGAAAATCGAGCAGGCGCTGCTCGCCGCTCTGAAGAAAGATTATCCCGCCGCGCAGGAGTGCGCGCGCGTGGTTTTGGACCCGGAAACGCAAACGGTGAATATGTACCTCCAGAAGCAAGTCGCCGACCCGGTCGAAGACCCGAATACGCAGATTTCTCTCGAGGAAGCGCGGAAAACGGATCCCACCATTGAAGTCGGCGATTTATATAAAGTCCCCGTCGACGCGAAAAAATTCGGCCGCATCGCGGCTCAGGCGGCCAAGCAGGTCATTATCCAGGGCATCCGCGAAGCGGAGCGCGGCCTGATCTACGACGAGTTTACATCCAAGGAGCACGAGATTCTCACCGGCGTCGTCACGCGCGTCGACCCGAGGACGGGCGGCGTCTCCATCCAGATCAGCTCCAACTCCGAGTTTACGGAGGCGTACCTGTCCCCCAGCGAGAGGATTCCCAACGAAGTGCTGCGGGAAGGTGACCGCATCAAGGTCTACGTCGTGGAAGTGCGCAAGCTCTCCCGCGGCCCGCAGGTCCTCATCTCAAGGACGCACCCCGGCCTGGTCAAGCGCCTGTTCGAGCTGGAGGTGCCCGAGATTTTCGACGGCACCGTGGAAATCAAGAGCATCGCGCGCGAGGCCGGCAGCCGCACGAAAATCGCCGTCTGGTCCAACGACCCGAACGTGGACCCCATCGGCGCGTGCGTCGGCCCGAAGGGCGGGCGCGTCAACGCCATTGTGGAAGAATTAAACGGCGAGAAAATCGACATCGTCAGCTACAGCGAAAACCCCGAAGAGTACATCGCCTCGGCGCTGGCCCCGTCGGACGTCATCAGCGTCACCATCCTGCCGGACGGGAAAAGCTGCCGCGTCATCGTGCCGGAACACCAGCTGTCGCTGGCCATCGGCAAGGAGGGGCAGAACGTGCGCCTTGCCGCGCGGCTGACGGGATACAAGATCGACATCAAGCCGGAGTCTCAGGCGTAAGGCTCCCCGCCTGAAGTGAAATAATAAACGTGCAAGGAGGCAGCCGGAAGACCATGCAAAAGAAAATACCGATGCGGCAGTGTCTCGGCTGCCGCCAGATGAAGCCGAAACGCGAGCTCATTCGCGTCGTCCGCTCGCCGGCGGGCGAGATTTCCCTCGATTTTCGCGGCAAAAAGCCGGGGCGCGGCGCGTATCTGTGCCCGAACCCGGAGTGCCTGAAACGGGCGACGAAGTCGCGCGCGCTGGAGCGGGCGTTTGAAATGCCCATCCCCGAGGACGTTTACGCCGCCCTTCAGGGAGAAATGGAGGGCGGAGCATGAACATCACTCTTCTCGGACTGGCCAAAAAGGCCGGCCTCCTGGAAATTGGAGAAGAATCGGTCGCAAGAGCCGTCCGGACCCGAAAGGCCTGCGTGGTTTTCACCGCGTCGGACGCGTCGCCAAACGCCGTGCGCCGCGCCGCGCAGCTGGCCGGCCTCCGCCGCTGCCCGCACGTGCGTTTGAGCGCGACGAAGGAGGAAATCGGCGCGATGGTCGGCCGGAGGACGCCCGCGATCCTGGCTATGACGGACGCGGGGCTGGCGCACCGGTTCGTCTGGCAGCTTGCTCAGGAAAACCCGGAGCAGTACGCGGCCGACGCCGAAGCGCTGCGCCAGCAGGCCGAGCGCGCGGCTTTGCGTCGGAAGGAAAAGGCGGCGCAACTACGAAACAAACGAACCGGTAAGGGGAGGACAAAGCAATGAGCACACTATTCAAATACAGGGTCCACGAGGTGGCCAAGGACTTTAAGCTCCCTACGAAGGCCATCACTGAGATTCTGAAAAAATACGCTTCTGCGCCGAAAAACCACATGCAGGTCCTGACGACCGAGGAGCTCGATCTCATCTTTGAATACCTGACGCAGACGCACCAGGTTGAAAGCATAGAGGAGATTTTCGCGGAGGCGGCCGCAGCCGCGCCCGCGCCGGCGCCCTCCGAAGCGCCGGAAGCGCAAAAGGGCGCTGCCCCCGCCGCGAAGGCCGCGAAGAAGGGCGAGGCGCCTAAACATGCGCCACATGCGCCGGCGGGCGACGCCGCGGCGAAGAAGGCGGCTCCGGCGGCTCAGCAAAAGCCCGCCGAGGAAAAGCCCGTCATCCCGCGCCCCGTGCCGCAAAAGCGCATCATCGACACGTCCGGCGCCACCATCAACATTGACAAATACGACGAGCGCATCGAAAAGCTCGTGCCCGAGCGCGTTCAGGACATGCGCTTCGGCAAGCAGAAGCTCTCCAAGAAATCGTCCAAAGCCTCCAATATCGGTTCGAAAAAGCACCAGGAAGAGCGCAACAAGATGCAGCGCCTCCAGCTTGAGATGGCCAAAAAAGCGCCGCTTAAAGTCTCGATCCCCGATGAAATCGCCGTCGGGGAGCTTGCGTCCCGCATGAAGAAGACGGGCGCGGAAGTTGTCCGCCAGCTGATTAAGATGGGCGTGATGGCCTCCCTCTCCGACGTCATCGACTACGACACGGCCGCTCTCGTGGCCATGGAAATGGGCTGCAAGGTCGAGCGCGAAGTGCACGTGACCATCGAAGAGCGCCTGATCGACGACCGCGAGGACAGGCCCGAAGAGCTCGAGCCCCGCGCACCCGTCGTCGTCGTCATGGGCCACGTCGACCACGGCAAGACGTCGCTGCTCGACCGCATCCGCCGCACAAAGGTGGCCGAAGGGGAGGCCGGCGGCATCACGCAGCACATCGGCGCCTACCGCGTCTTTATCAACGGCAGCCCCATCACCTTCCTCGATACGCCGGGCCACGAGGCCTTTACGGCCATGCGCGCCCGCGGCGCGAAGGTCACGGACATCGCCGTCCTCGTCATCGCCGCGGACGACGGCATCATGCCGCAGACGGTCGAGTCCATCAACCACGCCAAGGCGGCAAACATCCCCATTATCGTCGCCATCAACAAAATCGACGTCCCGGGGGCTAACCCCGAGCGCATTAAGCAGCAGCTGACCGAACACGGCCTCGTCTGCGAAGAGTGGGGTGGCGACACCATCGTCTGCCCGGTTTCCGCCAGGACGGGCGAAGGCATCGACCACCTCCTGGAGATGATCGTCCTGACGGCCGAGATGGCCGAGCTCAAGGCCAACCCCAACCGCCCGGCCCGCGGCACGGTCATCGAAGCGCGGCTTGACAAGGGGCGCGGCCCCGTCATGACCGTCCTCGTCCAGAACGGCACCCTCCGCCAGAACGACATCATCATCGCCGGAACGGCCGTCGGCCACGTGCGCACCATGATGAACGACCGCGGCGAGCGCGTGAAGGAAGCCGGCCCGTCCGTCCCCGTCGAAGTCACGGGCATGTCCGAAGTGCCCGAAGCCGGCGACACGTTCAACGCCGTCAGCGACGAGCGCATGGCCCGCGAGCTTGCCGAACAGCGCAAGGCCGAGCGCAAGATGGCCGAGGCCAAGACGGTCAAGGTCTCGCTCGAAGACCTGTTCTCGCGCATCCAGCAGGGCGAGATGAAGGAGCTCAACATCATCATCAAGGCGGACGTCCAGGGTTCCGCCGAAGCGCTCAAGTCGTCGCTTGAGAAGCTCTCCAACGAGGAAGTGCGCGTGAAGGTCATCCACTCCGGCGTCGGCGCCATCAGCGAGTCGGACGTGATGCTCGCGGCGACGGCCAACGCCATCGTCGTCGGCTTCAACGTCCGTCCGGACAGCGTCGCGCAGGCCAACGCCACGCGCAACAAGGTCGACATCCGCCTCTACCGCGTCATCTACGACGCGCTCGGCGAAATCGAAGCGGCCATGAAGGGCCTTCTCGCGCCGAAATACAGGGAAGTCGTCATTGGCCACGCGGAAGTGCGCCAGATTTTCAAATCCTCGCAAATCGGCACAATATGCGGCTGCTATGTGCTTGACGGCAAAATCCAGCGCGGCAGCAAAACGCGCCTGCTGCGCGACAACGTCGTCGTCTACGAAGGCGAGATCGCTTCTTTGCGCCGCTTTAAGGACGACGTGCGCGAGGTCGCGGCCGGGTATGAGTGCGGCCTCACGCTCGACAAATTCAACGACGTCAAGGAAGGCGACGTCGTCGAAGCTTACGTTATGGAGCAGATTACGGAGTAAAGCGTCGAAAGGAGTTTTGACGCTATGGCATCAAATAAAATCAGCCGCATCAACGAAGACATCCAGCGTATCATTTCCTCGCTCCTGCGCAACGTGAAAGACCCCCGCGTCAACCAGGGGCTCATTTCCGTCACCGATGTGGAGACGACGTCCGACCTGCGCTACAGCAAGATTTACCTGAGCGTCATGGGGCTTACTGACGAAAAGGAACTGATGAAGGGGCTCAAATCCGCCTCCGGATACCTGCGCCGCGAGCTCGGCGCCCAGCTCAAACTGCGCTACACGCCGGAACTCGTCTTCGTACTGGATAAATCGATCGAGCACGGGGCCAAGATCAGCGAGATTCTCTCAAACCTTGACCTGTCCTCGAAACCGGAGGAAGGCAATGACACTCAATGAAGTCGCCGCATGGCTCAAGGAGAACGACCGGTACCTCATCGTCACGCACCGCCGCCCGGACGGGGACACCCTCGCCAGCGCGGCCGCGCTCGCCCTCGGCCTGAAAGCGCTCGGGAAAACGGTATACCTGTTCCCGAACGCCGAGACGACGCCGCGGTTTGACGCGATCGCCACGCCGCACTTTATGCCGGAGGGGTACGCCTTCGACCACGTCGTCACCGTCGACACCGCCTCGGAGGATATGTTCGCCATCGGCGCTGAGGAGCTTGCCGGGCGCGTTTCCCTCGCCATCGACCACCACCCGTCCAACACGTTTTACGCGCGGATGACGTACGTCGACTCCGTCTGCGCCGCCTGCGGCGAAATCATCTATCAGCTATTGGACATTCTGGGCGTTCCCATAACACAGGAGATTGCCCTTTCCCTGTACGTCGCCATCGCGACGGACACGGGCTGCTTCTGCTACGCCAACACCACGGCGGACACGCACCGCATCGCCGCCGCCCTCATGGACACGGGCATCGACACGGGCGAAATCAACAAGGCGCTGTTTCGCAGCAAGACGCGCGCGCGCGTCGAGCTGGAAGGGATGATCCTAAGCTCCCTTAAGTTTTATTTCGGCGGCGACGTCTGCGTCGTCACGATTACGCAGGACATGCTCGAGAGCAGCCAGGCCACCGACAACGACACGGACGACATCGCCTCCATCGCCAGCGGGATCGACGGCGTGCGCGTCGGCATCACCATCCGCGAAAACGGGGACGGCACGTGCAAGGTCTCCGTCCGCACCACGCCGGACGTCGACGCCAACGCCATCTGCGCGCGGTTCGGCGGCGGCGGGCACGCCATGGCCGCCGGCTGCACCATCGCATCCCCCGTGGAGGACGTGCGCCGCGCGCTGCTCGACGAGCTTAAGCATCACCTTCTCTGCCCGTCCGGGGGCGCTGTATGAACGGCATCCTCATCATCGACAAACCCCAGGGCTGGACGTCGCACGACGTTGTGGCCAAGCTGCGCGGGCTGCTGCGCATCCGGCGCATCGGCCACGGCGGCACGCTCGACCCGATGGCAACGGGCGTCCTCCCCGTCTTCATCGGGCGCGCCACGCGCGCCGTCATGTTCTGCGAGGATTTCGACAAGGAATACACCGCGCGCCTTCAGCTCGGCATCGTCACGGATACGCAGGACACGACGGGCTCTATCCTCTCCCAATCGGACGCGTCGGGCGTCACGCTAACCGATATTCTGGCCGTCCTGCCGCGCTTTACGGGGGAGATTATGCAGGTTCCGCCCATGTACTCGGCCGTTAAGGTCGGCGGGAAGAAGCTTTACGAGCTTGCCCGCCGCGGCATCGAGGCGGAGCGGCCCGCCCGCCCCGTCACCATCCACGCCCTCACCGCCCGGCAGGATGAAGGCGGCTTTATTTTGGACGTTGCCTGCTCGAAGGGCACGTACGTGCGCACACTCTGCCACGATATCGGGCAGGTTCTCGGCTGCGGGGCGGCGATGAGCGCGCTGCGGCGCACGCGCGTCGGCCCCTTCACGCTCGGCGACGCCGTCGGCCTCGACGCGGTGCAGGACGCCGCGCAAAAGGGCAAGGCCGAGAGCCTTGTGCGCCCGGTGGACACGCTATTTGCCGCGTATCCCGCCGTCACCATAAACGAAGCGCAGAAAAAACGCTGCCTTTCCGGCAGCGCCTTCCCCATCGATGCGCAAGATGGACTCTACCGCGTGTACGACGCCGGGCAGACGTTTCTCATGCTCGGCCGGGTCGAAAACGGCGCCATGAAAACCGTGCGCAGCTTTTTTCAGCCCTAGTCTACCGCTGAAAGGATTAGCAGCATGTCATCCGAAAAAAAACGCGTCATCGCCCTCGGCTTTTTCGACGGAGTTCACATCGGCCACTCGGCTCTGATGGAGCGGGTCCTGAAAGTCGCCCAGGAAAAGGATTTTATCCCCTCCGTTCTCACCTTTGACAACCACCCGACCAGCCTCGTGACGGGCATTCCCGTCCCGCTGATCACCTCCGTCGAAGACCGCGCGGGACTGATACACCGCCTGTTCGGCATCGACGACGTGATTATCGTCCACTTCGACAAGGAGACGATGAAAATGTCGTGGGAGGACTTCGTCGTCGAGCTGGTCGAGAACTTCCGCGCCGGCCACCTCGTGGCGGGGCACGATTTCCGTTTCGGGTACAAAGGTCAAGGCAACGCCGAGCGGCTCATAAAAAAAGCCCGCGAGCTCGGCATCGACTGCGACATCATCCCGCCCGTCGTTTACCGCGGCGTCATCAGCAGCTCCACCTACATCCGCACCCTCATCGCCGACGGGGACCTCGAGCAGGCCAACGAATTCCTCGGCCACCCGCACGTCCTCACCGATACGGTGCGCTACGGGTTCCGCCTCGGCCGCAAGCTGGGGACGCCGACCATCAACATGACGTTCGCTCCGGGCGTTCTCATCCCGGCGCACGGCGTGTACGCCACGCGCGTATACCTTGAAGACGGCAGCGTGCACATGGGCGTGACGAATATCGGCGTGCGCCCCACCGTCGCCGACTCCGACGCCGTCACGGCGGAAACCCACATCCTCGACTTCCGCGGCAACCTCTACGGGCACAAGGTCCGCCTTGAGTTTTACAAGCGCATGCGCCCCGAAATGCGCTTTTCCAGCCTCGAGGAGCTCAGGGAGCAGATTCACAAGGATATCCAGTCCGTCCGCGACTTCTTTGAAAACCTCGTGCTGGTCGAAGAAAAGGAATAAACGCAGGAAATGTATGCCTTGGATGAAAAAGGCATACATTTTTTAACTCATTTTTAATCATATTTCACTTTCTCACCCGCTCCCCTTCTGCTATACTGTAGGAGAAAATACCTGTGAGTTTTATGTGAGAGGTAAAATGAACGAAAACTACACGCCCAACGGCCCGCCGAAAAAGGACAATTCGCCGCCCTGGATTGCCATCATCATCTGCTTTATCTTTTTCTGGCCGCTCGGCCTCATTCTGCTCATCAGCAAGCTGCTGAATATGGATAAAGCGCAGCGCGCCGGGCAGCCGCGCGTCACGCAGCAGAGCGCGCCAAACCGCGCCGCGCAAAGCCGCGCCCAGGCCGCGCAGGCGCCCAGGCCCGCTTACAGGCCCGCCGCCCCGCAAAGGCCCGCGCCGCCGCGCCAGCAGGCGAAAGCGCCGCAGAAAGCCGGCTCTCAGGCGCCGGCGCAATACCCCGTGCGCAGCCGCGCCGCGCTGTACACGTCGCTCGGCGTTGTCATCTCTTTTGTGAGCGTCTTTTTGCTGGCCGCCGCCGCCCTCCTGGCGCAAAACCCCCGCGAGCTGCCCGGGGCCGTCGCCCTTTTCGTCATCGGCGGCTTCGGCGTCGGCGGGAGCGTCGCGTCGTTCATTTTCGGCAGCCGCTGGTCGCGCCGCACGCGGCGGTACAAGCGCTTTAGCGCCGTCATCGGCAAGCGGGACGTCATCTCCGTCTATGAACTGGGCCGCGCCCTCGGCCTTCCGGCCGACGAAGCGCGGGAGCAGCTTGTCGACCTCATCGACTCCGGCTTTTTCGGAGAGGGCGCGTATTTCGACTACGAGCTGATGAGCTTCGTCTCCTCCTACGAGGCGGCCGAAGCGATGCGCAAGAAGGCGGCCCAGGCGCGCGCCGATTCCAGTGATGACGGCGCGGCGCGCACGACAAATTACGTCGCCATCGTCAATGACATGCACGAGCTGCGCTATTCGCTGACCGACGAGCTTATCGCCCAGCGCTTTGACCGCATCATTGACCTGACCGTCAAAATCTTCCTCGTGCTCGAGGAACACCCCGAAAAGGCCGAGCAGTGCCGCCGGTTTACGACGTATTACCTGCCCACCACGCTCAAGCTCCTGCGCTCCTACAGCGCCCTTGAAGCGCGCGGGCTTGACGACGACAAGTCCACAAAGCAGGACATCCTCCGCGTGCTCGACAATCTCATCGAAGGCTTCGAGCAGCAGTACGACCGCCTCTTCAGCGGCGAAAAGCTCGACCTGCGCGCGGACATCCAGGTCCTCGAAAACATGCTCCGCCGGGACGGCCTGACCGGCGACGAATTCGGCCAGTCAATGCCCGGCGGATGCGTCTAGCTTTTACGTGACGAGCGCGTAAATCAGCCCGTACAGGAACGACGCGCACGTCCCGAACACGATGACGGGCCCGGCGATGACGAACATCTTCGCGCTCATGCCGAGCACCAGCCCCTCGCTCTTAAACTCCATCGCGGGCGAGACGACGGAGTTGGCAAACCCCGTAATCGGGATGAGCGTGCCCGCGCCGGCAAATTTCGCGAGGTTGTCGTATACCTTCAATCCCGTGAGCAGCGCGCCGAGGAAGACGAGCGAAATCGACGTGGCGGCGGCCGCCGCGTCCTGCTCAAGCCCCGCGGATTTGTACCCGAGCAGGATGAGCTGGCCGATGCAGCAGATAATCCCGCCGCTGACGAATGCGCGCAGCATGTTCCGCGCCGTCTTTGACTTTGGCATCTTTCGCTTGACATAGCGGTCGTATTCCGCGTGCGTCATTTTCATAAAGCTCAAACCCCCTGATCATGCGGCGACGGCCGCTTTTTCTCTTTTTAGCGTTTCCGCGAAAGAAACGTTTATGCGCCGATAAGCCAAAGCGCGGCTGTGGTGCAACCGCCGCCGCAAAACGGGCGTTTGCGACAAATCCACTGCCACGAAAATGCCCAAAGCGCGCGGCTTCTCGTCGATTCCCGCCGAAAATCACGCGCGTGCGCCAGAATGCACAGCTAAATAACAGCCCAAAGCGCGGCTTTACGGTTTGACCCCGCCGCAAAGCGGGCGTTTGTGCCAAAAACGCGCGCCCTCGAATCCTAACACGCGTCTTTATGGCAGCACCCGCCGTATAACAGCGTTTACACATCACGCGCAAGTCACAAAAACGCCAGCTGGTTTCAACGCGCACAAGCCAAACGCCAGCGCGGTAAAAGCCGCGGTTGAGATAGCGAGACAGCAAAAAAGCCTGACGGGCGCTCTTTGGCGCCTGTCAGGCTTTTTGTTTTCTTATTGGTGTGCGATGATACGGCCGCTGCAAACAGCGGCGGCGCCGCATCCAAAGCGGCGCCGCTTTATCGCTTTTTTAGACGAGCTCGATGATCGCCGTTTCAGCGGCGTCGCCGCGGCGGACGCCGGTGCGGATGATGCGCGTGTAGCCGCCGTTGCGGTCGGCATAGCGCGGGGCGAGCTCTTTGAACACTTTCGTCATCACATCCTCGCGCGTGAGGAACGTCATCGCCTGGCGGCGGGCCGCAAGCGTGTCCTTTTTGCCGAGGGTAATCATTTTCTGGGCAAGGGGAGCGATCTCCTTCGCGCGGGCGACCGTCGTCTCCAACCTGCCCTTGTCGAGAAAGTCGGTGACCAGCTGGCGGAGCATGGCCCTGCGCTGGTCAGTCGGTTTCCCGAGCTTTCGTGTTCCAGGCATTGGTGTTGCCTCCTTCTGAGAAATCAGTTGTTGTCACTACTGCTTGCAAGCGACAGGCCCATCATCGCGAGCTTGTGAATGACCTCTTCGAGCGACTTGCGGCCGAGGTTTCTGACTTTGATCATCTCTTCCTCGGTCTTCGAGATGAGGTCCTCAACGGTATTGATGTTCGCGCGCTTGAGGCAGTTAAAGCTGCGGACCGACAGATCCAGCTCTTCGATCGTCATCTCAAGGACTTTGTCTCTCTGCGTCTCCGCTTTTTCGACGACAGTCGACTTGCTGCTGATCGACTCGGAGAGATTTGTAAATAGCGAGAAGTGGTCGCAGAGGATTTTCGCGCCGAGCGAGACGGCGTCGCGCGCGGAGATCACCTTGTTCGTCCACACTTCGAGCGTCAGCTTGTCGTAGTCCGTCATATTTCCAACGCGCGTGTTCTCAACGGTGTAATTGACCCTTTGAACCGGCGTGTAGATTGAGTCAACCGGAATTACTCCGATGATCGGCTGCTGCAGCTTGTTGCGCTCGGCCGGGACATAGCCCCGCCCGTGGCCGATCGTCATTTCAATGTTCAGCGTCGCATCCGGCCCGAGCGTGGCGATATGCAGTTCGGGGTTTAGGATTTCAACCTCGCTGTCCGCCTTGATGTCTCCAGCCGTTACTTCGCCTTCACCGCTGGCTTCTATATAGATCGTCTTCGGCTTTTGACTGTGAAGCCGAGCAACAATGCTCTTGATGTTCAGAATGATCTCCGTTACGTCTTCCTTCACGCCCGGGATCGTCGAAAACTCATGCTGAACCCCGGCAATCTTAACGGACGTGACCGCCGTTCCCGGCAGTGAAGACAGGAGGATCCTGCGAAGGGCGTTTCCTAAGGTTATTCCGTAACCGCGCTCCAGAGGCTCCACGATATACTTGCCGTAAGAATCATCACCCGGCGTTTCGATACATTCAATACGCGGTTTTTCAATTTCTACCATATATACCCTCCTTCTTTTATCGGCGCTTGCACGCCGTGATATGCCAGCTATCCAATATGAGGGCTCGAGTGTTACTTCGAATACAGCTCAACGATCAGTTGCTCGTTGATCGGCAGATCGATGTCGTCTCTCTCTGGCAAGGCAACAACTTTAGCCGAAAACGTATTTGCGTCGTAATCAAGCCACTTCGGAGGCTGTCTGAAGGAGTTGGCTTCAATGGTAGCCTTGAACTTGTCGAGGTTGCGGCTCTTTTCCCTGAGTGCGATCACCATGCCGGGCTTGACAAGGAAAGAGGGGATGTTGACCTTCTTGCCGTCCACGGTGAAGTGACCGTGCAAAACGAGCTGGCGCGCCTCGGCGCGGCTCATTGCAAACCCAAGGCGATAGACGGTGTTGTCAAGTCTTCTTTCGAGCAGCGAAAGGAGGTTGTCACCCTTCTTGCCCTTCATCTTGACAGCCATATCAAAATAGCTTCTGAACTGACTTTCCAACAGGCCGTAGTATCTCTTTGCCTTCTGCTTCTCACGCAGCTGGGAGCCGTATTCGGATGCCTTCGCTCTGTTCTGCCCGTGCTGACCGGGCGCGTAGGTGCGGCGATCCACCGCGCATTTGTCCGTGAAACAACGATCACCTTTTAAGAAGAGCTTCTGCCCTTCCCGGCGGCAAAGGCGGCAAACTGCACCGGTATATCTTGCCATATTGTTTTACCTCCTTAGACTCTGCGCCGTTTCGGTGGGCGGCAGCCGTTGTGCGGGATGGGCGTTACGTCTTTAATCATCGTCACTTCCAGGCCGGCAGACTGGAGCGCGCGAATCGCGGCCTCGCGGCCCGAGCCGGGACCCTTGACGTACACTTCAACCGTTTTCAGGCCGTGTTCCATCGCGGCGCGCGCCGCGGCTTCCGCAGCCATCTGAGCGGCAAAGGGCGTGGACTTCCTGCTTCCGCGGAAGCCCATACCGCCGCTCGACGCCCAGGACAGAGTGTTGCCTTTCGTGTCCGTAATCGTCACCATCGTGTTGTTGAAGGACGAGCTGATGTGCGCTGCGCCCTTTTCAATATTCTTGCGCTCACGGCGCCTTTTAACGACTTTCTTGCCTTTCGCGGGTGCTGCCATGCTCTAACCTCCCTTACTTCTTCTTGTTGGCAATCGTGCGCTTGGGCCCTTTGCGCGTGCGCGCGTTGGTCTTCGTCCTCTGCCCGCGCACGGGGAGTCCTTTTCTATGGCGCAAACCGCGATAGCAACCGATTTCAATCAGGCGCTTGATGTCAAGCGCGACTTGACGGCGCAGGTCGCCTTCCACCGTGTAGTTCTTGTCGATACACTCGCGGAGGGCCGCTTCCTGCTCCGCCGTGAGGTCTTTAACGCGCGTGTCAGGGTTGATCCCCGTCTGCTCGAGAATCTTCTTGGCGGTCGTTCTGCCGATGCCGTAGACATACGTCAGGCCGATTTCAATTCTTTTGTCCTTCGGCAGGTCAACGCCGGAAATTCGTGCCATACTTTTCAATCATTCCTTTCGTCTGTAAGCGAAAATCTTCTTAGCCCTGCCTCTGCTTGTGCTTGGGATTTTCGCAGATCACCATAACTTTGCCCTTGCGCTTGATGACCTTGCACTTTTCACACATGGGCTTAACCGACGGTCTCACTTTCATACCAAAGCATCCATTCTCCGGCGACGGATTTTGCTCGGGTGCGGCGCTTACCGTTTCTCGCCGGTAAAACGGTAAGGTGGCACAAAGCCTGCCGCTATAAGCTCGGCCGTGCGGCCGGCGCGTCTTTCGTTTGCGTGTTTATCCGGCGTTATTTCGAACGCCATGTGATTCTGCCGCGCGTGAGGTCGTACGGGGACATCTGAACCGTCACCTTGTCTCCGGGCAGAATGCGGATAAAATTCATTCGAAGCTTCCCGGAGATATGCGCGAGAACGATATGCCCGTTACCAATATCCACATGGAACATTGTGTTCGGCAATGACTCCACTACGGTGCCTTCAACTTCAATCAAGTCGTCTTTTGCCATCTACATACCTCCTTCGTCTTCGCTTGCGCCGGCTGCGAAACGTGCAAGCGAGCGCCTGATTTCGCTGTCCGTGACGGGCTCTCCCTTTCGGATTTTCTCGGCGGTCGGGCCGTGTCCTCTCGCGACGAGCCGTATGTGGCGGATGTTTTTCCGCTTCGGCCGGCTGATGGGCCGGCGCTTGCCGTCGACGAGCCAGGCAAAGCCGCCTTCGATTCTGACGATGAAAAGGAGTGTTCCGGAATCGTGGCCGTGCGTTGGACTGACGATATCGGAAACGTCAAACGTCATCGCTTCAGTCCTCTCCCAGCGTAAGGATTTCCGGATCGCCGCCGGTGATAAGGATGGTGTTTTCGTAGTGTGCGGAAGGCTTCCCGTCCGCGGTGACGACGGTCCACTCATCCGGCAGAACTCGGATTTCCGCGCCGCCGAGGTTGACCATGGGCTCGACGGCGATTGTCATCCCGCGGAGCAGCCGAGGGCCGCGCCCGGGCTTGCCGTAATTGGGCACTTCGGGCGCCTCGTGCAGCTCGGAGCCGATGCCGTGCCCGACGTATTCGCGGACGACGGAAAACCCGTGCGACTCGACATAACTCTGAATCGCGTGGGAGATATCCGAGATGCGGTACCCCTCGCGGGCGAACTTGAGCCCTTCGAAAAAACTCTGCCGTGTGACGTCGATCAGCCGCTGCACCTTCTCGTCGATTTTGCCGACGGCGAAGGTGTTCGCACAATCACCGACATATCCGTCTTTCGTCACGCCCACGTCGATGCTGATAATGTCGCCTTCGCGGAGCGTGTAGGGCCCCGGAATCCCGTGAATGACCTGCTCGTTGACCGATGTGCAGATACTCCCCGGAAAGCCGTTGTAGTTCAGAAAGGACGGCGTCGCCCCGTGGGAGACGATATAGTCATGCACAATCCGGCTTATCTCCGCAGTGGTGATACCCGGTTTGGCAAACTTCCCGGCAAGCCGGAGGGCTGCGGCGGCGAGTCTGCCCGCCGCGCGCATCCGCTCGACTTCCCTGGGAGATTTTAGCTTAATCATTTTTCAATACCCAGCACTTTGAAAACCTCGACGGTCGTCGCTTCAATCGTCGGCTGGTTTTCGACGACCCTGAGCTTGCCGCGCTCGCGGTAGAAGTCCACGAGCGGCTCGGTTTCCCTGTGGTACACGGCAAGGCGGTTGCGGACGGTTTCCGGCTCGTCGTCCTTACGGGTGATCAGCTCGCCGCCGCAAATGTCGCACACGCCTTTTTTCTTCGGCGGGCTGGAGACGATGTGGTACGTCGCCCCGCAGCTGGAGCAGGTGCGGCGCCCCGTCATCCTCTTCTCAATCTCCTCGTCGGTGATGTCGATGAGGAGGACGACGTCGATGTCAATCCCCGCCTCCTCGAGGGCCTTAGCCTGAACGAGCGTTCTCGGCACGCCGTCGAGGATGTATCCGCCCGCGCAGTCGGGCTCGGCAAGGCGCTCCTTGACAATGCCGATGATGACATCGTCCGGCACGAGCTGGCCGGCGTCCATATACGCCTTGGCCTTCAGTCCGATGGGCGTTTCATTTTTGACTGCCGCCCGGAGGATGTTGCCGGTGGAAATGGTGGGGATGCCGAGCTTTTTGCTGACGATTTCCGCCTGCGTTCCTTTGCCGGCGCCGGGCGCGCCTAAGAAGATGAGTTTCATAACCTGCCTGACCTCTCTTACTCCAGGAATCCCTTGTAATGCCGCATGAGCATCTGGGCCTCGACCTGACGGACCGTCTCAAGTGCAACGCCGACCACGATGATGATGGACGTGCCGCCGAACGAGATGCCGGCCTGAGACGGCATGAGCGCGCCGACAATCAGCGGGGCGAGGGCGATGATGCCGAGATACACCGCGCCGAAGAGTGTGACCTTGCTGAGAACCTTCTGCAGGTGCTCGCTGGTGGGTTTGCCCGGGCGGAAGCCGGGGATGAACCCGCCGTTCTTCTTGAGGTTGTTGGCCACTTCGACGGGGTTGAACTGAATCGTCGAATAGAAGTAGGAGAAGAAGACAATCAGCAGGAAGTAGACGACCATGTATACGGCGGTGTTTGTGTCGAACGCTTTAACGAACCAGCCTTCGCGCCATTTCGGGACGAAGCTCGCGATGGTCGCGGGGATCGACGCAATCGACTGCGCGAAGATGATCGGCATGACGCCGGACATGTTCAGCTTCAGCGGCAGGTGCGTCGACTGCCCGCCGTACATCTTACGCCCGACAACGCGCTTGGCGTACTGCACCGGGATGCGCCGCTCCGAGTCCGTCACGATGACGATGAGGACAATAAGCAGCAGCGCGCCGATGAGCAGGAGCAGCTGGGACCACCAGGTCGCCGTCCCGTAAATCACGCTCTGAACCATGCTGATAATCTGGTTCGGGAAGCGCGAGATGATGCTGACGAACAGAATGATGGAGATGCCGTTGCCGAGACCGAACTCGGTAATCTGCTCGCCCATCCACATGAGCAGGCAGCTGCCGGCGGCAAACGACGCGATGATGACGACGGCCGCCCACGCGCCGCTGTTTGTGAGCAACTCGTGCCGCGTGCCGTAGGCGTCGGCGTAGCCGTAGCTCAAAAGCGCGTAGTAACCGTAACCCTGAATAGCTGCGATCGCCAACGTGGAATACCGGGTGATGCGCTCGAGTTTCTGCTTGCCCTCTTCGCCGCCCTCTTTCTGCAGGCGCTCAAGCGCCGGGATGGCGACGGCCAGCAGCTGGATGATAATCGACGCGTTGATATACGGCTGTATCGACATCGCGAAGATTGTCGCCTGCGAGAACGCGCTGCCGGACATCACGTTATACAGTCCGAGCACGGTATTGCGCATCGACTGGAAGAAGCTCGTCAGCTCCGCAGTGTTGACGTACGGAACGGGGACGGCGTTTCCCAGACGGTAGAGCAGCAGGATAAAGCACATGAAAATGAACTTTTTCCTGATGTCTTCAATTTTCCATGCGTTGCGTATCGACTGCAACACCTATACCACCTCGGCCTTTCCGCCGGCGGCCTCAATTTTAGCCTTGGCCGACTCCGAAAACGCGGAGGCCTTGACAGTGAGTTTCTTGGTGAGTGTGCCGTTGCCGAGGATTTTCACGCCGTAACGGCATTTGGAGAGGACGCCCGCCTCAAGAAGTTCCTGCACGCCGACGACGGCGCCGTCTTCAAACTTCTCGAGAGCTGCGACGTTGACGGTCTCAAGCGGCTTGGCGAAAATGTTGTTGAAGCCGCGCTTGGGAACGCGCCGTACGAGAGGCATCTGTCCGCCTTCAAAGCCGACGCGGACGCCGCCGCCGGAGCGGGCTTTCTGGCCCTTGTGCCCGCGGCCGGCCGTCTTGCCGTTGCCGGAGCCGATGCCGCGGCCCTTCCTCTTGGGCTCCTTCGTCGACCCCGGGGCGGGGTGAAGGTCGTGTAAATACATTGTCTGCGCCTCCTTACTCTTCTGTGACGGAGACCAGATAGCCGATTTGGGCGATCTTGCCTCGTGTCTGCGGATTATCGGGCTGCACAGTCTCGCTGCCGATTTTCGTAAGCCCCAACGACTTCGCCGTGGCGACGTGCTTATCGAGCCGGCCGCTTAAACTCTTCACGAGCTTGATTTTCAGCTTCGCCATGATGAATGCCCCCTTAACCCAGGATTTCCTCTACGCTCTTTCCTCTTGTCTTGGCGATCTGTTCGGCATCGCGGAGCGATTTGAGGCCGACCATGGTTGCGGCAACGACATTCTGAGGATTGTTCGAGCGCAGGCACTTTGTTCTGATGTCACTGATGCCGGCCGCTTCAACGACAGCGCGGACAGCGCCGCCGGCAATAACGCCCGTACCGGCCGGCGCAGGCTTTAAGAGAACGCGGCCGGCGCCGAATTCACCGATGACTTCGTGCGGGATTGTGGTCCCGGAAATGGTGATCTGAACGAGATTTTTCTTGGCGTCTTCAATACCCTTGCGGATCGCTTCGGAAACCTCGCCGGCTTTGCCGAGTCCGTAGCCGACGCGGCCTTTCCCGTCTCCGACGACGCAGAGAGCCGAGAACTTGAAAATGCGGCCGCCTTTTACAGTCTTCGAAACACGGTTCAAGGAAACGACCTTTTCTATGAATTCAGGCTGGGCTTCCTCGCGCTTATCTCTTCTGTTATTGTAAGCCATACTGTTTCCTCCCCCCGTTAAAACTCCAGGCCGCCTTCGCGGGCACCTTCGGCCAGTTCCTTGACGCGGCCGTGGTAGATGTAGCCGCCGCGGTCAAAAACGACTTTTTCGATGCCCTTGGCCTTAGCTCTTTCGGCGATCATGAGGCCGACCTTGCGGGCGCCCTCCTTGTTGCCGCCGTTCCCTTCGAAGCCCTTTTCAACGGACGAGGCGGAACACAGCGTGACGCCGTTTACGTCGTCGATGATCTGAGCGTAAATATGCATGTTGCTGCGGAAAACGTTGAGTCTGGGACGCTCCGGCGTGCCGGAAATCTTACCGCGGACTCTCTTGTGGCGCTTTAAGCGCTTCACATTGGAATCAATTTTCTTAATCATCTCAGCACACCTCCCTTATTTCTTAGCGCCAGACTTGCCTTCCTTGCGGCGGATGACTTCGTTGACGTATTTAATACCCTTGCCCTTGTACGGCTCGGGCGGTCTCTTCTTTCTCACGTCTGCCGCGAACTGGCCGACTTTCTGCTTGTCGATACCGGAAATAATCAGCTTGTTCGGGGCGGGAACGTCGATCTTGATGTCGTCGTTTTCCTCGATGACGACGGGGTGCGAATAGCCGAGGCTCAATGTCACCTTCTTGCCTTCCTTCGTCGCCCTGTAGCCGACGCCGTTGATTTCAAGCTCTTTCTTGTACCCTTCCGTCACGCCGACGACCATGTTGTGAATCAGCGTTCTGGACAGGCCGTGCAGCGCGCGGATCTTCGGCTCGTCGGAAGAGCGGGTCAGATGGACCGTATCGCCTTCCACCGCGACCTTGATGTCCTTGCTCACGGCTTGGCCCAGCGTGCCCTTCGGACCTTTGACGGTCACGACGTTGTCGTCGGAAACCTTGACTTCCACGCCCGCGGGAATTTTAATGGGAGCTCGACCGATTCTAGACATTTTTCCTCTCCCCCTTACCACACGAACGCAAGGACTTCGCCGCCGACGTTGAGCTCTCTGGCTTTCTTGTCGGTCATAACGCCCTTGGATGTCGAGATGATTGCGATGCCGAGGCCCTTGAGAACCTTCGGCAGCTCCTTCGCGCCGGCATACACACGCAGGCCGGGCTTGGAGACACGGCGCAGGCCAGTGATGGCCTTCTCGTTGCCGTTATATTTAAGCGTGATGCGGATAACGCCCTGCACGCCGTCGTTAATCAGCTGGTAGTTCTTGATATATCCTTCCTCAAGAAGAATTTCGGCGATCGCCTTCTTCATGTTAGAAGCCGGAATATCAACGGTCGCATGCTTAGCAGCGTTGGCATTGCGAATGCGTGTGAGCATATCGGCAATGGGATCTGTGATCTGCATTATATTTCCTCCTTGTTAGAGTTACAGGCAACAAGCCTGTTGTCGTGACGCGGTATCGCGGCAGGCGGCCTTCAAGCCGCCTGCTTAAGGCGACCTGCGCCATCGCGCACATTTACCGACTTCTTACCAAGAGGCCTTCTTGACGCCGGGAATCTGGCCTTTATAGGCAAGATTTCTAAAGCAGATACGGCACACGCCGTAGTCTCTCAGGTAAGCGTGCGGTCTACCGCAGATCCGGCAGCGGTTGTAGTATCTGGTGGAGAACTTCGGCTTTCTCTGCTGCTTGATGATCATCGATTTCTTCGCCATTCTTTTCTCCCCCTTTACGCCTGGACGAGCGGTGCGCCGAGCAGCGTGAGCAGCTCTCTGGCTTCTTCGTCCGTCTTCGCGGTGGTGCAGATGCAGATGTCCATACCGCGGACCTTGTCAATCTTGTCGTAGTCGATTTCCGGGAAGATGAGCTGTTCCTTGACGCCGAAGGCGTAGTTGCCGCGGCCGTCGAAGGAGTTGGCAGGAATGCCGTGGAAGTCGCGCACGCGCGGGAGCGCCACGTTGAACAGCTTGTCGAGGAACTCCCACATGCGGTTCTTGCGGAGCGTGACCTTGACGCCGACGGGCATACCCGTGCGGACCTTGAAGTTCGCGACGGACTTTCTCGCCCTTGTGACGACGGCCTTCTGGCCGGCGATCATCGTGATGTCTCTCACGACGGCGTCGATGGCCTTGGCGTTGTCGCGCGCGTCGCCGCAGCCGACGTTGATGACGACCTTCTCGATCTTCGGAATCTCCATGACGTTCTTGTAGCCGAACTTCTTCATCAGAGCCGGAGCGACTTCATCGACATACTTTTTCTTCAGTCTAGGCATGTTCATGATTGTTCGCTCCCTCCATTAACCTTCGGCGCCGCATTTTTTGCAAACGCGGACTTTCTTGCCGTCTTTGAAAATGAAAGCCGGCCGCGTGGGCTTCTCGCATTTCGGGCACACGCGCATGACCTTGCAGGCGTAAATGGGCGTTTCAACCTTGATGATGCCGCCCGTCTCGCCCTGCTTGCGCGGCTTCGTGTGGCGCTTTGCGACGTTGACGCCCTCTACGATGACCTTGCCCTCGGAGGGCATGGCCCTTAAAACCTTGCCAATCTTGCCCTTATCCTTGCCGGACAGGACAATAACCGTGTCGTTGCTCTTAACGTTCAAATTCGTACCCTCCCTATATCACTTCGGGAGCAAGAGACAGGATCTTCATGAAATCCTTGTCGCGAAGCTCTCTGGCTACTGGCCCGAAGATACGGGTTCCTCTGGGGTTTTTGTCTTCCCTGATCAAGACGGCGGCGTTTTCGTCGAACCGGACGTAAGTCCCGTCGGCACGATGAACGCCCTTCGCGGAGCGGACGATGACGGCCTTCACGACTTCGCCCTTCTTGACCGATCCGCCCGGCGTGGCTTTCCGCACGGAGGCGACGATAATGTCGCCGATGTTGCCGTATTTCCGTTTGGAGCCGCCCAGAACACGGATGCACTTTATCTCTTTGGCGCCGGTGTTGTCGGCGACCTTCAGGACAGTTTCCTGTTGAATCATCTTGGCGCCTCCTTACTTCGCTCTCTCTATGATCTCGACGAGTCTCCAGCGCTTATCGCGGGAGAGCGGGCGCGTCTCCATGACGCGGACGCGGTCCCCGACGCGGCACTCGTTGTTCTCGTCGTGAGCCTTGAGCTTGTATGTCGTCTTCATGACCTTTTTATATAAAGGGTGGGTCTTGTGGCTTTCCACGGCGACGACGATCGTCTTATCCATCTTGTCGGAGACGACCTTGCCGACCCTTGTTTTTCGTGCAGCTTTTCTTGTTTCACTCATTGTTCCTTACCCCCTTATTGCTCGAGCTGCTTCTGCCGAATAATTGTCTTGACTCGGGCAATATCCTTTTTGACTTGGGAGATCTTACAGGGATTGTCAAGCTGGTTCGTGGCGTGCTGCATCCTCAGGAAGAACAGATCCTTCTTCAGTCCGGCGAGCTTTTCCTCCAACTCCGAGGTGGAGAGCTTGCGAATTTCACTTGCCTTCATCTTATTCACCACCCGTTTCGGTCTCGCGCTTGACGATTTTCGTCTTCATTGGCAGCTTATGGCCGGCCAGACGCAGCGCTTCGCGCGCGATATCCTCCGTGACGCCGGCAATTTCAAAAAGAATTCTCCCGGGCTTGACAACGGCCACCCAGTACTCGGGCGAGCCTTTGCCGGAACCCATGCGCGTTTCGGCGGGTTTCGCCGTAACCGGCTTGTCGGGGAAAATCTTAATCCAGACTTTGCCGCCGCGCTTTGTGTAGCGCGTCATGGCGATACGGGCCGCTTCAATCTGGTTGGAGGTGACCCACGCCGGCTCGAGAGCCTGAAGGCCGTATTCGCCGTATGTGACAGTGTTGCCGCGCGTGGCCTTGCCTTTCATGCGGCCGCGCATCTGCTTGCGGTATTTTACTCTTTTCGGTAAAAGCATTAGTTCGTGCCTCCCTCTGTCGGAGTCTGAGCGGCGGGCGCCGCGGCGGCACGGGCCGCTCCGCCCTGTCCGCCGGCTCTGCGGCCGGCCTGGGCGGCCGGTTTCCCGCTCTGGGCTTTATTTCCTCCGCTTGCTTTCGCCTGCTGGCCGCCGCGTCCGGATCCGCGTCCGCGCCTGTCGCCGCGGCGGTCGCGGGAGGAACGATTCAGATCCAGCGTGCGCGGCGTGGTGCGCAGCGTCTGGCTGAGCACTTCGCCGTTATAGATCCAGACCTTCACGCCGATACGGCCGTACGTCGTCGCCGCCTCGGCAAAGCCGTACTCAATGTCGGCGCGGAGCGTCTGAAGCGGAATGGTCCCTTCGTGATACGATTCGCTGCGGGCGATTTCGGCGCCGCCGAGGCGGCCGGAAACCGTCACCTTGATGCCGCGGACGCCAAGACGCATGGCGCGGCTCATGGCGTTTTTCATCGCGCGGCGGAAGCTCACGCGCTTTTCCAGGCGCGCCGCGATGTTCTCGGCGACGAGCTGCGCGTTGATGTCGGGGTTTTTCACTTCGACGATGTTGATCGCGACGGGCTTTTTAATGCGCTTTTCAAGGTCAAGGCGCAGCTTCTCGATCTCCTGTCCGCCCTTGCCGATGACGACACCGGGGCGGGCGCAGTGAATCAGAATGCGGACGCGCGCGTTGTCACGCTCGATTTCAATCTTCGGAACGCCGGCGGAATACAGCAGTTCCTTGAGGTATTTGCGGATGTTGTAATCTTCAATGACGAGATCAGCGACTTTGTCAGCTCTGGCGAACCAACGGGAGTCCCAATCCTTAATAACGCCGACACGGAAGCCGTGCGGATGAACTTTCTGTCCCATTATTAACCCCCTACTCCTTTTCCTTTACGACAACGGTGATGTGCGACGTTCTCTTGTTGATCCGGTTTGCGCTGCCCCGGGCGCGCGGCATAATCCGCTTGATGATGGGGCCGGGGTTGGCGTATGTCTCAGAGACGTAAAGGTTGTCGGGGTCGAGGTTGTGATTGTTCTCAGCGTTGGCCACCGCGCTGCGGAGCAGCTTGAGGAGCAGCTCGGAGGCTGCCTTCGGCGTCTGCATGAGGATGGCTTGCGCTGTCTTCACATCTTTCCCACGGATAAGGTCGCAGACAATCTTAACCTTACGCGGAGAGATGCGCGCGTATCTCAGGTGAGCTTTTGCTTCCATATTTCCTGTCTGCCTCCTTACTTCGTGGTTTTGCTGCCGGCGTGGCCTCTGAAGGTGCGCGTCGGAGCAAACTCGCCCAGTTTATGGCCGACCATGTCTTCCGTGATGTAGATGGGGACGTGGCGGCGGCCGTCATGAACGGCTATCGTGTGACCGACGAAGGAAGGGAAGATCGTCGAGGCGCGAGACCACGTCTTGAGAACCTTCTTCTCGCCGGTTCTGTTCATCTCTTCGATCCTTTTGAGAAGCTCAGGAGCGGCAAAGGGACCTTTCTTAATGCTTCTGCTCATTTCGTTTCGACCTCCCTACCTATTTGTCGTTCCTGCGCTTGACAATGAACTTATCCGTTCTGTTCTTCGTCTTGCGCGTCTTGTAACCCAGCGTCGGTTTGCCCCAGGGCGTGACCGGGCCGGGACGGCCGATGGGCGATTTGCCTTCGCCGCCGCCGTGCGGGTGGTCAACAGGGTTCATGACCGAGCCGCGGACCGTCGGGCGGATGCCCATGTGGCGCTTGCGGCCGGCTTTGCCGATGCTTACGTTTGCGTGGTCCGGGTTGCCGACCTGGCCGATGGTGGCCATGCAGTTGAGGCGGATATAGCGGTACTCGCCCGAGGGGAGACGGATCTGCGCGAGGTTGCCTTCCTTTGCCATCAGCTGCGCGGCCGTGCCGGCCGAGCGGACGAGCTGGGCGCCCTTGCCGGGGTTGAGCTCGATGTTGTGGATAAAGGTACCCACGGGGATGGCGGAAAGGGGAAGCGCGTTGCCGGGCTTGATGTCCGCCTTTTCGGAGGAGATCACCGTGTCGCCCGCGGCAAGGCCGAGGGGCGCGATGATGTAGCGCCGCTCGCCGTCTTCGTACTCGACCAGCGCGATGTGCGCCGAGCGGTTCGGGTCGTACTCAAGGCGAAGGACCTTCGCGGGCATGTCGAACTTGTCGCGTTTAAAGTCGATGATGCGGTACTTTCTGCGGTTGCCGCCGCCTCTGTGGCGGACCGTGATGCGGCCGTAGTTGTTGCGGCCGGAGTGCTTCTTGAGGACCTGAACGAGCTTGCGCTCCGGTTTTGCCTTCTTGTCGATACCGTCGAAACCGGATACGGTCATGTGCCTTCTCGACGGAGTGGTGGGCTTGTAAGTTTTAATCGACATTTATCTCTTTCCTCCCTTAAGCCAATCCCTCGAAGAATTCAATCGCCTTCGAATCCGGTGTCAGCCTGACGACGGCCTTCTTCCACGCGCTGCTGCTTCCTTCGGGGTAGCGGCCCACGCGCTTTTTCTTACCCTTCATGTTCAGGGTCGTAACTTTTTCAACCTTCACACCGAAGATCTCTTCGATGGCGCGCTTAATCTCAATCTTGTTGGCATCCCGCGCGACGACGAAGGCGTATTTCCCGATATCATTCTGCTCCATGGACTGCTCGGTGATAATCGGGCGGATGATGATATCATAACTCGATCTCATTATGCGTAGACCTCCTCGATCTTCTGGAGCGCCGCCTTGTCGACAATAAACGTTCCGGCGTTGACGATGTCGTAGACGTTGAGGATCGTCGCAATCGTCGTCACGACGCCGGGGATGTTGCGCGCGCTCTTGACGACGTTCTCGCGCACTTCGGGGGTCACGACGAGCGCCTTCCCCGTCACGCCGACGGCGTTGAGGAACTTCACGAAATCCTTCGTCTTGATCTCGCTCATATCGAGATTGTCGATAACGACGATCTTTTCATCGCGAGCTTTCTGCGACAGCGCCGACTTCAGCGCCAGTCTTCTCAGCTTCTTGTTGAGGGTGTACCGGTATTCGCGGGGCTTCGGCGGGAACACCACGCCGCCGTGGGTCCACTGGGGAGCCCGGATCGAACCCTGGCGGGCGCGGCCTGTGCCCTTCTGGCGGTAGGGCTTGGCGCCGCCGCCGGACACTTCGGCCCGCGTGAGCGCCGAATGTGTGCCCTGGCGCATGTTCGCAAGGTGGTTCTTCACAACCTCGTGCACAGCCGCGGCGTTCGGCTCAATTCCGAAAATGGCTTCCGAGAGCGTCACCTCGCCGGTAACCTCGCCTGCCATATTGTAGACCTTTACTGTAGGCATCTGACTCTCTCCTCTCTTAGCCATTCTTTACGTTCTTGACGGTATTCTTCAGGTAGACGATGCCGCCCTTCGGGCCGGGCACCGCGCCGCGCACTGCAATCAAATTCATGGACGCGTCGACCTTGACGACGTCAAGATTCTGGATCGTAACCTGCTCGTTGCCCAGCTGGCCGGCGCCGATCTTGCCCTTAAAGACGCGGGACGGGTCCGAGTTGGCGCTCATGGAGCCGGGGTGGCGGTGAATCGGGCCGCCGCCGTGGGACATCGGGGTGCGGCGCGCGTTGTGGCGCTTGATAACGCCCGAGTATCCTTTACCTTTGGAGATGCCCGTCACGTCGACGCGGTCTCCCTCGGCGAAGATATCCGCCTTAATCACGTCGCCCACGTTGAGCTTGGAGATATCCGCAAGCCGAAATTCCTTCAGATACTTCTTCAGCGGCACGCCGGCCTTTTTCAGGTGGCCAAGCTCGGGCTTTGTGAGCCTCTTCTCCTTGACGTCCCCAAAACCGAGCTGAACGGCGTCGTACCCGTCCTTTTCAACGGTTTTCTTCTGAACGACAACGCAAGGGCCGGCTTCGATAACCGTGACCGGGACGACTTTGCCGTTTGAATCGAAGATCTGCGTCATGCCGACCTTCCTGCCAATGATGGCCTTTTCCATTCGTTTTCCTCCTCATTAAGGTTATTGGTTGACTCGCGTGGCTCTCCCGCGGCCCGCGGCGGCCAGAGGCGGTCAACTTGACCCGCCGCGCCATAAAGCGGCGCGGCTTAGGTAACTCGCTTCTTTAAGCCCGTTCCTTATAGAAATCAGAGCTTGATTTCAATCTCGACACCGGCGGGCAGCTCGAGGGACATCAGCGCTTCAACCGTCTTCTGCGTGGGGTTGATGATGTCGATAAGCCTCTTGTGCGTCATGCGGACGAACTGCTCGCGGCTGTCCTTATATTTGTGGACGGCGCGGAGAATCGTGATGATCTCCCTCTTCGTCGGCAGCGGAATGGGACCGGAAACCTTCGCGTCCGTGCGCTTTGCGGTTTCGACGATGAGCGCCGCGGCCTGATCGATGAGCTGGTGGTCGTACGCCTTGAGCCGGATACGGATTTTCTTGTTGCTTGCCATGTTTTTCCTCCTGTTTGTGTTGAGTGTACGATTTGGCGCCGCGGCCCGAAAATAGCCGCGGCAGGCCCGGCTTCGGCGTTCCGCCCAAACCGAACCTACTTTCAAACGCCCGCCGTACGGAGAGAAAATTCTGTACACTTAACCGTGCGTATCATTCCAGCGCGTAAATCAAACCGGCTTGTACATCGGCCGGTTTGCTTCACATCTGGCGATATACGCGATATGCGCCAAACAGCACTTTCTCAGCCGCCCGATTGCGTACCGCGCAGCGCGGGAGCGCGCGGTACCGGACATACTCCTCGGAAGTGACCAGGTTGGCAAAAACCTGCAATCTCCCGATTCATCGCATAAGCGCCCTGTTTTGACTTTTCCCATCACAAGGCGCTTTAGCATCATACCAAAGACGCTTCGCGATGTCAAGAAAAAATATTGAAGGTCGCTCATTATTTTTTTATTACGGCAAGAAGCGTTATTTTTCCAGAAAATGCGGCAGACTATCGTAAAGAGGCGATACTGTGTTGCCTGCCCGGGCGGTTTTGTGTTACACTCTTTACAATCATCCCCGTCGCTCATTTCGACAGGTACACGGAGGGCTCCCATGCAGACACCGAACGCACCGTGGCTTAAAGCGTACGGCTCCGTGCCGCACACGCTGACTTACCCCGACTGCTCCATGCACGACCTTGTCTCCGCCGCCGCGGAGAAATACCCGGACAATACGGCGCTTGACTTTTTCGGCGTGAAAACGACGTACCGCGCCCTCATGCGGGAAATTGACGGCTGCGCCCGGGCGCTTATGGCGCTTGGCGTCGGGGAAGGCGAGCGCGTGACGATCTGCATGCCGAACATGCCGCAGGCTGTCGTCATGTTCTACGCCGTCAACAGAATCGGCGCCGTCGCGAACATGGTGCACCCGCTGTCTGCCGAGGAGGAGCTTGTTTTCTATTTAAATATCAGCGGCAGCCGCATCGCGCTGACGATGGACCGCTTCTACCCAAAGTTTGAACATATTTTGCCCAAAACAAACCTCAAAACCCTCATCCTCACCGGCGCGGAGGACGGGCTGCGGGGCCTTAAAAAAATCGGCTACGCCCTCACGCAGCTTGGCAAGGAAAAAAAGCTGAAAACAGGCGGGCTCATCCTCCGCTGGAGCGACTTTATCGCCCGCGGCCGCGCCTTTACGGGACAGGCCCTGCGCCCGCGGACGGGCGGCGACGAAGCCGCCGTGCTCTACAGCGGCGGGACGTCCGGCAAAACGAAGGGCATCTCGCTGTCAAACCTCAACTTCAACGCCCTCGCCCTGCAGACGGCCGCCGCGGGCGACTGCATCACGCCCGGCCACATCATGCTGGCCGTGCTCCCGCTGTTTCACGGGTTCGGGCTCGGCGTGTGCATCCACACCACCCTCACGCAGGGCTGCACCGCCCTCCTCGTCCCGCAGTTTTCCGTCGACTCCTTTATCGAGCTGCTCCGGAAGCACCGCCCCCATTATATAGCGGGCGTCCCCACGCTGTTCGAGGCCATTTTGCGCTCGGAAAAATCGAAGACGCTCGACTTTTCCCGCCTCGAGGGGATCTTCAGCGGCGGGGACACGCTCCCTGTGGAGCTCAAGCGCCGGATGGACGCGTTCCTGAAGGAGCGCGGCGCGTCCGTCCAGATCCGCGAGGGGTATGGGCTGACCGAGTGCGTCACGGCCAGCTGCCTGACGCCGAAAGACTTCCACAAGGAGGGCAGCATCGGCATCCCGTATCCGGACACCTATTATAAAATAGTAAAGCCCGGCACGCAGGAGACTGTTCCCTACGGCGAGACGGGCGAGATATGCCTGACGGGCCCGACCCTCATGCGCGGCTACCTCGGTGAGCCCGAGGAGACGGCCCAGGCCCTGCAGGCCCATGCCGACGGGCGCGTCTGGCTGCACACGGGCGACCTCGGCTTCATGGACGAAGACGGCTTTGTCTACTTCCGCCAGCGCATCAAGCGGGTGATTGTCTCCTCGGGGTACACCATCTACCCGTCCCATATCGAAAACGCGTTTCTTCTGCACCCGGCCGTCTCCTCCTGCTGCGTCATCGGCGTGCCGGACGACTACAAGATGCAAAAGCCCAAGGCGTTCGTCGTGCTGAAGGAAGGCGTCGCGCCCAGCGACGAGACGAAAAAGGAGCTTTTCCGGCACATTGAAAAGCACGTCGCGCGCTACGCCAGGCCGTACGACATCGAGTTTCGCGACGCGCTGCCCAAAACGCTCGTCGGCAAAATCGCCTACACCGTTTTGGAGAAGGAAGAGGCCGAGCGCCGCCGCGCTTAAAAGGCGCCGCATAACGCGCCATGCCTCAAGCCGCGCCAATAAACGGGGCACACAGCTTTATGGATTAAAGTTTAAGAACAGGCTCTCCCGCCGGCGCGCCGGCGCGGGCGCGCCAGTCAATAGGGATAAAACAAACGGCAGCGGAAACGCTGCCGTTTTCTTTTACCTGTGCGGGTGCCTTC
>ENA-UPSB01000231-UPSB01000231.1-bioreactor-metagenome-genome-assembly--contig:-NODE-231-length-100443-cov-19.816990_pt1 | contig 100443 bp, 86 predicted proteins | sample MGYA00238182_ERZ773286 | MGnify/ENA primary metagenome ERZ773286 (study PRJEB29026, sample SAMN07631240) | bioreactor metagenome | isolation source: Switchgrass digestor | place: USA: Dartmouth... | reverse complement strand
GAGTTGATCTCTGTTTTTTGTTTTAAAAACTCCACAATTATTTTACGCTATCTTTACTTATCCTGTAAATTCAGTGTATGAATTGTAAGGTTATTTTTTATATGTAATTAACGTCTTGCCGTTCAGTTTTTCAGGATTTACTTTGCTTTCCATACCTTCAGGCACAACTATGGTGCTGGGATCCCCATCACTGATATACATTCTGTCCCTTGTCATTTTTGGCAGCCAGAACGTCAAATCATATGGTACCTGAACTTTTCCCTGCGCACGTATGCGAGCTACATATGTGGGATCGTAGTCCACATGTATTGATGGTTTTGCAGGCTGCGATCCAACTGCCATTATTGTTTCATTCCGGTATTTCAAACCTTCAAATTCACCGGCTACCAGTGCATCACGCAGACTTTCCGAAGGCTTGCTCCCATAAGGCAGAGCGAGCGAATAAAAACCGACTCCGTCAATTATCTCTTTAAGTCTTTTTTCATTCTTTCCAAGTGCTTCATTTATTTGCTGTCTGTTTTCAGCCGTGATGAAATTAAAATGACTCCATGTATGGTTTCCGACTTCAAATCCGTAGCTTAACAGGATTTCAAGGCGGTCCTTCAGCGTTCCTGCTCCCTCAAATGTTTTGTTTTCCTTATCCATATTTAGATAGAATATACCTTTCAGCCCGAAATCCGGGTGCTTTTCATTAAACTTAATCATTATGCCGACTGCGGATTTCGGATTAACAACAAGTTTCCCGTTCTCCTCTATCAGGCTGAACTGTCCCGGAGTACCGTCGTCAAATGTAAACACCATTGGTTTTTTGCCAGCAGGCACATCTATATTGTGATCTATAAAATCGCGCATGCTGATAAGCCTGTAACCTTCATCATAAAGCGTTTCCAGCAGTTTTTCAAACTCGCTGAACGACGTTGTATATTCGATATCTGTTGTATTGTTCAAATCCTCCACAAAATTATGGAACATTATTATTGGAATATCCCCGGCTTCGTTTGGCTGAACAACCGAATAGTCAACGGGTTCGCGGTTTTCTGCCGGTTTTTCGGTGGGCGTCGGAGCTTCGGGTTCTGCTGTTGGTTCCGGCGAGTTCGTTATTTCAGTTCCGGGCGAAACCGAAGGGGAAGGTACAGGCGTTGTTGCGCCGTTTTTTCCTTCTTTTTTGCCGCACGCAGTTTGAAACACCATTAATGAAACAACCAAAACAATTGCAAAAAACTTAAAACTTCTCATCTTCTGTACACTCCCGACAAACTAATATTCTGTGCCGTATCTTGCCTTTATACCTCTGTCATATGGATGTTTAGCGGTTCCGTATTTTATTTTCTCCTTATAATGCCAAACCTGCCGCTGCAGTGGTTTCACCATCTTCGCTGCCAATATACAGGTGAAGCATGCCTTTTTTCCCGGATATAATCCTCATAATAAAAAAATCCCGTTCATGAGGTAAATTCAGCTGATAAACGGCACGGGTATATTATAAACCATATTTATGGCGACATCAAGAACTATACAGGGGACAGGCCTGCCTGTCCCCTGCGCCATATTGCAGAGTTTACCGGTTAAAATCTATTATTGGCTTTACTACTGCAATTTTATGCATACCAGATACGTTTTACTGCTTTTCATTTCCGTAAAATTTTATGTACATGCTTTTATCATTTTCGGTACTTTTTCAGAATATCACTTTTTTTAAATACGTTCGATCTGCTTATTGGCTTTGCTCTTCTGTTTATCCCTGTTATACCTCCCGCTGCCCCGGCAAGGATTCCGGTTATTATCATTATAATTGAACGTTTGTTAAGCATAAAATCGTTAAAAATAATACTGCTTGCAAGATACAATATAAGCATGTAAACCAGGCCTGTAAGCGCACCTCTGACAGTACCGTTTTTTTCGTTGTAATATCCGGCTTTGAACCCAGCAGCAAATAAAGCTGAAATTGTTGCAATAAGTACTGCAGCAGTTTTATATTTTTCAGGAAAATCAGTAAATGTAAGGACAGCGGCAAGTATAAACAAGCCCGGTAATGTTATTGCAAATGCTGTCAGTAAAGCCTGTATAAATCCAAACCCCGGCTTCGCTGCCGTGTTTCTGAACCCTGTTTTGTCAGGCATGATTGCCCCTCCAAAATTTGCTCTGCTTCAATTTATGCACTGTTAAAGTTTTTTAGAACAAGTTATGCTTTTGCAATCTGTTACCAGTTATTTGTAAAGCAAAATGTAACATCATTACGTCAACCTGAATAAACTGATACTGTAATAAAAAAGGAGGGGGTTAAGATTATGGGAGGTAGACGGGGATTCTTCAGTGAAAACAGCGAAGTACTGTTCTTTATCATTTTATTCCTGCTCCTGTTCTGGGATAACGGATGCTGCGATTATGACTAATATTAGAAGCCCTGGGTTTTCACTTAATCCCGGATAAATACGGATAGCCTGTTTGCGGCCGGCTTTCTGTCAATCACAATTCCAAATGGCCGCGTAAATATCAATGCTTGAGAGCTTAAAAAAGGAGGGAATATATATGGCAGACGGAATCTTCGGCGGCTGGAACAGCAGCGAAGTTTTATTCTTCATCCTTATTTTCCTTTGCCTGTTCTATAACAGAGGCTACTATGGCAGCTGTGACAAATGCTAGACAGCATTTTCAACCGTTCATTTATCGGCATGTACCGAAAAAAGAAGCGGTTCTGTTTCAAACCGCTTCTTTTTGCTTTAATTTGCATGTTTTTATTGGCTGTCAGCCTGCTTAAGAAATTTTACAAGATAATTTGCTCCTGCTGAAAATGATACTGCAACGCCCGCCCAAAGCACATATGTCGCAGCCGGTTTGTTGAGAAACGACAGTATAATTCCTGTAAAAAGGATGACAGCCGCCGCCTTTCCAACCCAGTTGGAATAAACAACAACCTTTTTTTTCAGGAAAAACAGTGAACCAATAATCATTGCAAGTTCCTTTATGCAGAGAATCCAGAAAAAATAAACAGGAAGCCTGCCGCGATGTGAAAGTATCTGCAGCGCTGTCAGATGCAGAAGTTTATCAGCGAGAGGATCCGCCAGTTTCCCGAAATTTGATATAACCTGAAATTTCCGTGCAATATACCCGTCCACTATATCTGTCAGTCCGGCCAGAATGAATACCGTCAGACCCGGAATCCACTTTCCGGACAGCATAAGGTATGCCATTACGGGTATTAGCAAAAGCCTGATTACCGTTAAAATATTCGGTATATATCTCCATTTGTTCCGGTTAATAATTAAACACTTCCTTCCTCGTTGAAAACAGCACTCAGAAAATTATAAAGATCCGGTTTGTACTTTTTCATATTAACCGGTTTCATATCACTGTTAACCCATATATGTTCCGTTTCCCCGGTAACAATGGGTTTAATGCTACCCCTTCTGAAAACTTCATAACAGAACGTGATTCTTGTTGGTGTTAAATCATAAATACGGGTTTTTACAATAATTTCGTCCTCATAATAAGAAGGATGATAATAATTGCACCTGAGACTCCTCAGCGGAAGTCTGACCCCCTCTTTCTCCATCTGGCTGTACGACATACCTGCTTTCTTTATAAAATCTGTTCTGCCGCATTCAAACCAGACCGGGTAAACAGAATGATGTACAATTCCCATCTGGTCTGTTTCCTGGTAACGCACTATCAGCTTTGTTTTCGAAACCATATACCTTCCTCTTCTATTTCAACTTTCCTAGAGGGCAAGAATCTTGTTCAGCTCAATCATTTCCTCGTCTATTGATTTTTTCATCTGAAGGGCTTCGTTTATATCAAAATCGGTCAGAACTCCTTTTTGAAGCGCAACAACACGGTTTGTGACACCGTTTTTCAGAAGCTTTACAGCATAAGCACCCATACGGCTGGCCATAACCCTGTCATATACAGTAGGGCTGCCTCCCCTCTGAATATGCCCCAATATGGTAGCTCTTGTCTTAATATCTGTTTTTTCTTCTATGTATTTTGCAATATCAACCGCTCCGCCGACACCTTCGGCAATAATAACGAGGTAATGTTTTTTGCCGCGGTTTCTGCCTTCGATAATGGGTTTAATTATATCCCTGTCGATATCGAATTCCTTTTCCGGAAGGATTACAGCCTCAGCTCCGCCGGATATCGCAACATTCAGTGCGATATATCCCGCGTGTCTTCCCATGACCTCAAGAACGCTGCAGCGTTCATGGGAATATGCTGTATCACGTATTTTGTCAATTGCATCCTGCACCGTATTCAGTGCCGTGTCAAAACCTATCGTATATTCGGTCGAAGCAATGTCATTGTCTATGGTTCCGGGTATGCAAATTGCAGGGAAGCCCTGGTTGCTTAAATCCCGGGCACCGCGGTATGAACCGTCGCCACCTATTACTATCACCGCGTCAAGGCCGAAAACCCTGGCTATTGATATTGCTTTCTTAACGCCTGCTTCTGTATTGAATTCCGCAGATCTCGCTGTCTGCAGAATTGTTCCTCCGCGGTGAATTATATCTCCGACCGAACGCAGGGTCATTTCTTCCATATCTCCGTTCAGAAGCCCTTCATATCCCTTGCGTATACCAAATACTTTCAATCCGTAGTATATACCTGTTCTGACAACTGCACGAACCGCTGCATTCATTCCGGGGGCATCTCCGCCGCTCGTCAATACTCCTATTGTTTTTATTTCGCCCATGTCCTCACCTGACTTCCCAATTATTTTAATTAAATTAATTAAAACCCGTGTACTTTACACGGGTCCGCAGAGATTAGCATAATATATACCAATGCGTGTTAAAACCCTTTTTCTATGATTATACTATGCGCCTCTTCAACTTCACCTTCAGGAACTGAAATCTCAAAACAATTATCATTTTTCTCTTTTTGGCTCACCGGATTCACCTTTACCAGAATACCTTCGCTTTCCAGTATGGTTTTGAGCTTTTCAGCAATCTCCTTGTTCTGAGCCATATATACTACAGTCCACATTATTGCTCCCCCCTGACAATTCAGGTTCATAGGTTCCTACGACAACCGACAGGAAATATTGCTATACATTTGCACAGGTTTTCAAATCACCCAATCTTAAATATATATTATTTTCCTGTAAAACGCAAGTCAGAAACCTTTTTGTCACAAAGCTCGTTTCTCATGTTTGACGTTATCTTCGCCAAGCAGGTTTTTAAGTTCATCCAGCAGAGTATTGCATATCCATACATGGTACTTTTTGTCTGTCTTGTCCTTGTAATACAAATAGACAGGACTAATTCCTTCAAAATATTTTAGTAGAGAACAGACAGCAGAAATAATTTCCCGGCTTGTATTGTCCGGTATGCGAACTTTGATATATTCGGTATAGTCCTGAAATTTATCAGGAGCAAACCCGTTCTTTCGGTGTCCGTTCCCGTTCCCGTCTCCGTTACCGTATGTCCCATTAACTCCGTTATCAGTGATTTCGGCTTTCAAGCCGTGATAATTTCCGTTTTCATGTGCCGGAGCATTTACTGCCCCGTTGGGATTTTTATCCGAGGCATACTGAAAACCCTGGCCTTTTACTATTGGTTTTATGGTGTCAACAATAATTTTCGGCTGTTCATCTTCCCTGATACTTAGTTTTCCCTCTATCCAAACAGGAAGCTCAGGTTTTATCAGTTCACCGTACTTTTCCAGTACATTTGGAAAAACAATTACTTCCATCTGGCCAGTAAGATCTTCCACCGTAACAAAAGCCATTAACTGGTTACTTTTGGTTGTAATGGTCTTTATATCTGATATAATTCCTGCTATCCGGGCAAAAGAACCGTCGGTAAACCTTCCGTTTGCATGCTCTGAACCGTGTTCTTCCAAAGCCAGTTCCGAGGAATACAGCGTAACCGCTTTTCGTATTTCCTCCTCAAATTCGCTTAAAGGATGCCCGGAAACGTACAGGCCGAGCACGTCCTTCTCCATTGCCAGAAGCAGCCTGAAATCATACTCTTCCATGTCAGGGTACGGAATTTCATGAACTTTTGATATTACGGCTGCCGATGCCATATCAAACAGTGACATCTGGCCTTCTATCCTTTCTTTTCTTTCGTTTGCTATATTCTCCATGATTTTTTCATATGAATTCATAAGCCTCGAACGGTAAACCCCGAATGAGTCAAAAGCACCGCTTTTTATAAGGCTTTCAATGCATCTCTTGTTTAAATCCCTGCTGTCGACCCTTTCACAAAGATCAACAAAGCTCCTGTACGGGCCGTTTTTGTACCTTTCGGCAATTATCTGCTTGACCACGTTACTTCCTACATTTTTAACTGCAGTGAGACCGAACCGGATCTTTCCGTTATTCACGGTAAACCTCTCACCGCTTTCATTTATGTCCGGAGGAAGTACCTGGATACCCATCCTTCTGCATTCCACTACATACTGCGAAATCTTGTTCGGTGAACCTAAAAAGCTGTTAAGCAATGCAGCCATAAATTCAACCGGATAATAGTGTTTCAAATATGCAGTCTGGAATGCGATTATTGCATAACCAGCTGCGTGGGACTTGTTAAATGCATAGCTTGCAAAATCCATCATTTCATCGAATATTTCATTTGCAGTCTTTTCATCAACTCCGTTACGTATGGCTCCGGGTATCAGAACATTACCTTCGGCATCGGTTTCGCCGTAGACAAATCTCTGACGTTCCTCCTCCATTATTTCCTTTTTCTTCTTTGCCATGGCCCTGCGAACCAAATCGGCCCTTCCGAGGGAATACCCCGCAAGGCTTCTTACAATCTGCATTACCTGTTCCTGGTAAACCATACATCCGTAAGTAACGTTTAGTATGGGTTCGAGAAGGGGATGGGCATATCTGATATTCCCGGGATTCCGCTTGTTTTTTATATACTTCGGTATCTGGTCCATCGGTCCGGGTCTGTACAATGATATACCTGCTATAATATCTTCAATGCACGACGGTTTCAGTTCGGTCATAAACTGGGTCATACCCGAACTTTCAAGCTGGAATATGCCCAGTGTCTCTCCGCGGCTGATCATCTGGTAAACTTCTGAATCGTTCAAATCAATTTTGTCTATGTCTATTTTAATGCCATGGTTTTCTTCGACCATTTTAACGGTATCCCTGATTACAGTAAGCGTCCTTAAACCAAGGAAATCCATTTTCAGAAGACCAAGCTCCTCGAGAGTTGTCATCGGGAACTGTGTGCATATATTTCCTTCTCCCAGGTGCAGCGGCACATATTCGGTTATAGGCTCATTGGATATAACAACGCCTGCTGCATGGGTGGAAGCATGCCTCGGCATTCCCTCAAGTATCATTGCAGTACTGATAAGTTCGTGTACCCGCGGATCATTTTCGTAAGCATTTCTCAGTTCGGAGCTTATTTCCAGGGCCTTCTCAATACTCATTCCCAACTGCATCGGCACCATTTTTGCAATTCTGTCTACCTCGGCATAAGGAATTGCAAGAGCGCGTCCCACATCCCTTATCGCCGCCCGTGCTGCCATTGTACCGAAAGTTATAATCTGGGCCACCCTGTCCTTGCCGTATTTGTTCACCACATAATCAATAACTTCTCCGCGGCGTTCGAAGCAAAAATCAATGTCAATATCCGGCATGCTGATGCGTTCCGGATTAAGGAAACGCTCAAAAATAAGCTCATAGCGTATAGGATCTACGTTTGTAATATCAAGGCAGTACGATACCATGCTGCCCGCTGCAGACCCTCTTCCCGGTCCTACCATTATATTGTTTTCCTTCGCAAAACGAATAAAATCCCATACTATCAGGAAGTAATCCACATAACCCATGCTTTTTATGACTGAAAGCTCATAATTAAGCCGCTCCAGGAGCCTGGATTTATCAGGGTTATTTCGATATTTTCTTTCAAATCCTTTAAGGCATTGTTTTCTTAAAAATTCAAATGCATCTTCGTTCCCCGGCACGTCGAATTTCGGCAGATGAAGTTTTCCGAATTCAAGTTCCACATTGCACATTTCGGCGATCTTTACAGTATTTGAAATCGCTTCAGGGCAGTAATGGAACTGCTGCTGCATTACTTCGGGAGGTTTAAGGTATAATTCGTCGGTTTCAAACTGCATATGCTCTTCGTCTTCTATTGTCGTAGCAGTCTGAACACACATCAGTATTTCATGTGCCCTTGCATCCTCTTTTCTGAGGTAATGGACATCATTGGTTGCCACCAGTGGTATTCCCGTTTCCCTGGACAGCCTTATAAGCTCCTGGTTTACCAGCTTCTGTTCTTCCACACCGTTATGCTGGAGCTCAAGATAGAAATTGCCCCTGCCGAATATATCATCAAACTGAAGAGCCAGTTTTTTTGCTTTTTCGTAATTATTACTCAATATCGCAGACGGGATATCTCCTGCAAGACATGCACTTAAGCCAATCAACCCTTCATGGTACCTGCCAAGCAGTTCCATGTCAATTCGCGGCTTGTAATAAAAGCCCTCGGTAAATGCGGCGGATACCATCTTCATCAGATTCTTGTATCCCCTGTTATCCTTGACAAGGAGCACAAGGTGCCCGTGTTCGGAGTCAATTCCGGCTTCCTTGTCAAACCTTGTACGTGCGGCAGTATATACTTCGCATCCCAGGATCGGCTTTATACCCTCTTTTTTGCATGCCTTGTAAAAATCGATAACTCCGTACATGGCACCGTGATCTGTTATTGCTATGCTGTCCATCCCAAGCTCTTTGGTTCTCCTTACAAGAGGACCAATCCTGTTCGCTCCGTCAAGAAGACTGTATTCGGTATGCACGTGCAGGTGAACAAAAGATCCCATATCATTTCCCCGTTTTTCAAGGATTTTTGATTTATCATCACGGATTAATTTTAGCAGGTAATAATCCTTATTTAAATATTATAGTACCTCAAAGAAATGCGCAAGTAACAAAAACCCGGTTCGCGCAATACCTGTTTTCAATAAAGCAAAAGCGTAAATTCCGGTAAGCGCCTTGCTGCCCGAGAAGACAAAGCACCCGCAGCAGAGCCCACCAATACCTTATATGAAGGGCGGGTGATGCGGGTGTTTTTGGTGACGAAGGAGTATAAATTGCGCAATGCCGTAAACAGTCGCTCAATTTGCAAGAGCTTGCTGGTTCAGCTCGGGCAAATCGAAACTCGCAAAAACTGCATCGGGTCCTGCTTCGGGCATTTTGTTTCCTTGAGTAACAAAGCACTTACCACAACTCACGCTCAACAGTTTATAATTATCTTACCAGCCATCTCTAAGCTTCATTTCGCTAATAGTGTCCGACATTGAATAATTTTGTTCAATAAGATACCTTAAAACATAATTTAATCAAAGAGGGTTATGCGGGTGTTTCCGGAGACGTGTCATACAAAATCCACACGGCTTCCGCCCTTAACCTCCACTATTTCTCCATTGACGCTTAACCAAACCGAATGAGCCAGGGGATTAATAACGAACTTCATGGAAGCTGAGAACTGCAGCAATTCATAACTTTTTAGATAATCCACAATTTCTATGTTTGTTGCGTACCATATATCGTCCCTGTTTCCTGTAAGTTTACAGAAATTCTCAATCAAATCCCAGTTATTGTCATTATCAAATTCATAACTGTGTCCCCATACATACATTAAGTACAAATACTGCTTCTTATGCAGGTTTATAAATTTTTCCCCCAGTTCAAGGAGACGATGATTATGATGGCAGGTAGCCTTCCACCTGAAAAAGTCCTCGGGTATGCTGAAATCTCCCGTTTCCTCAACAGTTCTTGCATATTCAAATCCGAGACCGGGTAAAATTTCCCTGATATGCCTGTTATGGGAACCATTTGGGTAGGAAAGCCCACGAACCGGATAACCGACTATATTTTCAAGATTGATGCGATCGTTCAGAAGTTCCTGCACAATCTGTTCTTTCGGACATCTTGCTATCGTCGGATGGGTACATGTATGCACAGAAACTTCATGACCCCTGTATAATTCTCTTATTTCATCGGCAGGTATACGCTCCGGCTGGCCCAGTAACTCCGAATTAATATGAAATGTTCCCTTAATCCCGTATTTGTTGAAAATGCTTACAAGTTTTCTGTCCTGGATCTTTCCGTCATCGTAGCTCATTGTAAGCGCCTTGTGTCTGCCTCCGGGAAAACATAAGTAGATTTGCATAGGTTCTTCCCCCCGTTTATCAATGATAAATTTTTCATAAGCAATATACGTTTAAGTCCAGTGAAATTCAAGTATGCGACATAATAATGCCGCTTTCGGTAACGACTGCCATAACCCGCATATCATGTTCTTCCACCGGAAGTTCACTGACAACCTGAAAATCAAAAGCAATTCCCATGGTCCTGCAGGTACCGTTTACCCGTGCCAGAAACATATCATAGTATCCGCCGCCATAACCAATGCGATATCCTTTCCTGTCGAACAGGAGACCGGGAACAATCACCAGATCTATTTCATTTTCATCAACCGGCCGTAAATGAGGCTTGGGTTCCATTATATCAAAAAAACCCTTACTAAGATCCCGGTCAACATTGGTTATCGGAACAGCTTCCATTTTTACACGCGGCACAACTCTTGGCACGCATACCCTTTTTCCGGCTTTAAGGGCATTTTCAATAATCTCCTTTGTAATTACTTCATTTCCTGTGGATACATATGTAAAAACCGTATTACTGTCAGTAAACCACGGGTGACTGCATACCCTGTCCTGTATAATGCCGCTCAGGATTTTTATTTTTTCTGATTTTATCAGGTCCCTGGTTTCTTTGGCTTTTTTTCTCAGTTCTTTTTTGGTCATTTGCTCGCTCCGGAATTTTTTTATAAATAAAAGAGGTACTTCAGGATAAGCCTGAAGTCACATATACGCAATATAATTCAATTTTCGGCTATATAATTTATATCTTACTGTTTTGTTCCGCATTTCGGGCAGAATGCAGTGTCTGCACTTACTTCTGTTCCGCATGACGGACACTTTTTAACCTTTTTTATTTCCATGATTTTTTGCTGCAGTTCTTCTATTTTTCTTTCATATTCGGCAATAACGGCGCATTTGTCGCCAAATCCCACATCTTTGCCTGTCTTATACTGTTCATAAACAGCTTTTCCGATTTCCGAATACACCTTCGCAATTTTTTCCTTTTCCTGTGCAATGCTCAAATTCAGTTTTGAAACCTCGACAATATCACCTGTTCTCTGTGCCAGGTTTCTTGTGGCCTTTTTTAAATCATCAATTAAAGACATTTACGATCACCTCCGCAATATATTCAGGTATTCCAGGTGAAATCAAAACCATGCATCCATGTCTTTGACCTTTTTATAAATTCTATGAAACAGTGGACATGTTCATGCCTCTGTATAAGTACCGTTTTATTGTATTTTCTTTCTGATTATCGAATAAGGCATAACCGGTTCAGGTACATCTGCATAATATCTCATTTGCGGGTGTGGTGTGCTGTCAATCGGGTTCCCTTCAATATCTCGCATACCTGTGATTTCAAAGCGTATGTCTTTTCCGTCCGGCTGCATAATCTCCACCTCGTCGCCGGCAAAAATTTTGTTTCTCTGTTCCACCAGCATCTTCTTTCCGTTTTCATCGTATTCCAGAACAATACCGGCAAATTCGTGGCTCTGAATATAACTGCTCGTTCCGTAGTTCTGCCCTTCACTTCCCGGTTTGCCGAAGAAAAATCCTGTTGTAAAGCTGCGGTGGCTTACCTTTGATACCTCTTCAAGCCATTCCTGCCTGAACCCGTAATTTTCAGGATCTCTGAGATAGGCATCCAGGGCCATACGATAAGCCCTTACAACAGTAGAAACATAAAACGAACTTTTCATCCGTCCTTCAATTTTGAAACTGGTAATGCCTGCGCCAATCAGTTCGGGTATATGCTCTATCATGCATAAATCCTTCGAATTAAATATAAATGTACCTTTTTCATCTTCTATAACCGGATAGTATTCACCGGGCCGTTTTTCTTCCATAAGGTAATATTTCCAGCGGCATGATTGCGCACAGTCACCACGGTTCGCATCCCTTCCGCACATGAAGCTGCTTAAGAGACATCTTCCCGAATACGATATGCACATCGAACCATGGACAAAGGCTTCCAGCTCTATATCAGGAACTTTTTTATGTATAAGCGAAAGTTCGGAAAGGGACAGTTCCCTTGCTGCAATTATCCTTGATGCACCAAGTTTCCTGTATTCCATTGCACATTTATAGTTGGTCACATTAGCCTGAGTACTTATATGAACAGGAATCGAAGGATTTACTTCCCTGACAAGTGACAAAACTCCCAAATCGGATACTATAACGGCATCGGCACCAAATTCCGAAATTTGCGTTATATATTCATCCATGCCTTCAAAATCTTCATTATGAGGCAGAATATTCATCGTAACATAGACTTTCCTGTTTCTTTCATGGGCAAACTGTATGCCTTCCTTCATTTCATCGAAGGTAAAATTACCCGCACCGGCCCTGAGGCCGTATCTTGGTCCGGCAAGGTACACTGCATCGGCTCCGTATATAATGGCCATTTTCAGTTTTTCAAGGTTACCCGCTGGAGCAAGAAGTTCTATATTCATATAATCTCTCCTCAACACTGTGTCAGCTGAAACCAAACCAGCCCGCATTTACCTGCTCTCCGTTACAGTCTTCACGCAAATCGCAATTCCGTCGCCCGCAGGAACAATGCTTGTGGTTAATTCTTCGTTACGGCATAGGAGTTTAAGGTATTCCTTAAGCTTTACCGTTATTGTCCGGTGTTTATGTTCTATATAACCGTCTTTTGCAACCATACCCCTGTACAGAACATTGTCGGTAATAAAAATCCCGCCCGGTTTAAGAAGCCTGAGACAGTGGGGCAGAAAATCAATATACTGACCCTTTGCCGCATCGAGAAAAATAAAATCGTAAGGGGTGCCGAGACATTGCAGTATTTCGCCCGCATCGCCGTTTATTATACGTATTTTTTCTTCCAGCCCGGCCCTTTTTATATATCCAAAGGCTTTTTCTATCATTTCTTCATCAATTTCAATGGTGTCAATTATTCCGTTTTCAGCCATAGACCGGGCAAGCATAATTGTTGAATATCCGATTGCAGTTCCTATTTCTAGTATCCTTTCAGGCCTGGATATATGGCATAAAACTTTCAGAAGCTGTGCTGATTCAGGCTGAATAACGGGAATGTAATTCCTGCGCGCATAATCTTCCATTTCCCTAAGCAAAGGATCGGTATGTTCAAAAATTCCCGCCAAAAAAGTGTTTATATGGGGGTAAGTTATTTCATTATCCAACAAAATACACTCCCAAAACTGTTTATACCCTGTTCCGGCAATCCTAATCCGAAAACCGTCCTCATCAGTCAAGCATTCCATGGGCCGCCAGATCCCTGTTATGCCCTGCCAGTGTTTCGTTATATATGACCGTGCCGTCAGGTGTAGCGAAGAAGAAAAAGTAATCGGTGTCCTCAGGATACAAAGCCGCTTCTATGGCTTCCACCCTCGGTGAACATATGGGACCCGGAGGCAGCCCCTGGTATTTGTACGTGTTGTAAGGACTGTCTATTTCCTTGTCCTTGTTCGTCAGGATCTGGATTCTGCCCAGTCCGGCCATTATTCTAGCATACTGGAGAGTTACGTCCACCTGCAGGTATGGATAAGCTTTACTGTTCAGCCTGTTATGGATAACACTGGATATTTTTTTATAGTCTGAAAGATATTTGGCTTCCATTTCTATAATAGACGCGATGGTTACCACCTGATCCACCGTAAGCCCTAGTTCTTCAGCCCGCTCATAATATTCGGGCCTGAAAACTGAATCAAACTCCCTGAGAAGCCTGTCGACAATCTCTTCTTCCTTCCAGTCCACTTCGATTTTATAGGTATCCGGGTAAAGATAGCCCTCCAGCGGATATTTCCTGTCGGGTACATCTTCAAGGAACTTGTACTTTTTGATTCTGGTCCTGCACAAGGACTCAAATCTTACCCTGTCAACATAACCCCTTTCCGACAGGTAATCAACCAGTTCAACCACGGTAAAACCTTCGGGAATTCTCAGGTCTTTTGTCGGTTTTGCCTGAGGATTGCTTGTCAGAATAAGCATCAGGCCTTCATAGTTAAGCTCCTTGCTTACAATATGTTTTCCGGCCTTGTATTTGCCGTCATAACCGTTCAGCATGGAAAGGAATCTGAAAAGCCACGGGTATTCGACAAGTCCCTCTTTGTGGAGCAGCTCAGCTATCTGGGCAGTTCCGTAGCCCTCGGGAATTTCTATTTCAATCTGTTCTTCCTTCGGTATTTCAATTTTTCCCGTAGTAACATACTCTATACCGTACTTTGTAAGGTAAGTGTAGGATACATAAGCCGATGAGAAAAACAGTGCCATGCATATAACGACAAATATCAGAAATCTCAGGAATCTTCTTTTCTTTCTCTTTCCCTGTTTTGCCACAGGCTTCACCTTCCCGTTTTAAGTTAACTGTTTGTCCTTTTTCCTTTCCTTGGCCCTTAATTCTGTGTCAAGTATCTTTTTTCTCAGTCTTATATGTTCAGGTGTCACTTCAATAAGCTCGTCGTCTGCAATGAATTCAAGGCAAGCTTCTAAGCTCATAACTTTCGGAGGAATCAGCCTTAAAGCTTCATCTGAACCCGCAGCACGCATGTTTGTAACATGCTTTTTCTTGCATACGTTTACAACCAAATCGTCAACCCTGTTGCTTTCACCTACGACCATACCCTCATATACCATATCACCGGGTCCTATAAATAATGTACCACGATCCTGTGCGTTATATAACCCGTACGGTACAGCCTCACCGGTCTCGGACGCTATCAGTGAACCGCGGTCCCGTCCTCTTATTTCCCCCTTGAAGGGTTCATATCCATTAAAAACATGATTCATTATACCATTTCCCCTTGTTGTCGTCAAAAACCTTGAACGGAACCCAATCAGTCCTCTTGCCGGCACTTTGAATTCAAGCCTTACAAACCCCTGCCCCGGGGGGTGAATATTCACAATTTCTCCTTTCCGTGCCCCCAGTTCCTCCATTACCGGCCCCATAAATTCTTCAGGTACGTCAACGACGAGATATTCAATAGGCTCGCATAAAACACCGTCTATATATTTCGTGATTACTTCGGGTTTTGACACCTGGAATTCGTATCCTTCCCTCCGCATGGTCTCAATGAGTATTGAAAGATGAAGTTCTCCTCTTCCCGACACTTTGAAATTATCCGGTGAATCGGTTTCCTCAACCCGGAGGCTCAGGTTTGTTTCCATTTCCTTAAAAAGCCGCTGCCTTAAGTGTCTCGACGTAACATACGTCCCTTCCTTACCTGCAAACGGGCTGTTATTGACAAGAAACTGCATTGATATAGTCGGCTCATCAATGTCAACAAACGGCAGCGGTTCAGGATGCTCGGCATCACAAACGGTATCCCCGATTGTAATTTCATCACACCCGGTAATGCATACTATTTCCCCTGCCTGTGCCTTCTCGACATTCTGTCTCTTAAGTCCGCTGAATATCTGTACAGAACCGATTTTTACAGGTTCGGTGCTTCCGTTCTTCCTGCAAACAACAACCCTGTCGCCTTCAGATATCGTACCGCGTTCAATTTTCCCGATTGCAATCCTGCCCACATAATCATCATAATCTATACTCGATATCAGTATCTGGAGCGGTGCATCGGCATCACCGCCGGGTGCAGGTATATACTTCAGTATTGTATCAAACAGCGGCCTCAGATCCGCTGAATCGTCGCCCGGATTGATATATGCCACTCCCTCACGGCCAGAAGCATAAACTACCGGAAAATCAAGCTGCTCGTCGCTTGCCTCCAGCTCTATAAAAAGATCAAAAATCTCATCGATTACTTCATTCGGACGCGCTTCTTTACGGTCAATCTTGTTTATTACCACTATCGGTTTCAGGTTCATGTTCAGCGCTTTTCTTAATACAAAACGTGTCTGCGGCATCGGACCTTCATAGGCATCCACAAGAAGAAGGACTCCGTCAACCATTTTCAGAATCCGTTCCACTTCTCCGCCGAAATCAGCATGGCCCGGCGTATCAACTATGTTTATGCGCACCCCGTTATAGGTAATGGCGGTATTTTTGGACATAATGGTAATTCCTTTTTCCCTTTCAAGCTCATTGGAATCCAGCACCCGTTCCTGAATTTTTTCATTTGCCCTGAAAATACCGCTTTGTTTCAGCATTGCATCAACCAGTGTGGTCTTTCCGTGATCCACATGGGCAATAATGGCGATATTTCTTATATCTTCCCTAACCTTAAACATTGTCTCACTCCCTGCATTACTTTACCCATTCTAAGTCAATGTATAAGGTAAAGTCAACAGAGATATCGCCTGTTATTGCCGCATACGCCTTAATTTTATTATCCTTTGAACAACAGGTACCTGTATATTATTTTTTTTGCGGTATACATATTTCTGCCTGTTTCTTTTTTGATTTCGGCCAAAAAGGAGAAAATTCGCTTCATAGTATCTTTACCAATATCATGAGAGCCAAACCTTACACTGTAATATATATCTGTCATTTCGGACATGCTCATCGAAGTGAATTTATAGAGCTCATCAATTTCCTGCGCATAATCTTTCGGCGTCTGTCCCCGCTTTTTAACACTGCCGGCCTGGGAAAGATACGATACAATTCGCCGGTACAACAAGACAACCCTTCTTTTCGGAGGCATTAAGCGGACAATTATCCATCTCGCAGACTGGTGAATCAAATTCATTACAATAACAAGCATTATCAGGGCCAAAATTCCAATGAATATCAGCTGTCTGGAAAATGTCTCTGTTTCAGGCGACAAATCATCAATATCACGTGGGGTAACAACCTTCGGGGTTGTTCGGTCAGGCTCCTCCTCTTCATACATGTCCGGGATTAATCCTTCGTTTCCCGTTTCGATGTCTTCAAGCCTTACATAATAGTTTTGTGCATTTGCCATCGGCGGTGTAGGTTCGAATGTCACCCAGCCGACTCCCTCAAGAAAAACTTCAACCCATGCATGGGCATTCTGGTTTGTAACATAGTAATACTCTTCTGCCGGTGATTTCTGAGGCGGCAAAAATCCTTCCACATATCTGGCCGGTATCCCCACAGCCCTTGCCATTACGCAAAGAGCGCTGGCAAAATATGAACAGTACCCTTCTTTCCCTTCAAAAAGAAAATAATCCACAAAGTCATGTTCTGACGGCGGATATGAAGGGTTCAGCGTGTACCGGTAGTTTTCCCTTAAATAGCTTTCAAGTTCCTTGACCTTGCTATAAGTTGTCGCATAGCCCCGTGTTATTTCCCTTGCCAGACTTATAACCCGCTCGGGTATTCCTTCAGGCAGAACGGTATAAATCCTGTACACTTCCTCACTGTAGCTCTGGAGTTCTTCATATATTTCAAGAACATTTGCCAGTTGCTGACTTCGCAGGTCTTCTGCTTTGGGGTAACTCCCTGCAAAATATCTCAGGTATTCGTTGAATTCCCTGTATAATCCGGGTTTGCTGAGATTAAAGTAATTTTCAATCTCCCTCATCCCGTAAGCCGGCTGCAGGTAACTGATATGATAGGTACTGCCGCCGCGCAGCCTTCTTTCGGCCTGGAATATGCCTTCAGCACTTTCATTCAGCCTGTAAACCTCGGGAGAAATACCGGTAATCGGCACGAAAAGTTTAAGCGGTGTAAACAATGTCCCTGTTCTTACCTGCAGGTGCTGTACCGAAAGCTTCTCTTCAGGGAAAAGTCTGGACAGAACCGCGGGCATTGTTCTTTTTATCAAAAACTCAGAGTATTCCTCTGCGGAAAGGTACTTTCTTCTACCGGGCAATTCCCTGTTCAGCAGGTACTTATTATATTCCTCATCGCCTGTAATACCCAGCTCCATTGCCATTGCCTTCCATCCGTACAAAAGCTGCCTGTGATCGTATACCCTGTCCGTTGAAAAAACATCAGTACTTTTTTCAGTCCTTTCCCATCCATTACCGTTATATATGTCATAAACCGCACCTCTCAGGTATACCCGTGTCGGTGCCTTTACGCGCAATATGGGTGTGTCGTTCGGGTATACAGGGCCGCCCAGACGCGACGGATTCCCGAAACCGGTTTCGGCCAGTGAAAAGGTGTCATACCTGTCAATTGTATACTTTCTCTTCATATCCCACCAGAAATCATATATTTTTCTGTCAAGCCATGGCCATTCAATCGGTTTTGGATTTACGGGTATTGTCGCAGCAAGAATTACGGTGACGAGAGCAACGGGCGCAAACCACAGCATGCTTTCGTAACGGCCGGTTTCATTTCCGGACCCGGTTTTATTGAAGTTTACAACATAGGTATGCCTTATATAGCAAATAATGGCTACTATAATGAAAATAAAGAATGAAAGCTTGTCAACAAACCTGTTAAGCCCCCAGATAACCATGAAAAAGACAAGGCCGGGCACAAAAGCTGCATAAAACCTGAAATACCGGACAACAAAAAAGTAAACCGGCAAACCAACCAGTAAAGAGTATACTCCCACTGCAGTCATCAGCGATAAAAAGGGTATGGTCTCGTCATATAACCCCGTTCCCACACGGATCATAACATTTATTAAATTGACAACAGGTGCAAAAGTCACGGAAAGATCTGATAAACCGTCTCTGAAAAGCAGGTATGCCGCATAGCACAGACCTGAACCCGAGGCAAAAAGAAAAACTATCAGCCCCGGTTTTGTGCTTATAACACAATAAAACAGCAGCGTACCGGCAGCAAAAAGAAGCATCTGCCACGAGCTGACGGGAGCCCGCGTTGGTACGAGCGTTGCCCTTATAATCGAATAAAGGTATATTGTTCCGGTTAATACCAGCGACAGGAAATCATAGTGCCTTTTTTTCATGAATCTGACCCTTCCTCATCATACCGCTGGAATCTTGCTGCAACAGAAGGAGTTTTCATCAGATTGACCGTCCTGATTCCAAGTTCGGGTAATTCCTTTTCTATGGCATTTTCAACTTCTTTTTTTACTTCACTTTCTTCCGTATCGCAGTAAAAAATCGTAACATCGTGACCGTTTGCCGCCATTTTGTGAAAACTGTCCAGCTGTTTTTCGTCAATCAGCGGAGAAAAAACCATTATGCTCTGCCTCTCGGGCATATTATCGATGAACATATCCATTATTTCGCTGAAATCAGCTTTTTGATCAAACGGTATTAACGACAGCAGTTCATAAAGCTGCATAAAACCGTTGTTTCCCGAGTATGTCAGGCACATCTGTTCAGACCTGTAAAAGCACAGTTTTATATTAAAACCTGAATTCAGAAGTACCTTGGCAAGGGAGACAAGAAACTCAACGGTCCGGTCTTCTGTTTTCAGAACTTCTTCCGCACTGCCGGAAATCCGGGAAAGGTCCAGCAGAATCCAGAATTCCTTTTCAGATGATGCATTTGTTTCTTTAATAAGCCATTTGTTGAACTTAGAAGAAAGTTTCCAGTGAATTTTTTTAAGACTGTCACCGTACATGTAATCCCTTATGTCTTTAATCTCGGTATGACCAACATCCTTGTTACGTGACAGGTATTCATTGTCCGACATCCTGAAATAAGGAATATTCAGTTCCTCAACGGGAAGAATCCTTGGGAAAACACGGATCTGCTTTGTCTCTCCGGGTATATACCTGAATGAAAAAAGATTAAGAAAATCCCTGATTTCTATATGTGATATACCCACTTTATACCTGCCCCTGTAAAGAATCAGAACATTAAACTTAAATTCCTGCACACTGAACGGCCTAAGGGTAAGATGTTCATTTCTCATGCCTTTTATCAGCATTTGACCTTCGAGATGCATATATACGGTAAAATAAGCGATATAAAACGGTGTTTCATTATGAATGCAAAGAGTGTAATCCAGGACTTCACCCTTTTGATATTCCCGTTTATCAAGTCTCTCGGTATACTTGAACGTATTGAAGACAATAACAAGATAAGCAAGGGATACAACAGGAAGCAGCAGAACAATGTAAAAAAGGGTATACGGAAGAAAGCCTCCGTCGAAATAAATATAAACAAAGGACAGGAAAAGCATTATTAAATAACGTATTCTGCTCCTTTTCATAATTCCGCTTTATCCTTCTGAATTTAATATTATCAGGGTTTTCAGAAGCCCAATGTATTTATTGCTGTAAAACAGGCCGCTCAGGAAGGAACCCTGATATTTTTCAGTATATCCGTAAGTATGCTTTCAGCGGTTATTTTTCTGATTTTTGCTTCCTGTTTAAGTACCATCCGGTGAGCAAGAACAGGTATAACAAGGCTTTTTACATCATCGGGAACAACGTAATCTCTTCCGTTAAAAAGGGCAAGCGCCTGGGATGCCCTCATCAAATATAATGAAGCCCGCGGACTGCAGCCTAATGCAACATGCTCCTGCCTTCTCGTACTTTGCACAATTTCAACGATATACTCCCCTATTGCCTTATCCACATGAATTTCCCTAACCTGTTTTCTCAGCTCCCTGATTTGACTTCCGTCTGCAACGGGTTTCAGATCATCCAGCGGATTTGTTGTCTTGAAACGGAAAAGAATATTTACCTCATCCTCACTCTTCGGATAACCCATTGTAATTCTCATTAAAAACCTGTCCAGCTGTGCTTCGGGAAGCGGATATGTTCCCATGTATTCCACCGGATTCTGAGTGGCTATTACCATAAAAGGTTCTGGCACGTTATATGTTACACCGTCAACGGTAACATGCCTCTCTTCCATGACTTCCAGCATGCTGGCCTGAGTTTTCGGAGAAGTACGGTTTATTTCATCTGCCAGGATGATATTGCTCATTATGCTTCCCTGTTTGTATTCAAACTCGCCGGTTTTGGGGTTATACATGGAGAAACCTGTTATATCCGACGGCAAAATATCGGGCGTAAACTGGATTCTGTTAAAGGATACACCGATAGACTTTGCCAGAGCATTAGCCATCGTTGTCTTTCCAATACCAGGTACATCCTCTATGAGAACATGACCGCCCGCTGCCAGGCATACCACCATTAATTTCGCGGCACCGCCCTGACCTACCATTACTTTTCCCATGTTTTCCGCTATGCTCTGCATTATATTTGTTTTCTCCATATTAAACCCCCGTTTCTTTTAACGTTTATCGTTATTATTTCAAATTTCGTACTATTTCCTTGAAGTGGTTTCCCCTTTCCATGAAATTTGAATACATGTCAAAACTTGCGCTTGCCGGGGACAAAACAACTGTATCTCCGCTTTGTGCAAGCCGGTAGGCTTCGCTTACAGCCTCTTCCATATTCCTGACCCTTACGATGGGTATTAAATCAATGTTTGATTTCCTGGCAAAATCCCTGCAGGCTTTCTCAATTTTGTCGGCGGTATCCCCCATCAGAACAAGAATTTTAACCTTTTCGTGAATTATCTCACCCAAATCGTCATAACTCAGTTTCTTGTCATAACCGCCGGCTATCAGAATAACCCTGTTTTTGAACGACTTTAACGTAGCTGTGGTACGTGTGGGGCTTGAACCTATCGAATCATTGTAAAAGGTTACACCGTTTACGGTACGCACAAATTCAATCCTGTGTTCCACCCCGGAAAAATTCCTGGCCACATGGATTACCGACTCCGGAGTTACTTCAGGCATTATTGCCGATATAGCCGCAAGGTAATTCTCAACATTATGCATCCCCGGAAGTTTAATGTCTTCAATAGACATTAGTTCCTTTTCCTGCCCGTCTTCACGATACATAACCCGGTTTCCTTTCAGAAAGGTTCCGGATGTGCATTCTTCCTTTATGCTGAACAGAAGGAGTTTTCCCATGATTTCAGGTATAAAGCTTCTCGTAACAGCGTTGTCATAGTTAAGCACTGCACGATCATTAGCGGTCTGGTACCTGAAAATATTCTTTTTGGCATCAACATATTCTTCCATTGATTTATGTATATCAAGGTGGTTGGGTGAAACATTTGTAATTACAGCGACATTAGGGCTGTCTTTCATTGTAAGAAGCTGAAAGCTTGAAAGTTCCAAAACAATCCTGTCATCAGCATCTATTTCTTCAACCCTGTCTATCAGCGGTGTGCCGATATTCCCGCCCAGGAAGCAGTTGTAACCTTCCTGTTTCAGTATTTCATAAATAAGAGTTGTAGTTGTGGTTTTTCCGTCGCTTCCTGTAACTGCATAAGTTTTGGCAGGACAAATTTTCATAAATACTTCCATTTCGGATGTCAGTTCTGCTCCGTTTGCCAGCTCCCGCAGGATCTCAGGGATATCGAAACGCATTCCCGGGGTCCTGAATATCACGTCAAAATTCCTCAGATTGTTCAGGTATCCATCCCCGAGAGAAAATTTTATTCCAAGTGTCCTGTACTCTGAAAGTGACGGAAAATCTTCTTCCTTTTTTCTGTCAAAGACCGTTACGTCAGCTCCCCATCGGGCAATTGTCCTCGCCAGCGGCCTGTTGCTGACCCCGAAACCAAGTACGGCAGCCTTTTTCCCCCTGATTTTTTCTTTATATGACTCCAATGCTTTATTCAAAAATCGTTCACCTTCCATAAAATGAATTACACTGTCAGCAAAATATAAAACCGGATCTTTTTCAATTTATTAACTTCATTATACAATAATTTACAAAAAAATAAACAATAAAAAATAAAATCCGGATACTGAATCATGAAGCGGAATCAGGCCGTTTAATCAAATCCTTTACTACCTCACCTGCAATAATGAGTCCGACAACCGAAGGAACAAAAGAAATACTTCCGGGGACCTGTCTTCGTATCGTACATTTGCGAGCCGTTCCCTTGGGACAAACACACCCGGTTTTACAGCTGTTTTCTTCGGTTTCGAGGGGTACTATGGGCTCTTCCCTGGAATATACCACTTTGAGTGAATCAATGCCGCGTTTTCTCAGTTCCCGTCTCATGACTTTTGCAAGAGGACAGATTGAAGTTTTGTATATATCGGTAACTTCAAACCTGGTGGGATCAAGTTTATTGCCTGCTCCCATGGCGCTGATAATCGGTATGTTCAGTTTCTTTGCGTTGACTACCAGATCAATCTTTGCAGTAACCGTATCAATCGCGTCCACAATATAATCCTCGTCACCCTGGATTATTTCCATGGCACAGTCAGGCATATAAAACTTTCTTATAGCCGTTACTTCTGCTTTCGGATTTATTTCCAGTATCCTGTCGCGCATTACTTCGACCTTCGGTTTACCCACCGTTTTTCTTGTGGCATGGATTTGACGGTTAATATTCGTAAGGCATATCAAATCGTCATCTACCAGAATAAATTTGCCTACGCCTGCTCTTGCAAGTCCTTCAGCAGTAAATGAGCCTACCCCGCCTACTCCGAATATGGCAACTTTGCTGTTTTTAAGTTTGTTTAATGCATCCTTCCCTATTAACAGTTCAGTCCTTGAAAATTCGTGAAGCATATATCAGACCCTTCTAAGCAGATTATTTTATTATAAATAAACCGTAAAGTCTTTTCCTGTGTCCCTGTTCAATAGAAGTAAAGCAGCAATAACTGCAGTTACAGGAACAAGAACCAGCAGCAGAATGACAACAATCTTCCACCACTTTATTTTATCGTCCCTGTTCATAAATGCACCATCCTTTTAACATAAACTCTCAACATTACAAAATTCCCGGATTTTTCGTAATCCAAACCTGTTTTGTTTCTGATTCTTGATAATTTTATATTATCATAAACATTTAAAATACAGAATATCAATTGTTTTATTCTGTAAACTTAATTCAGTAATGAATCAGATTATTATTATTCAGGAAGGAAAAATGACACTTTTTATTGATGAAGCTTTTATGTAAACTTATTCATGGATTTTAACTTCGAGGGATAATATTATTGACTGTAATTTAATAATCCTGTAAGTATAAAAGATCAAAACCCCAAGGCTACTGCCCCGGGGCTTCTGGTGCGAAAGGCGGGACTTGAACCCGCACGTCCTTGCGGACACTAGAACCTGAATCTAGCGAGTCTGCCAATTCCACCACTTTCGCATGACCTGTTTGATTGCGACAATGTTTATTATAAAGTGGAGTAATTGGTTTGTCAATAGTAAATCGAAGCTAAATTTCGGTAAAAAGCATGTTATATTACACTATTATTCTGTTAATTTGTTTCTTTCTCAATCTGGTCTCTGCCGTTATTACTGTAATAAGCCATTTTGCCAAAACAACCGGGCAGTTATCGACGTTATAACTGAATCAACCTTATACAGGGGTTAGTTCCGGTACGTTTTCCTTCCTGATAACAATTTTTCTGATTATAAAATAGGTAACCAGATGAATCGAAAAGGTTAATAACCATGATATGGGATAGGATATATAAAGTGTCTTCAGATCACGGTTCCGGGCAAAAACGAACAATATCCAGGTAATTCTTCCTCCGCATACTCCTATTACCGATACAATCATCGGCATCAGCGATCTTCCCATTCCCCTTATCATTCCGACCATTACTTCCATCATTCCGCACAGGAAATAGGTTTTTGCAATAATATTCAGCCGTATGATACCGTATTTTATTACTTCCATATTGTTTGGGGCATATACGCCCAAAAGCTGCTCGCTCAGAACAAGGATAAGCATTCCAATTCCAAACCCGATTACAAATACCGTCAGAATGCAGATACCAAGAATCCTGTTAATCCGTTCGTATTTTTTGGCACCCATGTTCTGGCCCGTAAAGGTTAAGGCCGTGTTATATATTGAGTTCATTGCGACATAAATAAAACCTTCAATGTTCGCAGCTGCTGAATTGCCGGCCATAACATCCGATCCGAATGAATTAACCGAAGACTGGATCAGCACATTTGACAATGAAAAAATTATACCCTGAAGACCGGCAGGCAAACCGATTTTAACAATTTTCCACAGCATATCACTGTATATTTTTATATCTTTCAAGGTAAGCCTGCAAGGACCGTTAAACTGTAACAGGCATATAATTATCAGCACGGCCGAAATAAACTGTGAAATTATCGTAGCCCATGCAACTCCCGCAACTCCCATCCGGAAAACAACTACAAAAATCAGGTTGAGCACAACGTTAACCAGACCTGATACGGACAGGAAAATAAAAGGCCGTCTTGTATCCCCGGCAGCTCTCAGAATGGAACTTCCGAAGTTATAAATCATTGACGCAGGCACACCAATAAAGTATATACGCATGTACAGCGCAGCCTGATCCAGTACATCGGCCGGGGTATCCATTGCAATCAGGAATTTTTTCGCGAAAACGATTCCGAATATGCCTACAAAAATTCCGCATATAATACTTGCAGCTATTGATGTATGTACCGAACGGTTTACACTTTTCCAGTCCCCGGCGCCGTAATACTGCGCGACTGTTACGCTTGTCCCTACAGACAACCCCATAAACAACGTAATTATCAAATTTGTAAGTGAGCCGGTTGACCCTACTGCTGCAAGAGCCGTGCTTCCTGAAAAACGCCCCACCACTATGACGTCGGCCGCATTGTATAAAAGCTGCAGAATTCCTGACAAAATCATCGGGACTGAAAAAACGATGATTTTACCAAATAGCGGCCCGTTACACATATCTATTTCATATTTTTTCCCTAGCAAGCCATTATCCCTTTCTAAAACGAGTATTCGTCCAATCAGGACAAAAATAAAAACTTAATGTATTCTATATTCTTTTTGCTCAAATTTCAAGCAATAATTTTATGTTAATTTTTGAGAGTCAGCAATCTCATTATAGTATTCATTGTCAGCGCCAGATCCTTTTCGCTCCTGTGCCTTGCAATCTCAAAAGGTACGGCGACCCTGTTTATACTCATGACTGCAGTTATCCCGAGGCTGTAAATTTCTTCTGTATCGTCGCCTATATCACCAACAACGGCGATAACTGGCACATTATGTTTTTTAGCCCTTGATGCCACTCCGCAGATAACTTTCCCACTTAAACTCTGACTGTCAATTTTTCCTTCACCTGTAAATACCAGGTCAGTACCTTCCAGTAATGAATCAAACCCCGCCGTATCGAGCACTACATCTATTCCACGTTTTAGCTCCGCATCGAGAAAAGCGGCAGTTCCTGCTCCCATTCCTCCTGCAGCCCCGGCACCGGGCATGTCAGTTATGTCTTTATTAAGATGAACTTTTATGATTTCAGCAAAATGCCTTAAACTCCTGTCAAGTAGTTCGGTCATAGCCGCGTCGGCACCTTTTTGCGGGCCGAATACCTTTGATGCGCCGTTTTCCCCGCATAACGGATTGTTAACATCACACATCACTGTAATCGTTACACCCGAAAGATCCATAATTTCCGAGGTGTCAATCCTATCAACCCGTGACAGTGTTCCTCCCGTGGGAATAAATTCTTCTCCGTCCTTACATATAAATTTTACGCCAAGGGCAGCTGCCATCCCCGCTCCGCCGTCATTTGTACAGCTTCCGCCCAGGCCTATTATCAGATTTCTGCACCCGCTTTCAACTGCATGCCTGATTAATTCACCAACCCCGTAAGTTGTGGTCAGGAATGGATTTTTTCTGTTCTCCACAAGGGGGAGCCCTGCTGCTGCAGCCATTTCAATAACGGCAGTTTTGCCGTCAGCCAGAATTCCGTAAAAAGAATCCATTGTTTCAAAATACGGGCCTTTAACCATTACGTGTATTTTTTCCCCGCCGACTGCTTCCAGGAAAGCATCCACAGTTCCTTCCCCGCCGTCGGCAACCGGAATTTTGATTACTTCTGCATCAGGATAAAACTTTTTAATCTCAGCTTCCATGATATCGCATATTTTTATCGAACTCATCGTGCCCTTGAATGAATCAGGTGCCAGAACTATCTTTTTCATTTTTATATCCTCCCGGGCAAATCCACGCATATCCGTCCCCATATTTTATCACATTGAAACCTGATGTACTATCAGTTTTCTGTAACCATTTCAGATAAAAATAATATGATGTTATAGCGGAAATTTTCCTGAGTGGTGATATTATGGAAACATTAAGACTGGGCTCCAGAGGACCATACGTTAAGCTGGTACAGAGTCTGCTGAGAAGAATCGGTTATAATCCCGGTACTGTGGACGGAATTTTCGGTCAGAATACCCAAAGGGCCGTAATAGCTTTTCAGAGGGATAACGGACTCACCCCTGACGGAATTGTAGGGCCGGTCACATGGAATTATTTCAACAGCTTCCTGCGCGGTTATGATACATATACCATTCGTCCCGGAGATACATTATACAGTATTGCTCAAAGATATTACACCACCGTTAACGCAATTCTTACCGCAAATCCCGGTGTAAACCCGTTATACCTGCGTGTCGGACAGATAATTATTGTTCCCTATGGCATAGATGTAGTCTTTACGGACATTGATTATACCTATGAAATCATGGAAATGGACATAGAAGGCCTTGAAACAAGATACCCGTTCATTGAAACAGGAATAATAGGAAGAAGTGTGCTCGGGAAGAACCTTTACTATATCCGTCTCGGCACAGGTCCGGTGGAAGTTCATTATAACGGTGCGCACCATGCACTTGAATGGATAACCACTCCGCTTCTTATGAAATTCATAGAAAATTTCTGCCGTGCATATGCCTTCGGGTATTCAATCAGGGGTTACAATGTAAGGGAAATATGGAACAGAAGCAGTATTTACATTGTACCGATGGTAAATCCTGACGGAGTGGATTTGGTGCTGGAAGGGCTTAAACCCGACAATCCATACTATACCCGGCTTCTCCAGTGGAACAGGACTGGTCTTCCCTTTTCCCAGGTATGGCAGGCAAATATAAGGGGTACCGATCTGAACAGAAACTATCCTGCAAGCTGGCAGGAAGCAAAGAACCAGGAACAGTCCCTCGGTATCTTTGGTCCCGGCCCCACCAGGTATGGAGGACCTTCACCGCTTTCTGAGCCTGAAACGCAGGCCATGGTAAATTTTACGCGCCAGCATAATTTCAAGCTGGTAATTGCATATCACAGCCAGGGTGAGGTAATTTACTGGCTTTACAAGAACATGCAGATACCGAGGGCTCGCGAAATAGGAGAAATATTTGCCCGTGCAAGCGGCTATGTACTGTCAGAAACACCCTATGAGGCCGCATATGCAGGTTATAAGGACTGGTTTATTGAAGAATTCAGGCGACCAGGTTATACCATCGAAGTAGGACTTGGCAGAAATCCTCTGCCCATTTCGCAGTTTGATTCGATATATGACAAAAATGAAGAAATCATGCTTCTTGCACCGATAATATAAATAATTTTAACGTGAGCCTGATATTTTTCCCGTTAGGCTGAACCCGTTCTGCGGGTTTTTTTTATTTCAGACATTCTGAATCTTCCTGTAGAAGAAGGTATAAATCGGCTTCAGCCCGTATTTTCCTGCCCCGATTATCTGCTCTGTACTTCCCAGAAACAGTATTCCGTCATCTGTAAGAGATCGGTTGAAATTAACATATATTTTTGATTTTGCCTCTTCGGTAAAATATATAAGAACATTGCGGCAGACAACAAGATCCATATTTTTCGGGTATGGATCGCTCAGAAGGTTTAAACGCCTGAACTCAACACATTTTTTTATATCGTCTGAAATTTTATACGACTCGTCACTGACACGCTCAAAGTACCTGTTAAAATATTCTTCAGGCAAATCTTTAAGGCTTCTTGCTGCATAGATTCCCTGTTTTGCCTTTTCAATGGCATCCAAATCAATGTCAGTGGCGAGAATCTTTATTTTGGACAACGGTGAAAAATTACTCAGTATCATTACTATCGTGTATGGTTCATCACCGGTGGAACATGCGGAACTCCAAATCCTGATTTTATCTACTGATCCCTTTTTTTCAATCAATTCGGGAATTATAACGTTCTTTAATATCTCCCATTGGTTTGGATTTCTGTAAAATTCAGACACATTAATGGTAAGAAAATTAATAAACGTATGGTATAATTTCTGATCCCTAAGCGTTGCCCTGAAAAAGTCCATGAAAGTGGAATAACCGTTTCTCTCAACCAGCGATGTCAAACGTCTTTTCATCTGCTTTTCCTTATAAAGATTTAAATCAATGCCCGAGTGTTCATAAAAAGCCTTCTTGAACTCCTCATAATCAAACAACGATATCACCTGTCAATTATTAATCATGGCTGTACAAAAAAATACCCAACAGGAAATAAGACCGGAAAATCCGGTCTTATTAAATATATCGGTCAAAATCGGTTATTCTTTTATAATATCAGCAATGGTGGTTTTCAGTTCTTCAACGTGAGAGGTGGGAACATCATCTTCAGAGGCTTCGGAAGATTTGTCCTCACTGCGCTTGGGATCGATAGGTTCAACTTCACGGATACTGAGGCTAATTTTCTTTAACTCGGGATTTACTTCCAGAACCTTCATTTTGACAACCTGACCGACAGAAAGCACTTCATCGGGTTTTGAAAGATGCACATTGGATATCTGTGAAATATGAACCAAACCCTCAACGCCTTCTTCCAGTTCTACAAAAGCACCGAACGGTACCAGGCGTATTACTTTTCCTTCGACAATGTCACCAGCACTGTACTTCTGTTCAATATTGTACCAGGGATTGTCTTCCGGTCTCTTGCAGGTAAGCGACACCTTCTGTTTTTCCCTGTCAAATCCCAGGACCCTGACATTTACCTTCTGTCCGACCTTCAATACTTCCGACGGCTTGTTTATCTTTTTCCATGATAATTCGGAAACATGCACCAAACCGTCAACAGCGCCGAGATCAACGAATGCACCGAAATCTGTAAGACTTTTTACAGTTCCGGTATATTCCTTTCCTATTTCAACATTGTTCCAGAACTCTTCAAGCTTCTGGGCCTTTTCTTTTTCCAGGACATTTTTGCGTGACCCGACAACTCTGCGTCTGTTTTTAGATACTTCAAGGACTTCAAATCTAATCTTTTTGTTCAGGAACTGATCCAGATCCTTTACATACTGTTCAGCAATCTGTGAAGCAGGTATAAACACCCGGACACCCTTGTAATTTGCAACGACTCCACCGTTTACCACTTCTTTTACATAAGCCTCGAGCGGCTTCTTTTCCTTAAAGGCTCCTTCAATTTCCTCCATTCCAAGAATTGCATCCACACGCTTCTTGGAAAGGGAGACGTTGCCTTCCATGTCATTTACCCTGGTTATATATACGAGGATTTCATCCCCTTCCTTTAAATCTCTTTCAGGGTCGAAATCCGGATCATCCATGAATTCTTCCAGGGGTATGGTCCCGTCGGATTTATATCCCAGGTCAACAAAAACTTCGCTGGTATTATACCCGATAATGCGACCCTTTACAATTTCACCTGCCCGTAAACTGTTGATTTCAGATTCTTCAAACGCTTCCCTGAAAGACTTTTCATTTTCCTGATTGTTTAAAATTTCTTCCATTGTCTCAATAACCTCCCTGATCACCCAGACAGGCGTTGAAGCCCCTGCGGTAATCCCAATAGTATTGATATTCTTTATATCCAATGGGGGTAAGTCCGCCACTGTTTCAATTTTATAGGTCAACGGGCAGTTTTCAGAACATATTTCATACAGCTTTTGTGTATTCGAACTGTTTTTGCCGCCAATCACGATCATCATGTCCACATTCCCGGATATCTCACGCGCTTCCCGTTGCCGCATTTCAGTTGCATTACATATTGTATCAAATTTCTGGGTATTTGCAAACTTTTTCTTTATAAATTCATAAATCTCATCATATTTTTCAGGTTTCATCGTGGTCTGGGCAAAAACGCAAACACACCCGGAAATATCGGGCAAATCCTCAACCTCTTCAATTCCTGAAACCACATAAGCCTTGTTGTCACACCAGCCGCTGATTCCTTTTACCTCAGGATGGTTTCTGTCCCCGACAATGATAATTGTACATCCTTCGGAATGCTTCTCTCTTACCAGTTTATGTATTCTTTTTACATAGGGGCATGTGGCATCATGTATTATTACATTTCTTTCCATCAAATCATTATATATAGTTTCCCCTATACCATGAGCACGTATAACAACATGCTCACCGTTTTTCAGTTCGTCAGGACTTTCAACAACCCTTATTCCCTGCTGTTCAAGTTTTTCCAGCACCTGCCTGTTGTGAATTATTTCTCCCAGAGTACATGTTTTGCCAGGATTCTCGGCCAACGTCGAAAATGCAGTTTTCACCGCATTGTCCACACCAAAACAAAAACCCGCCGTTTTAGCCACTATAACTTTTCCCATTGAAAGATTCCTCCGGTTTAACAACTCTGTTCATTCTGAAGGGAATATATTTTGTCCATAAGGTCTTCGGCCATTTTCTGCAAATCTGCCTTTGCCGCCTTTTCATCGTTATTCCGTTCTATTCTGAACGGCCTTCCGTACACTACCCTGATTTTTGAAAATATCCTGTAATTGCCGAATATTCCCACAGGCAGAATAGGAGCTCCCGACTCAAGAGCAAACAGTACGGCACCGCTTTTGGGTTTAACTCTTGCCTTTGCCTTCTTGCTTCTTGTTCCTTCCGGGAAGATTCCCACGGCCTTGCCTTCATTAAGCAGCTGCAACGTAGTTTTCGCCGCATTCAGGTCCCCATGCCCGCGGTTTACCGGAAAAGCACCCAGGGCTTTAATAATGGTATTCAGAACGGGTATGCGGAATAACTCCTTTTTGGCCATAAAATATACTTTTCTCGGAATCCGGTGGCCAAACAAAAACATATCCAGAAGGCTGATGTGATTGCAGCATACTATTAACGGTCCTTCTTTCGGCACATTCTCAAGTCCTTTGTACTCCACCCTGAAAAAAACTGAAAAGAAAATCCTGCACAATCCGGCTACAAACCAGTAAAACATAATCAAATCCTCGACCTGATAATATTAAGAATTGTCTGTGCCGATTCTTCCACGGTAAAGCCGGTTGTATCCAGCAAAACCGCGTCATCTGCTTTTTTCAGCGGTGCATGTGCCCTTGTGCTGTCATTTTTATCCCGGTATTCCATTTCCTTTTTCAGCTCCTCGAAAGTCTGTTTGAGCATTCCTTTCTGCTTAAGTTCCTCATACCTTCTTCTGGCCCTGTCTTCTATCGAAGCAGTAAGGAAAATCTTGACGTCCGCGTCTGGTAACACATGTGTTCCAATATCACGTCCGTCCATTATCACGCTGTTTTCCTTCGCTATCTCACGCTGAAGTTCCACCATTTTCTCTCTTACAGCAGGATTTACTGCCACATCCGACGAACCTACGGTTACTGCAGGAGTACGTATCTCCTCGGTGACGTCTTCCCCGTCCAGAATTACTCTCTGGACACCGTTATCATAAACAATCCTCAGATCAATATCCTTGACCATGTCAGCCAAAGCATTGCTGTCCTTTGTATCAATACCGGATTTTATCGCCTTCAGTGCCACCGCACGGTACATTGCCCCGGTATCGAGGTACAGAATTCCCAGTTCCTTTGCAATAATCTTTGCCATTGTGCTTTTCCCTGCCCCTGACGGCCCGTCTATTGCTATCTGTATATTTTTCACAGGATACTCCTCCGTTTTTTATTTAATTCAAGCGGTCAGACAACTCTGTGGCCTACACCGATTGATATTTCATTCAGATGTAAAAGGCCTATGCCGAAAAATACGCATACAGCTACATGATCATTATACCTAGCAACTCCGATTTTACCGCCTACATTAAGGCCAATAGCCTTGCCGGATATCTGGTTAAGCGCCTCTCTCGTGGCACCTGCCACTGCTCCCTCTTCAGCATGGCTTTCCGCAATTACGCCTTCACGTTTCGCTGAAACCACTGCCCTTTCAATAATTTTGACTATTGATGATATAAAATCGCCGCCGTAATCCACCGCACAGCACCTTATTCCCTTCTCAGCATACCTGTGTTTCAGCTGTTTTTCCTCTTCCCTTGTGGCGGATAATGCCATATGTATGGCTGCCTTTACTATATCTTTGCTTCCGTATTCATTTTCATTCATAATAATCCTCCGTTATTACAGAAATACGGATATATTAATAAATTAGTACCAACATTTATCATTATATAAAACCAGAGAAATGAATACAAGGACAAGCTGAAGACTCATAAACTTGCCAGCAGGATCATTTTTTTATGAACACCTTTGCTATACGGTGCAATCCCTTATCCAGCGGTATTGATGTCCTGGAATATTTAAGCCTGACATTTTCAGACGTTTTCCCCGTAATCAGGGCTGCACCCGGAAGTTCTTCCAGTACCCAGACTTCCAGAACGTCTCCGTCTGTTATGTCAACTGTTACCGGAAACTCTTCAGCCAGAAGAAAGCGTTCCCCGTTCTTGAAAAGCATTACTGCATACGGTTTATACTGACCAATTACGTCAAGAGTAATATAACCCCTCTCTATCAGGGACTGGAAGGGCATAAGAAGCTTACCCTCGTATGGATCTTCAGGAAGCTCCACACCAAGGGGATAAACCCTTGCTACCTGCACTCCGATCAATATTATCAGCATTATAACTGAAATAAAGATAAGAACCCAGTTAAATTTTAATTTCATGATTCCCACGGCTTACAGTTTATCAGGATGCTTTTCTATATTCTTTCCAGGTGTGCAGGTTTTAAACATCTGGCCGCAGGAGGCATTATTTTCTTTTTTTCAGACACTGCTTCCGGCTGTGTATCCTGTTGAAAATGCGATTGTGAGGTTAAAGCCGCCGGTATACGCATCCACATCGATTATTTCACCGGCAAAGTATAACCCCTTTATTAATTTTGATTCCATCGTTCTTGGGTTGATTTCGTTGACACAAACGCCACCGGCCGTCACGATGGCTTCATTGAATGAACGGCAGCCAGTTATTTCGCACGTCAGGTTTTTTAGCAGGTGTACAAGTTTCTGTCTTTCAGTTTTCGTTACCTGGTTGACCGGCTTTGCGGGAGGAATTCCGCTTAACCTTGCAATAACGGGTACAAGAAGGTTTGGGAGAAAATCATCAAGGGAATTCTTGAACATTTTTCTTGAAAATCTCTGAAACTCTCCCTGAACCCTCAAATCTAGCTTTTCCATTGTATAATCGGGAATTAGGTCTATTGAAAGAGTTATATTCCTGTAATCATATTCCACAATATGGCGGCTTGCAGTTAAAATTAAAGGTCCTGTCACACCGAAATGGGCAAACATCATTTCACCCGAACCGCTGAAAATAATGCGTCCTTTTCTGTCAACCAGCTTAACTGCCGCATTTTTAAGCGACAGCCCCTGAAGATCCCTGACCCATTCCTCTTTAACCGTCAGCGGAACCAGTGAAGGTTTAAGCGGAGTAATCGTATGTCCAAGCTTCTTTACCATCCTGTGACCGTCGCCTGTGGAGCCTGTACCGGGATATGAAACACCGCCCGTAGCGACAATTACTGCATCAAGCCTGTATTCTTTCCCGTCCGAAAGCCTTACCCCGGTTACATGTCCGTCTTCAGCGAGTATGTCCTCAACGCTGCTGCGGAAAAGAAAGCGGGCATCATTCATCATGGCGTATTTCATCAGGGCATCAACAACGTCCTTTGCCCTATCCGATTCAGGGAAAACTCGGTTATCCGGCTCTATTTTCAGCCTGAGACCCATTTTCCTGAAAAAATCCATTACATTTTTGTTTGAAAAATTGTTTAACGAGGAAAACAGGAACTTCCCGTTTCCGGGAATGTTGGAAATAAGCGTGTCCATATCACAGGCATTGGTAATGTTGCATCTCCCGTTGCCTGTGATACGGATTTTTTTTCCGGCTATTTTATTTTTCTCAAAAATAAAAACACGGTGCCCCCGTTCTGCCGCACGTCCTGCGGCAATTAAACCGGCTGCACCTGCACCAATCACACCAACGTTTTTCATTCTGAAACACCATTTGTTACCGTCTTTTTATGAATCGCCTTTTTCGTAAACCTGGTACTCATCCCATATACTTTCAAGCTTTTCCAGCGTTTCCTGTACCTGCTCCTTCCTCTTAAGACCAATCGCCACAATTATGGCATTGATAATGCTTAACGGGGCAACCAGGGAATCCACAAAGGAATTCATATCGCTTCTTGCAAATATCGAGTAATCGGCGTATTTTACAAGGGGAGAGCTTGGATTGTCGGTAATTGCTATCGTAGTTGCTCCCTGCTTCCTGACAAACTGCATAGCCTTGGTTGTCCGTCTGGAGTATCGCGGAAAACTGATGCCGATAACCACATCCCCTTCTTTTGCATTAATTATTTGTTCAAACATTTCGCTTACACTGGTGGTGTGTACCAGCCTCACATCCTGGAAAATCAGGTTGAAATAAAAACCCAGGAAACTTGCCAGGGACGCCGAACTTCTTACGCCCAAAATATAAATGTGTTTCGCGTTCAGGATTGTTTCAACTATTGTATTGAAATTCTCTTCATTTATTTCTTCCAGCGTCATCTTGATTTTATTCATATCCGCCTGAAGAACGCTTTTCAAAACATTGTCCCTGTCAATCCTGCTGGAAGAAACTTCTAACCTCTGTACCGACGTCAGCTTGCTTTTTATAATCTCCTTCAGTTTTTTCTGCAGCTCGGGATAACCTTCAAACCCCAGCTCGGCAGGAAAACGCACAACTGTCGATTCGCTGACGCCTACCTCTTTGCCCAGCTGCGCAGCAGTCATAAACGCAGCTTTGTCATAGTGGTTTATGATATACGATGCAATTGCTTTATGTCCCTTGCTGAATGTAGAGTATTTTTCCTTTATCCGGTTCAATAAATCATCCATATCCATACTTCCCTGAATCCTGAAGCAGTCCAATCCGAATCTGCTCAAGGCTGATTAAATATTTTCCATTTATTATAAATATATTATTCCATTCCCTACGTTCAAAATCAAGAGCATCAATCTCTTATTACTGGCCGCTGAGGATGAATTTTTCAATAACATAGGCCACACCGTCGTCTTCGTTTGACAATGTTACAAAATCCGCAGCCTCCTTTATTTCTGACGGCGCATTCTCCATTGCAACCCCAAGACCGGCATACTCTATCATTGACAGATCATTAAACCCGTCACCTATCGCTATCATTTCTTCCCTCTTAATGCCGTAATATTCACCCAGCTTTTCAAGGGCAATGGCTTTTGAAGCGTTTACATCAACAAACTCCAGGAAAAACGGCTGGGATGTATGAAAGTTAACCGTAGAACTCAACTTGCCCTGTAATTCCTTCTGAAACTCATTAATCCGCTCAACCTCGTCATACCACAGGATTTTGTTTATTCCTTTCCCAATAAGTTCTTCAATATTTTCATACTTAATCGGCGGTGTACCGCTTAACTCGCTGTATTTGGCAGCCCGCTCGTCCATACGGTTAACATAAAGCTGATTATCTGCCCAGACAGCAATTGTTGTATTGCGCTCCCTTCCGAGTTTTTCAACCTGAATTGCATCCTCTCTTCTCATCGTGCACGAATATATTATTTTCCTGCTTTCACCGGTTATTACCATCGCGCCGTTGTATGTAATAACGGGTATATCGGCTTCCAGCTGTTTTGTTATAAGCTGTACCCCCTGTACAGGCCTTCCGCTGCATATGGTAAAGATTACTCCTCTTTCAATGGCCTCATGAATTTTCTCCTTTGTTTTAGGTGTAATTTCTCTCTTGCTGTTCACAAGTGTTCCGTCAATATCAGCTGCTATCAGTTTATATTTCATCAGTACCTTCCTTCCGGTTGCAGAATTTCAAGTCTTATATCCGACTCATATGTTATTATAACAGAAAACATTTTATCTTCAACTTGTCCGGCTGTTCTCCCGTTATACTTTCCATATGCATTCTTTTATTTACAATAAGCAATATAACAAGTATAATAGATTTTGCCCAATTTTAAGATTACATTGACTCTGAAGGAGGCCGTTTGTTTTGAGGCTCAGGAATGTACCAAAATCTCTGGATTTCGTATACAGTCACCCGAACTTTGTCAACCAGCCTGAAAATTTCAGCGGAAAATGGGCTGAAGAGTATTTTCACAATAATAAGCCGGTGCACCTGGAAATCGGTTCAGGGAAGGGTAAATTTATAATAACCCATGCAAGCCAGAATTTTAATGTAAATTACATTGCCATGGAAAAATACCTGCCTGTTCTCGGCAAGCTTATACAGAAACTGCCTGAAGAAGGAATCCCAAACCTTGCCGTTTTGAATGCTGATGCGGAAAATCTCCCGGAGTATTTTGCCGAAGGCGAACTTGAAATCATTTATCTCAATTTTTCAGATCCCTGGCCAAAGAAAAGGCATGCCAAACGCAGGCTTACAAATATAAAATTCCTTGAACTCTATAAAAAGGTATTAAAGGATGACGGAATGATTATATTTAAAACCGATAACCGGGATTTTTTCGAATATTCCATTGAGCAGTTAGAACTGGCCGGATTTGTGCTGAGGGATATTACCTATGATCTGCATAACAGCCCGTTTGCTGAAGGAAACATAACCACCGAATACGAAGACAGGTTTTTAAGCCTCGGGCAGCCCATATACAGGTTAACTGCGCACAAAGACAGCAGCAAAAAGCATGACGGATAAAAATACACATGTTTCATATTGACATTTCATATATAAGTATTGTATACTTTAATTCGACACGCAAAGGGGAGTAGCTCAGCTGGTAGAGCAGCGGTCTCCAAAACCGCGGGTCGTGGGTTCGAATCCTGTCTCCCCTGCCAGATGAAACAAATCCTATTCAGGCGTTTTCTAAGCTTAGAATAGGATTTTTTCTTTTTCAAGCAAAAACATTGACCGCACGTCCTGAAATAAAAAAAGAAATGGTGAATGTCAAAGAAAATGAGATTTACTCCCATAAAAAACACCGCACGTAACTTCAGCTACTTTAAGTTTTCTTTGTAACTATTCTAGATCCATCAAATGTCTTATTTATTTCATCTTATTATTATGATAAAATTTTATAAAAGTTGGGAGAAGATCAATTGTGGAAGATAAACTTTTTGAATTGTTGGAAAAGATGTACGCAGATCTTTAACTAAATTAAGCACATACTCGAAAAAAAGGCCGATAAAACTGATATTGCACGCATTGAAAACGAACACAGCAAAAAGCTGGATGCCCTTTTTGACGGCTACAAACAGTTTTATGAAGAGCAGGAAAAAATAAAGTCTCTGCTTGCTGAATTATCGGCCAAAGCAGATAAACAGGAAATACAGATTGCCGTTCTTGAAGGCAGTAAAAAGGCAGCAAAATAGATTATTTTATAAGTTTCATCAGCCTGTATGCTATAACAGCTATTTCCTGTCTTGTGCATGGCATTGAGGGGTTAAAATACCCCAGGTCGTCACCAATCATGATACCCTCGTCAAAGACGTTTTTCACGGCTTCCTTTGCCCATCCTGCAACCTGATCAAAATCTTTCAGTCTGATATCACTGTTCAATACTTCCATGTCAATTTTATATAATTCATATTTTTCAATTATATCAATAAGTTTCTGAGGATAACCGGGATCTGAGGCATAGCCGGCTTTCCAGACTTCATACGCGGCTTCCTTGTAGTCTTTTGCCGTCAGAACCTTATTATACTGCGGTTTTTGCAGCAGTTGTGCATGATCGGCAATACTGTCATTGATGCTGTTGTACTTTTTGAATTTTGCTTCTGTAACAATCCATTCATTGCCTACAACCTCCCTGGTCTGCTTTACCACATAATCATACCCGTAATCACCGTTCCACTTCATTCCGAATAAGTTATTCGCTTCTGTTGCCAGCTCACTCGTTCCCCAGTTTGATTCCAGAATTGCCTGGGCAATTGTCAGTGACGGCAGAATCCTGTAATTGTGAAAAGAGAGTATGGCTCCCGGTTTAACCATGTTGATAAAATTTATTTGATCCAGGCTTGCATTTATTCCGGCTGAATTTTTGTCTGACATTTTTTTATCCTCTCCCTTAAATTATAGTTTACTCTCCCGGAAAAACTGAAATTACAGGTATCCGTTATTAAATTAATGCCGTACTTTAATTCAAAAGAGCAAACTTTTTCTAATAGTAATATATAAAAACAGGCTAACAAGTGATATCAGTTTTTTACTGACAAACCCGTTTACATGGTTTGGATTCATACAGCCTGGAAATGCAGCAGTTACAAGTTTTTTACATTTTTCAGAACTGTTTATTTCATTTGACGGGTTATCATGATATAATTTTTCATAATGGATGCAATCCACTCCTGTTTTAGGATTGCATTTTTGCTGATATCTCTTTTTCGTAACACTGGGGCGGTAACCGGTAAAACCGTTAAAGTTCAGTATAAAAAAGACAAATTCTCTTTTACTTCGTATTGAAATGAAAAGCAAGCTATAAACGGTATATGCCGGTTTGTTATTTAATAAACGGGAGGGAAAACTGTGTTGGAAGACAAAATTTCAAAATTCAAATCTTTACTGAAAAATCATACCGAGCTCAGGGCACAGGTTAACACCACAAGACGTGTTACGCTTCTTAACGGAAACCTGGTCAACAATATCAGGTCTGATGTAAGCGGAGTTTCGGCCAGAATGTACAGGAACGGCGTATACGGATTTGCATCAAGTGCCGAATACACTGATGAAAAAATTAAGGCAGTACTTGCAGCAGCCGAAGAAAATGCCAAATTCATGGACACGCATATAAATAAAAACAAACCCATGTTCCAGCCTGCGCGAACTGGAAAAAAAGAACTACAGTACACAGTTAGGGATGTTGAACAGAAAGTATTCATAGACTTTGCAAAGGAAATAGACGCATATATCAGCAGGAAATATCCTGATCTTGCAAGCCGGACTATAGCCGTTTTTTCAGACAGTATGGAAAAGCTTCTTGTTGTAAGTGACGGATTTGACTCCCATTCCCTTATCCCCCGAAGCTATGTTTACCTGTTCATGTCAGCCAGGGCCAATGACGGTACTACGGTTGAATTGTTCAGGCCTGTAGGAGGATTCGGATATTTCAATGAGAATTTTACCGATCCAGCAAATCTTTATGAAACGATAGACAACCTGTATGATAACCTTATGAAAAAGGCAGAAGGCGTTTACTGTGAAGCGGGTTATAAGGATGTGGTAATGCATCCGAACCTGGCAGGCATTCTTGCCCATGAAGCGGTAGGACATACGGTAGAAGCGGACTTGGTTCTTGGCGGTTCAGTGGCTGCGCATAACCTGGGCAAACAGGTGGCAAGCGAGCTGGTTACAATGGTGGATTTCGCCCATACAGCACTTGGAAAAACCGTGCCTCTGCCTGTCTATGTCGATGATGAAGGGATCCCGGCAGAAGATGCGGTTCTGATTAAGGACGGCATCCTGGTCGGATATATGAATAACAGGGAAACTGCCCATCATTTCGGAATGGAACCCCAGGGGAATGCCCGTGCATTCCTGTTCTCCGACGAACCGCTGATCCGTATGAGAAACACCGCCATCCTGCCAGGCAAGGACAAACTTGAAGATATGATTGCAGCAATTGATGACGGATATTATTTAACCGACACAAACAACGGTCAGGCTGATACAACCGGTGAATTCATGTTCGGAGTCTGCATGGGTTATGAAATTAAAAAGGGTAAACTCGGAAGAGCAATCCGTGACACAACCATCTCCGGCGTCGCATTTGAAATGCTTAAAACCGTTGATATGCTGTCTGATGACATGGTATGGTCAAGTTCAGGATTTTGCGGCAAAAAACAGCCGATGCCTGTTGGCATGGGCGGCCCTGCGGTTAAATGCAAGGTCAATATCGGTGGAAGATAAGGAGGTTTGTAAATATGATGACAAACAGAGATATTGCTGAATATACGCTTGATGCCCTGAAGAAAGCCGGCGCAGATCATGCCCAGTGTATTGTATCCACCGGTAAAACGGACGAGTTTAACATAGACGGCGGTGATTTCAGTCTGTTGAGAACACTCTTCAACAGCTCCATAACAATTAAAGCTTTAATAGACGGCAAAAAAGGCATCATTTCCGCAAACAGGCTGGACATGGAATCAATTGATAAAGCCGTGAAGGAATGCATTGCCGCTGCTGAATCTTCTGTGAGCGATGAAGCGGAATCAATCGCTCCCAGGATTAAAAACGAAAACTTTGTCGCCGGGGTTCTCGAACCCGACAGGGATAAACTTTTTGACAGGCTAAAGGAATACCTGGCCGACGTTAAAAACAATTATCCGAAAATAATCCTTGAACAGCTTGTATCCAAATATGTCTACAGCGAAAGTGTTTTTATGAATACAAACGGCGTTGAGTTCACCTATACTTGCGGAAATTATGATTTAAGCTCGATGTTTTCCGCCCATGAGGGTGAAAAATCCTCTTCATTCAACGGGTATTACACAAAATTTGACTCACTGGACGGCAAACTTATTGACATCGGAATGCAAAGAACACTGTTTGCTGAAAGCGAAATGCAGATAGACACAAAACCCTTCCCCGGAAAAACCGTCGGTAAGGTAATAATAACCCCCGCCTGCCTTTATGATATGTTAATGATTGCTTTCGGAAACTTTATTTCCGATTCGACGATCATTGACAAAACAAGCCCGTGGATATCCATGCTCGGAAACCAGGTAGCATCGGAAAAGCTGACGGTTTATTCAAAACCGTTGGATGAAAGGGTTGTCTGCGGCGAGAGGTTTACCGGCGAAGGATTTATGAGTGAAAACATGGCAATTATAGAAAAAGGCGTACTTAAAAACTTTATGCTTTCCAATTACGGTTCCAGGAAAACAGGTTTTCCGAGAGCCCTGAATTTGAGCCACAACCTGTTTGTCGAGCCCGGTGATATGAGCCTTGATGAACTTGTCAGAAACGTAGAACGCGGAATTATCATGAACAGATTTTCCGGCGGGCAGCCAAGTATAAACGGCGACTTCTCAGGTGTGGCCAAAAACAGCTTCCTGATTGAAAACGGGGAAATAACCCATGCGCTGAGCGAAACAATGGTAAGCGGAAATCTTGCAGCCATGCTCAATAACATAATCGGCATATCCGCTGAAACGGTATGTGACGGTATAACCGTTCTCCCCTACATTCTGTTTGACGGCATAACTATTTCGGGCAGATAGTATTCAGACCTGCCTTTGCACAAACCCGGGGTATACCATAAAACCCCGGGTTTTTTGCATTTTACATATATTGTCACCTTTTCTCCGGAACCAATCCGGAAAAATACACGTCAATAAGATGTGACCGCGGTCAACCGGAGGCAGCCGGTTTCTGGCAGCAAGGGGTACCTGTTTACCGCAGCAGGCGGTGCTTATTTCTAAAACGTTTATCATAAAACTTTGAACAGAAGGAGACTGAATAATTATGAAAAAAATATTAATTATTGCAATAACATTTATCCTGGCATTGAATTTCGCGGCGTGCGGGACCAAACAAACGCCCGGTGGAGATAAACCCGGAAATGATCCTGTTCTTAATGAAAGCCTTGAAGATATTCTGAAAAAAATATATGAAACAGCTGAGCTGAGTGACAATTTCAGGGAATTCGTGGAAAACGGACTTCAGACCACTGTTGTCACCAGTGACAGAACTGCGTTTTACCTGGGTAAGGAAGATATAGAATTTGAGGAAGCACTGGCATCCGAACCTATAATGATGCCTTCTGCTTATGAGCTGACCCTTGTGCGCGTTAAGGAAGATGCTGACGTGGAAAAAATAAAAAATGAAATTAGGGAAAATGTTGACCCGAATAAATGGATTTGTGTCGGTGTGGACCCTGAAAACGTAATTGTTGACAATATCGGTAACGTTATAATCGTTATTATGAGCGACTATGAAGGCAAGGCTCTTCATGATGCTTTTCTTGCACTGAAAGGTCAGAAATAAGCCATGGCTTTTTCAAGCATAAGCTTTCTGTATTATTTCCTGCCTGTGGTTTTGCTTCTTTATTTCATGGTACCCTTTAAAGCGAAAAATTTTGTTTTACTTATATCAAGCCTGTTTTTCTATTTTTACGGTGAACCGGTTTACCTTTTTCTTATGGTTGCCGTATCTTTCACAGGCTATATCCACGGCTTATGGATAAACAGGTCCAGAAACGGGAGATATGCGAAAATTTCGCTTATCTCCTCGGTTTTAACCTGTCTTGCACCTTTGCTGTTTTTCAAATATACAGATTTTGCGATAAAAAATATCAACAAATTGTTCGGACTGGATATACCCCTGATAAAAATCGCTCTGCCTATAGGCATAAGCTTTTTTACCTTTCAGATTCTGTCCTATACGATTGATGTGTACAGGGGAAATGCAAAGGTACAAAAAAGCTTTGCCGACTTTACAACATATGTTGCCCTGTTCCCGCAGCTTATAGCGGGACCGATAGTAAGGTACACCACCATAGAAAAGGAGCTTTCCGAAAGGACCCACTCCCTTGAAGATGCTGCATATGGTATAAACCGGTTCATTATCGGACTTTCAAAAAAGGTTCTCATTGCAAACCAGCTGGGTGAGTTCGGAGAGATTATATCACGTTCCGGCAATAAAACGGTATTGTATTTCTGGCTTAAGGCCATTGCTTTTATGATACAGATATATTATGATTTTTCGGGTTACAGCGACATGGCCATCGGACTTGGACGCATATTCGGTTTCCATTTTCTTGAGAATTTCAACTATCCCTTTATTTCAAAAAGCATAACGGAGTTCTGGAGAAGATGGCATATGTCACTGGGAACGTGGTTCAGGGACTATGTTTATATACCTCTTGGAGGAAATCGCAAGGGAACATTAAAATGGCTTCGCAATATTTTCATAGTCTGGTTTCTGACAGGGTTCTGGCATGGCGCGGAATGGAATTTCATACTGTGGGGGCTTTATTTCGCGCTGTTTTTATGCCTTGAAAAACTGGTCCTGCTGGACCGGCTTGCAAAAATTCCGGCAATTTTCAGGCATGCATATACACTGTTTATAGTTTTAATCAGCTTTGCGCTGTTCAACGGAGACGGCCTGAGCGAATGCCTGTATAACCTTAAGGGAATGCTCGGCCTTTTAAATATACCTTTGGTCAATACAGAAATACTGTATTACCTGAAAAGCTGGTCAGTAACCATGCTGATCGCTGCTGTCGGTTCCACTCCCCTGCCTAAATCAATAATCGGCAGACTTAAGAAATATAAAAAAGCCTCAATTGTCATGAATATCGCAGCACCGGCGTTACAGGCTTCATTGCTGCTTTTGGTCACGGCTTACCTTATTGACGGCTCTTTCAATCCGTTTTTATATTTCAGGTTTTAAAGCCTCTTTATACTGAAGTGCAGTTACAAACAGCATTTACTCCGGTCGGAAAGAGGAGAACATGGAAAAAATCAGGAACATTGCCACAACAGTTTTATTTGTGATAATTATATTCGGTTTTTCGACTGTAAACATAATCGTGCCGGACGCAAGGCTATCCTTCAGCGAACGGCGGCTCCTGGCTCAGGCACCAGCATTTTCATTAAAGGATGTCCTGGGCGGGGATTTTTTCGGCAAATTCGAAAGTTATACCCTTGACCAGTTTGTTTTCCGTGATGGCTTCCGCGGTCTTAAAGCCTTTATGAATCTTCAGGTATTCAGGCAAAAGGACAATAACGGAATTTATATAATAAACGGAAATATCAGCAAGCTGGATTACCCTCTGAATGAAAAATCCGTTCTGAACGCTGCCGAAAAAATCAGCCGGATTTATAACAAATATCTTAAAGGTATCAATACAGCCTATGCCATAATACCCGACAAAAACTATTTCCTGGCAGAGACCAACGGATACCCCAGCATAGACTACGACAAAATGGCCGAAATCATGAATAAAAACATTAATGGCGTAAAATACATCAATATTTTCGGAACACTGACAATTGACGACTATTACCGTACCGACATTCACTGGAAACAGGAAAGCCTTTTCGGAACTGCAGATAGGCTTCTGGAAGAAATGGGCATAAGCATAAAAGCCTCGGACATCGGTTATATACAGAAAAAGCTTTACCCCTTCCTTGGCGCATATTATGGCCAGGCAGCCGTAAAAACCGAGCCCGACACTCTCATTTACCTTACAAACGATGTTATTGAAAAAGCACATGCTTATGACCATTACTACAGGGAATACGGAAGTATATATGACCCGGAAAAATTCAGCGGCGTGGACCCGTATGATGTATTTCTGTCCGGACAGAAACCGCTGGTTACCATTGAGAACCCGGACAGTACAACAAAAAGAGGCCTGCTGCTCTTTAGGGATTCATTCGGTAACAGCATAGCCCCTTTACTGCTTGCAGGATATTCAAAAATTACCCTGATAGATCTCCGTCTCGTGTCATCCGAAGCACTGGGAGAATTAATAGATTTTTCTGAATACCAGGATGCCCTGTTTTTATACTGCACCCAAACGCTGAACAACAGTTACATGCTGAGATAAATAGCCGGCATAACTAATCATTGTCAATTTCATCAAGCCATAATGCAGAACTGGCATCGCTGGGCATTCTCCAGTCTCCCCTCGGGGAAAGGCTGACTGTCCCCACCTTTGGTCCGTCGGGCACGCATGACCTTTTGAACTGCTGGCTGAAAAACCTCCTGTAAAACACTCTGAGCCATTTTTTTATTGTTTGCTCATCATATTGATCCCTGTAGGCAATTTTGGCAAGATAAAGGATTTTTTCAGGTTCAGCCCTGTACCGTATCATATAATACAGGAAAAAGTCATGCAGTTCGTACGGACCTATTATATCCTCTGTCTTTTGTTCAATTTCTCCTTTTTCATTGGGCGGTTTCAGTTCAGGTGATATCGGCGTGTCAGCAATGCTCCTGAGAATCCCGGATATGCCTTCTGTCGCCACATTATCCGCATACCAAAGGACCAGGTATTTCACAAGGGTTTTGGGAATGCCACAGTTTACAGAATACATTGACATATGATCGCCGTTATAGGTGCTCCAGCCGAGCGCCAGTTCTGATAGGTCCCCTGTTCCGATTACAAGGCCGCCCTCCCTGTTTGCGATGTCCATCAGTATCTGCGTTCTTTCCCTTGCCTGAACATTTTCATAGGTTACATCATATACAGAGGGATCATGCCCGATATCACGGAAATGCTGCAGGCATGCATCTTTAATGTCTATTTCCCTGTAATCAGCACCCAATGATTTCATAAGATTCAGCGCGTTTTCATAAGTCCTGCCCGTTGTTCCGAATCCCGGCATTGTAACGGCAATTATGTTTTTCCTCGGCAAATTCAGCGTATCCGCTGTCTGGCACGCAACCAGCAGCGCAAGGGTGGAATCAAGCCCGCCTGATATTCCGAGTACCATTTTCTTAAGCCCCGTATGCAGGATTCGTTTTGCAAGCCCGGCAGTCTGTATGGAGAATATTTCTCTGCATCGTTCATTTTTTTCTGCATTGTCTTCGGGTACAAAGGGATGTTTGTCTACTTTGCGCAACAGATTTTCAAGTTCAAAAGAAACCGGCTCAAGTATCACTTTCCGGCTTTGAAATTTCAAATCCGGCTGTGTAAACGAAGTCGTGTTCATTCTTTCGTAATATAGCCTTTTTATATCTATGTCCTGCATGATTAACTGTGATTCCGTCCTGAACCGTTCACTTTCAGCCATTAATGTTCCGTTTTCAGCAATCATTGCCTGTCCCCCGAACACGACATCGGTTGTTGATTCCCCGATTCCGCATGAAGCGTATACATATGCCGCGATGCATCTGCCCGACTGGCTTTTGACAAGCAGTTTCCGGAATTCATTCTTGCCTATTGTTTCATTGCTTGCCGAAAGGTTGCACAGGATAACCGCGCCGCTTTTTGCCAGTAAACTGGACGGCGGAACAGGCATCCATAAATCTTCGCAGATTTCAACGGCAAAACTTAATTCAGGCGTTAATTCATCCTGGAAAACCAGGTCATTTCCGCAGGGTACACTCTCTCCGAAAAGATTTACTGAATCGGATGTGAGACTGCTTCCTTCATGGAACCAGCGTTTTTCATAAAACTCGTTATAGTTCGGCAAGTAACGCTTCGGAACTATACCGCGAACCCTGCCGTTCTGGATTATAGCAGCACAGTTGTAAAGCTGCTGGTTAATCAGCATCGGAAGACCGACAAGAAAAATATTTCTATGGCCGGCTGACTTATCGGCCAATTCCCTGAGAGATTTCAAAGCCATCTCCAGCAGCAGTGACTGCTGAAAAAGGTCACCGCAGGTATACCCTGTTATGCAAAGTTCTGGGAATACAGTTATATACACATCGTTCTCAATGGATTTATCCATTATCTCTGCTATCTTACGTGTATTAAAAGTGCAGTCTGCAACTTTAGTCTCGGGCACAGCCGCGCCCACACGAACAAAACCGTATTTCAGCAAAATTATCACCTGTTTTCCGTTAACAGATTTTGCTGCAGCGATTATAAGCCATGAAGTCCTTTTCACTCATGCAGCGTATTCGTTGTTTCGACACATCTTTTTATGATATTATACCATATTCTTTTTCCCGGGGTTTAAAATTTTATAAGTCTTTCAAGCAGTTCGTCCCTGCATTTGTGAATTGCTTCAAAATTCATGCCGGGAATATAAAATGCCTCCAGCTCGTCATGCTTTTCTTTTGCCTTCTTTATTGTTTCTATTGCCCTGTTCAGCAGCAATTCAAAATTCTTCTCATTGAAATTTATTTCTTCGTTGTATTTCCTGATTACCGAACTATCCACGAATTTATTGAAATCTATTTTTACTGTAGGCTCCACATCCGCATGGTGTGCTTCATTTGAAGTGGTTATCGACACATCCAATTCAGGAATGACAAGGTGTTCAAGTTTTTGAGGGTTCAGCGCACAGTAATAGGATTCGGTATAAAAACCCCTTTCAGTCGCACATGTTCTCACCTTTTCCAGGAGTCTTTCGGTACCCGTTCCCGGTTTACCTTCTATAACGATTTTTTCCCTTGTCGTTATAAGTGACGGCAGGTAATTCACCAGGCCTTCGGGTGTAATTGCAGACGCAAAAAGGTATCTCTGTTCACCTTCCTTTTCGGTAACATCAATTCCGGCGAAGATTTTATCAGTTATTTCTGAAATAACTACATTGGCTTTTCCGTGATCCATTGCCATGTTATAAATAACTTCATTGTCCCTGTACAGGCTGTAACCTGCCTGAATATACCTGTAAGCCCTCTGGAACAGCCGTCCTGTTTCGGCATTAATCCCACAGATCCTTTCTCTGTTTTTTATCAGACCGTCATAATTCCAAAACCGGCCGAGATTTATGATTTCGTCCACGGCGCCGGGATTTTTTGGGTCTGTAATGTGCGGTGCAGTACCGTCCAGTATCGCAATCCCTTTTTCAGGGATGACAACAGCATCAAGGCTTGACGGGTCACTTGAACAGTGCAGGTATTCTGTATCACATCCTTTTTCGCAGAAAACTTCTGCAATATTTTTCATGAAGGTGGACTTGCCCGTTCCCGGGCCGCCTTTGAGAATAATAATTCTTTCTGCCCTGTGCTGCGGAAGAATGTGGTCGAAATAACTAAAGAAGCCTTTGGATGTGTTTCCTCCGGCAAACATATGTCTTATTCTGCCTTTTGACATGCAAATACCTCCCGGTGAAAATCTGAAAACTGTTCGGTTAACATTTATGTCCTTAATAAACCGTTTTATACCGACCTCGGTCGGTTTATTATATGATATAACTCAATGAATTATTAGGTTACTGCTTTGCATCGCCAAAAACATCCGAACCACCTGCATTTCTTAAGAATTCTTAAGCGGGTGCCGTGGGTGTTATACTTCCTCGGGCAACAAAGCACCTACCCTGTACAACGCTCCTAAGAAAAAATGGATTCGGCGCAGTGGTCTCCATATCCCGCGCCGCTCAGCTCCACGCTCCAAATTATTGCTGTGAAGTTAAGCTGCTCAGTATGTTGCCCGTCATCACCGAATATGCCCGAATCACCCGCTTTGTTTAATTGAGGTATTGTTATGTGGGTCCTGCCGCATTTTTGCGAGTTTCAACTTGCCCGGGCTGAATCTGCAGGCTCTGCCAAACGCAGCACAAGCTGCCGGAAAGAAGTGCTGCGATAAACATGTGCATCCCTTTGCTTTCTTGTTTATGGTATAATTAGCATAGCTTTTATTTTATCCGTCCCGGAGGTGCTCCTATGAATTACTATTATGAAAACGACATGTTTAAGCTTGAAGGTATTTCCGCAGAGCATACCATTTCGGATATTGATATATATATCGGAAAAGGTATACTAAGCAATACTGCGCTTTATGTCAGAAAAAGAAATTTCGGCAGCAGGTGCCTTATTGTGGCGGACAACAATACATACCCTGCTGCTGGGAAAAAACTTTATGATGTGTTAACACAGAATGGTTTTGAAACATATGTCTGCCTGCTGCGTGACAGGGGCGAGGAAAGAATTGAAGCCGATGAACTTTCGGTCGGGCAGGTACTGATGTCCATGGAACCCGAGCCCGATTTTCTTATTGCATGCGGTTCAGGAGTCATAAACGATATAACCCGTTTTGTATCCCACATGACCAAAAAGCCGTTTGTAAGCGCTGGAACGGCTGCATCCATGGATGGATACACATCTGTAACTGCACCGATGATATTCGGCGGCAAAAAAATACACAGGCATGGCAGCGCTCCGAAAATTCTTGTCCTGGACACGGAAATCCTGAAAAATGCTCCCAGAGAGCTTACATTTGCAGGTTTCGGCGATGTTTACGGAAAATACATAGCAAAAGCCGACTGGCTCATATCAGGCATAACCACGGGTGAAGAAGTTGATGTTCAGGCATTGGGTCTTATTACACAGGCCCTTGAAAAACTCACGGACAATGTCGATGAAATCCGTAATGCTACCGATGAAGGACTTAAAGCAATCATTGAAGGGCTTATTCTCGCCGGCATAACCATTTTCACCACCGGGCAGACCCGTGCGGTAGCATCCGTCGAGCATAACCAGGCCCATATCTGGGAAACGAGGTTGCTTGAAGCAGGAAAACCATATCCTTTGCACGGTACCGCAGTCGGCTGCTCAACAGGCTATTATCTGAGGATGTATGAATATTTCAGAAAAACAGATATAAGTAAACTGGATAAGGAAAAAGCAAAAAACAGGATATTGAACCGTGATTCATTCAGGAAACAGTTGGTCCGGTGTTTTGGCGAAGACTGGCTTTCTGCTCTCGAGAAAACATACAAATGTCTGAACCTGACAGAGAAAGATTTTGAAAAGCATTACAATTCAATAGTCGATAACTGGGACAGAATCATTAAGGTTCTTGATTTTCTTCCCTCATGGGATGAATACAGGAAAACATACGAAAAATTCGGACAGCCCATCCATGCAGAGGATATTGACATACCAGCCGATTTACTCAGATATACACTGCCCTGCTCCACTTTTTACAGGGACAGGTATGATTTTGTATTCGTAATGAATATACTTGGAATTATTGAAGAAGTTGCTGAAAAAACACTTATTGATTACGGGAAGGAAAAAGGGAAGAAATAAACACACCGTTATGTTTTTTCTGACAGGAACCCGATATTTTCCGGGTTCCTTTTGATTTTTCCATGTCCTTAACACTTCTTAAGCTGTCATTCGCTGAATTTTATAATACTCAAAGATTACAAAGGAAAACAAATGCAGTTTTGTTTTACTTCCACTGCTTCCTTCTTTTAAGCAATGCATCGATATGATCAGCTTTCCCGGAAACCTGCTGTTTTACGGGTTTCTTTCCGGTTTCATTCATTTTGCTGTCTTTTACCGACATTTCATCTTTTCCATAAGAGACAGCCGTATCTTGCGCAGGGTTATACAATTCCTGAATGGTATCCTTTTTAAACAGATTATTAACAGAATAATTCCGGATTAATTTGTCGGCAATTCCTGCTGCAACGGGAGCCAATCTCCGGTCATAGAACTTTACCAGCCATTCAGCCGAAATTTGCAGCTTTCTTGATGCAATATCCACCAGGAGCAAGACCAGGGACAGGATTACAAAAAGATAGGTTATATTTTTGGTTCCCCGATCATTCTGAACAGGTCCCGTGAAAACCTGCGCGGGATCAGTAATAATCCTTCCCCCTCCTGATTTTGCCAGCTTCTCAAGAAATGCTTCTGAATCCTGAAGAACCCTGTACTCACCGGAGTAAGGCATTACAAAACCCGTGCTTATGCTGCTGCCGTCATCTCCTGCAGCTTTTAGATTAACAATGTATGCACCGGGCTCCTGTTTCCCTATTTCTCCTTCATACACACCCGGTTCCTTAATATGAAGACTTATATCCTCTGCAATACCGTCGGGTGAAACAATAACCCCTTCAATAGTATCTGCCTGCGGTATCTCATTCTCAAATGTCAGCGTTATGATGCCCTTACCGTCTTTCAGCCCCGTATTTATCGTATATCCGGTACTTATGTTTTTCTGAATAAGCCAGCTTGTCAGATTTCCCCAGAACAGCGGCGCATCCTGCCACACAGACCATTGGGATGTCCAGGCTCCCTGGATATCCGAAGTCCATGCTGCAGTTCTTCCAAGCCCGTATTGCCATACTGCAAGAACCGGATCCTCTGTATCGCTTCTGAATATTGTCCTTGCAGTGGATTTTATTTTTGTCGCCACATACCCGTCCAGCGGAGGTACTGCTTCTATACCGTCCAGAATCCCCATTGAAACTACAGGCTCCGGATAGAAACGGCGGTTTTGCAGGTATTTCTGCCCTGCAAGAAAGGTTTCTTTCGCAAAAATGCTCGGTATGTCGGAAAATTCATCGGTATAATAATACCTGCCGTTTCCCCCGTAAGCCAGGGCCTTAAGCAGAAGAGTGTCCGCTCCATGTCCTACTGCAACGGTAGACAGGGTAATACCGTCTTCATTGATTCCCTTGATAATTCTTTCATAACCGTATTTTTCAGCCTGGCCGTCGGTTAACAGAATAATATGCTTCAGCTTCGTATCCTTTTCACGAAGATCCTGCCATGCTTCTTCAAGGGGATGAAGAATCTGGGTTCCTCCCCCCGGCCTGATTGAACCAATTAAATCAACAGCCTTTTTCTTGTCTGTAAGCGGTTCTGTCCTGATAACCCACTGAACTGCATCGTCAAAGGCTATAACTCCGAGCCAGTCGTTATCCTCGAGTACTTCGGCAGCACGTATTGCAGCCTCCTTCGCCAGCTCCAGCTTTGATATGCCGTATTCTCCGTCAGACATGCTGCCCGATTTGTCTATTACAAGCACAAGTCCGAGATTCGGATTTTCCTCTTTCCTGCTTATATCCATATTGACGGGCAGAACAGTCTCCAGAAGCGTACCGTTATATCCCCCGGGGGCATAGCTGTTTTCACCGCCGGTAACAAGAAGACCTTTGCCGTGATGTTTCACAGCCTGTTCCAGAAGGGTCACAAAATTCCCGTTAAGCCATTCATAATTAATGTCGGCAAGGACAAAAGCGTCGTACCTGATGATTTCCTGCAGTGTAACAGGCACTTCTTCGGGTCTTACCCTGACAATCTGTGCATATTCTTCAATAAACCGTACGAGGTTTTCACCGCTGTTTTCCCTTTCAACAACCATTATCCTGGGTCTGTCGAGAACCTGCGTAAATGCCGAAAGCTGGTTGTTCTGAAGCACGGTATCGCTGTCCGCGATAATCTCCGCGGTATATGTAATTATTCCGCTTTCTTCCGCAGTGTCAGTAAAGACAAAGACATTATCGCCCTTATACAGTTCCACCGTCTTTTCCTGGGCAAGAGTCCTGTTCTGATACAGTCTTATTATTGCATTTGTATTAGTACTGCTGCTTATTTTCAGTGTAATATCAAAACGTTCCCCTGCATTTACCTGTTTCGGGGAATTAAGTTCATCCATCTGGACTTCGTCATTGATAATATTGTTAAATGGTACTATGTCAACGGTATATCCAAGCCGGTTCAGCATTTTTGCCTTTTCCAGCGCATTGCCGGCTGTCTCCTTCCCGTCGGTCAGGAGCACAAGCCTTTTTGCAGTATTTTCCGGCATTATCGACTGAGCCATCGTCAAGGCCTTCTCAATATTCGTTCCGTCGGTTTTTATCCTTGTATTCAGTGAAAAATCCTTATTGTTTTGGTCGGGCATTTTTACAATCGCTGCTTCGTCCGCAAAGGATATAAAACCTGTAATATCCTTTTTGGCTGCATAATTCAGAGACTGCTGAACAAAGGCACGCATATCATCTCCGCTTCTTTTCAGGCTGTCGGACACATCGGCAAGAAAAATTGTACCCGTTTGGCCGAAGGAGGATTTTATATTCGGAGAAGACATTGCGAGCACAAGGCAAATCATCAGCAATATGCGTATTGCAGTTACCATTCGTTTTTTGGCTGCTGATCTGAAATGAAGTTTTTTCCCCGCTGTTATTACAAACGCGGCAAGCACAGGAATAAGTGCCAGGATCCATGGATTATCAAACGTAATTCCTGTTTGCATAGCACCACCATTCCAAGGAAAGTATTGCAACTGCCAGCGCCAGCAGCAGAATCGAAAGCTTCAGGGACTCTTTTCTGAAAGGCACACTTATCCTGTATTCAGTGCCCGGACCGCTGCCGTCATATGAATCTTTCTCCATCAGATATTCATCAGGAATATTTACACTGAAAGCAGTACTTATATTTCCGCTTTCTTTAACCTGCTCCAGGAAATAAATTCCGGGTTTGTCGGTATCGGTGAAAGGTTCGGCGGGTATCGGGGGCGCAATCTGGAGACGCCTTCCGTCGGGGGTATTAACATATGCCCGGACAGTGTCGGGGTTTAACCGGAACTGAACCGAATCGCCGGTAAGAACCCGGTCAACAACCGTTTCCCTCGGAGGGGCGTATTCATCAACAATATTCGAAATCAGGATCGGGAATTCGGATCTTAACGGCAGATCGGTATCAAACAAATCAAACCCGAAGACAAGAATTCTTTTGTTCCCGACAATTCCTTCGAAAACAACCGGGTTTCCGTTGTATTCCATTATTGTTTCAGCCCATTCAGGCTTTTCGACAATGCGTGTTCTGCGGACTGCAAATGTTAATTTCTCAAGATACCTGAATATTTCATGCTCTGTCGGAATTATAAGCGGATTGTCCATCCAGTCGCCGACCGGAAACAGGCTGTTCGGTGTAGGTGAAAAAACTGTAATATTCCCGTCTTCCGGGAGTTTTTCGGGCATCATACCGTCAAATATATACAAATCATAACCTTCATAAATTGCTTCTTCCGGCAGGGTTCTGACAACTTCGGCACCTTCAATCAGTGAAAGCACTTTTTCAAGAAACACGTTTCCTTCAGTGGCAAGAAGTATTTTAACGGTTTCTTCCGACCTGACCGCTTCATATGCATTGTTGTCATCGGGCAGTATATCTTCGGTCTCAATACTTACCCTTAAGGTTTTTACGCCGTCCGGGATTTTTTCCCACCATACTGTTCTTGCCTGATTGCCGGGTATTGTAACCCATTTTGAGTCAAGAAATTCGTTATCACCGTAAAGTGTGAGTGTTATTTCGGCAGCGTCTTCTCCCTGGTTTCTCACAATACTCATTGCAGTAATACCGTTTCCGGTTTTTGTATGTCTGAAACCCGTTACGGCTACATTGTTCGTCTGTTTTTTGTACTCAGCAAATCGAATTCTTTCATTGCCGAATCTGAAAGAAGTGTCTGAAAACAGAACTATCCGGGCGTCCGGGTCCTGGCTTTTGAGCGATAAAATCAGTTCTTCGGCTTTTTCAGGATCCACGTAGCCTGATGTCTGATTGATTGAGCCGATGCTTTTTTTTACATCATCTTTTGATGTTGAAGCATAAACAAGCACATTGGCCTCCCTTCCGATACTTACAACCGTTACCCGGCTGTTTGACGGCAAATCGTCAATATACTCAACCGCATCCTTTTTTGCTGCATCAAGCCTCGTGGGTTTTATATCGGTGGAAGCCATGCTCAGAGAATTATCAATTACGATAATTACCGAACTTACTGACTCTGAATCGACCTTTACCGAAAAGCCGGCCAGTGCGAAGACTATCAGTACAACCGCCAGTATCTGGAGAAACAGAAGCAGGTTTTTCTGCAGCTTCTGCCACGGGGTCTTTACCTGCATGTCGTTAAGTACCCTGCTCCATAAAATAAGGCTGGAAACCGTAACTTTTTCCCTTTTCTGCTTAAGTATATACATTAATATAATTATCGGTATGGCCAAAAGACCAAAAAAACCGTATGGCGTTTCAAAAAACAAAAATCCTCACCCTTCAGGTAATGATAGTTTTCAGCATCAAATCCACCGGCATATCCGAAGTGAGTACAGAATGGTGAATTCCCAGCTTCCTGCACTGCTCCTGTATTTTTGACAGGTGCTGATTTAAAGCTTCATCATATTTTTTCAGCAGAACATCCGATACAGTTACTTCAATCCTTTCTCCTGTTTCACTGTCTGCAAGCTCAAGAGCACCGCTTATCGCCGGCGACATTTCATCCGGTGAAAGAATAATGCACAGAAAAACATCCTGATTTTTATACTTAAGGTACTTAAGCCCTTCTTCAAGTCCATCCTGCATAAGGCCGTCAGTGATAACCACGCTTACTCCCCGGCCTGTTTTCCATTCCATGCTCCTGAGAGCATTGAAAAAACTGCTTTTGCCGGATACTTTCAGACCTGACAGCAGCGTATCAACCTCTATATAAGCCGACTGTGTCCGGTAAGGCCCGTATGTGCCCTGAACCTTTTCATTCCACGGATTAATGTATACACTGTCATATGACATAAGGCTTATATATGACATCGCGGCGGCAAGCCTGCATGCTGCGGGAAACTTATTCGGGTCTCCGAAATTCATTGAAAGGCTGGTATCAAGAAAGACCTGAACAGGTGCTTCCCGTTCTTCCATATACAGTTTTACAAAAAGCCGGTTAAAACGCCCATATGCATTCCAGTCTATACGCCTGAAATCGTCTCCCGGTGCATATTCCCTGAAATCCGAAAACTCCACAGAACTGCCCTTGCTCCTTGATTTTCTGTTTCCTGTTGCCATTCCGGATACAGGCATTTTAACCTGCATTGAAAGGGAGTGTATTCTTCTGAGTTCTTCACTGCTGAGTATTTTCACGGATAAGTTTTCACATCCTTTATTATTCCGTCAATTATCATGTCAGGCGTAACATTCTCAGAAACGGCATCGAAATTTACAAATATCCTGTGCCGCAGCGAAGGATATGCAACTGTCTGAATATCCTCAAACGAAACATTGTATCGTCCGCATAACAGTGCCCGTATCCGTGCTGTACTGATAATTGCCTGGGCACCGCGAGGGCTTGAGCCGTACCGTACGTATTTTTTTACGATTTCGGGCGAATTCCCATCTTCAGGACGCGTTGCTACAACAATTCTTATTGCATAATCAAGAACTGGATCTGCAATCGGAATTTCCCTGGCAGCTTTCTGTATCTGGATAATTTCTTCCGCGTCTGTTACCGTTTCAATTGCTTCTTCCCTGTTTCCCGTCGTTAGCCTTATGATATTCTTCAGCTCATCAAATCCGGGTGAAGGCACGTTAAGTTTAAAAAGGAATCTGTCCATCTGGGCTTCGGGCAGAGGATAAGTACCTTCCATCTCAATCGGGTTCTGCGTGGCAAGAACAAAAAACGGTTCGGGCAGTTTATATGTTGTGTTTGCCACGGTAACTGTTTTCTCCTGCATGGCCTGCAGCATTGCGCTCTGGGTTTTCGGCGTTGCACGGTTAATTTCGTCGGCAAGCACAATGTTGCTGAAAATCGGTCCCGGTTGGAAACGGAACATTCCTTCCCCGCTTTCTTTCCTGTCAATTATATTCGTTCCCGTAACGTCTGCAGGCATCAGGTCAGGTGTAAACTGGATCCGTGAAAACTCAAGCCCCATGACCTTTCCCAGTATATTTACCAGTCTTGTTTTACCCAGCCCGGGCATACCTTCAAGGAGTACATTTCCTCCTGCAAGCATGCACATTATTACCTGTCTTATTATATCTTTCTGACCTATCATATGCCTCGAAACTTCAGTTTCAATTCTTGAAACGGTTTCCAGTACATCTTCAAATCTGCTTTTTTCGTCCTGCACTCTTAAATCCTCCCTGACAAAGTGAATATTTATTCAAGTGAACTGAAATAGGACTTCACAAGTTCTTTCATACCCGGCGGGATTTCCATTCTGTCCATTGTCTGAACGGCTTCTTCCCGGTATATTCCCAGTACTTCCCGGTATGGGACCATTTCTCCCTTCTGAACAGGTCCTGCTGTTTCAGTGTAGGTACTGCTTCCCGAATCAAGCTTCTGACCGGGAAGGGTGCTTTCATTCCCGCTGCCTCCGAGCCGCTCAGGTACATATATCATTTTATACTCTTCTTCCTTTCCTGTTCCGGGCGTCCTTCCTGCTCCCGGCCGGTCACCCTCGGAATAGCCGGCATCCGCATTCGTCGAACCTTCTCCTGCACCGTTTCCTGACATTTCCCCACCGGCACCCGTTCTGCTGCTTCCGCTCCCGGTCTGATTTCCTTTTCCGTTTCCGCTTTCGGCTTCACCCTGATTTCCGCCCTGGTTTTCATTCCTGCCGCTGCCCTGGTTTTCACTTTGATTTCCGGCCATGCCTCCACCCAGGGAATTTCCGCTGCTTTTGGAACTTCTGCCTGACTGTCCGTGTTTTCCTGTATTTGACGAAGCTATCCGCTGATCAACTGCAGATATTGCCTTGCGGGCTTCTCCCAGGATTCCGTCGATATCCGCAACAGCATTTTCAAAATCTTCCTGTCCGGCTGCATTTTCTTCTGCCTGGCTGATAAGTTCCATAATACTCCGGACCAGATCTTCACCGCTCAAGTTTTTCGAACCGGCTTCAGACGCCAGGTTTTGAAGCGCTTCTGAGAAAAGCGAACCATCACCCATATTCATGGCCGTCTGTTCAAGCATCTCAGCCAGTTTGCTCAGGTTTTCTTCATTCTCAAGTTCCTTTCCGAGAGATTCAAATGCTTCCTTTAAAGTTTCTTCATTCATGTTTTTCAATGCTTCTTCCATGTCCTTTGCAAACGGCAGATTGCTTAAAGCGTCTTTAAGAATATTGAGATCTTTAAGCGGTTCCTGTTCCTTAAGCTTTTCCAGTTGATTTTCCATCTGGGCCAGGGCTTTAAGCGCGTCTTCTTCTGATTTGGATTTCCTGAATTCTTCTTTCAGCTTTTCCAGGGCTTCCTTCAGCTGTTTCAACTGTTCTTCGCTGATTTCAGGGTTCTTCTGCGTCTGCTTCTCAATCTCCTCCTCAATTGCTTTTTCGGTCTTATTCATCTCCCGGATCAGGGATTCCCTTATTTTTGTTTCTCCGGATACCCTTCCGGGGATAAACGTCAGCAAAAATGCCGCAGTTATTATACAGGCAGGGATTATATATAACCTCCTGTCAATTTTTAATTTATATGCCGAAGCAATGTTCATGCTATCCAGCGCTTTTTTCGTATCCTGCCTCTGCAGTTCGGCAATTTCCGAGTTATCGTCCACAAGATACCACGCAGTAATAACCCTCTCTTTCAACCCGAGGCTGTCAGCGGTAATTATTACCTTTTCAGCACCGGGAACGAAAAACAATGAAGCAAAAACAGACAGGAGCAAACCTGCTCCCGTAATAACAAGTATTCTATACCTTACAAAAGGTATAACGGTAAACAAGGAGACAGCAGCCAGAATAAAGGATATAAAACCGGAAATGATTAAGGCAGTCAAAAGTATTCTTATTGCTCTTTCCAGGTATATTTTTGTTTTAAGCGGCCGTAAAGCCTTCAAAATGTGTTTCCTGTCCATATAATCACCAAATTATTCGCCTGTCGTTTTCAGAATTATCTTTTTCTTTTTATAGGGTTTAGGACAGCAGTGCTTATAATTATCAGCAAAACCGAAGCAATAATGCTGAAAATACTGTTGGCAATCCACGGTTTCATTAATCTCAATATTCCCGTCTGCTGGGCAAGGTAACCGTCAATATAGCCTGCTACTGTACCCCATAAATCGAAACTGTAATAATCAATACTGCCGCTGAAGAAAAATGAAGTAAACCCAAAAACCGGTGACGGAAAGAGGATTGCCAGTATTTCTCCGTAATTCGGCGTATAGGCAATGCTTGATACAATGGCGGCCTGTTCCTTTATATACAGGTGTATAAGGTATCCGAAAAACGGTCCGAAAGCTATAAGCCCGAGAAAAATGTATGTTGAAATAATCGCCGTGATATTCCTTCTGAACAGCGTGGAAAACAGTACACCGCTGCTCGCAACAAAAAATGCGGTGAAAACATAAAACAGCAGCAGCCTGGCTATATCTGCAATCCCGACACCGCCAAAGAAAAATACAACACCAAGTACGGGCATTGATGCTATTAAGAGAAGCATTGTATGGGCAATGGATACAATAACCTTGCCGATTATAATCTTTCCGGGGTGGGTTTTGGTTACAAGCATCAGATCGAGAGTCTGCCTCTCCCGTTCACCGCTTATCGACGTTGCCGTTATTGCAGGTACCGCAATAAAAAGCAGCGCAAACTGAAATACCGTCAGAATGTTATATGCATTTACCGCCAGCCTTGGATTAAAACCACTCACATTATACGGATTCAGCATGCCGCTGCCGGCAAAGTAAATCAGCAATATGGCTCCTAGAAATATTACATAACAGCTTATAAGAACAGTTGCTCTCCATCCGCGCAACTTTGTTTTCAGTTCTTTCTGCAGAACGGGATTAATTCTCATTTTCGTTGCTCCTTTCGGTGAGTTTCATAAATACGGCTTCCAGTGAACTTTCCTCAGGATGGAATGAAACAACAGGTACATCATTTCCGACAAGAGTTTTCAGAATCTTCACGTAAGTTTCTTCCCTGCCGCTGACCCTGATTTCGAGAACACCTGCCACCGAGCTTATTTCACCGACTTCAGGCATCTCCATAAGAATCCGTACAGCTTCTTCCTCACTGTCTGCTACCCTGATTTTAACCAATCCTGTCTGGGAAAGTTTTTCTGCAATTTCCCTGACAGAACCGCTTGCAACGAGGCGTCCTGAATCTATTATGCCAATGGATGTACAAAGCTCGGACAGCTCAGGAAGAATATGAGAACTGATAAGAACAGTCTTACCCATCGAACGCAGTTCCTTAAGTATTTCCTTCATCTCAACCCTTGCCCTGGGGTCAAGACCCGAAGCAGGTTCATCGAGAATCAGGAATTCCGGGTCATGAATCAGGCTTCTGGCAAGGCACAGCCTCTGTTTCATTCCCCTGGACAGTGTATCCACATAGGCTTCCTTTTTGTCGGTAAGACGAACCAGCTCAAGAAGCGAATCTGTCAGTTTCCTGCATTTTTCACCGTAAATTCCCTGGAGCCCTGCATAAAAAGCCATGTATTCCGATACTTTCAGATCATCGTATACTCCGAAAAAATCGGGCATATATCCTATAAATTCCTTGACTTTCAAAGGCTCCTTCGCTATATCGATACCTTTTATAAATACTCTTCCCGATGTCGGGGCAAGGAGTCCTGCAATTATGCGCATTGTTGTGGTCTTGCCTGCACCGTTGGCGCCTACAAAACCGTAAATCTCACCTTCGGGGATCTCCATGCAGAGCCTGTCCACAGCCAGTGTTCCGTTGAACCTTTTTGTAATGTTGTCAACCACTACCATCATTCGGATACCCCCTTTATATATATCTCCGGTACCGTAAGCATTTCTTCGTAATATTCCACATTTAATTCCTTCGTGAAATCTGACATGCCGAGTTCAATCACACTTATCTTCAGCCGTACCTCATTTCCTGAACCGATGTACTGGGATACATTACTGTTTATTATAATGTCAAAAATGTACCCGTCACGTTTATCGGCTTCTATCTCATCCCATGTTTTCGTTGTTACGTTGTAAAGATAGAACTTGTATTTGTTCGGAAGAACCTTTGACTGTCCGGATAAACCCTGGCTTATCCCGTATTTCGCAGCTATTGGCATAAAACTTTCGGCATAAATGCGCATTTCAGTTGCGGTTACATTTTCGGGAAGAACAAATTCGAATTCAAAATCCCCGGTATTCCGTACATACAGGATATTGTTGGTGTCATACCATGCAACATTCTGTGCCTGGTAAAGACTGGGAACAATAATTCCTGCAGGTATTTCCACTTCCTGGCCCGGCTCAAACCTGAGGGCAGAATCAAGCCTGAACAGATTTTTATTATACTTCTGCGGTGCTTTTGAATTCACCGTCAAACCGTATTCAAAATCCTGTTCGTTCATCGCCAGCAGTGTAAATACAGGTTTCCCACGGTTATTGTTGTATGCATTGTAGATATATGATTCAAACAGCCTGCGTCTTTGATTAAGCTGCAGGAAATTCTCAGGGTAATCTTTCGGGGAGCTGTACCAGTTTTTGCCATATACTGCATCAAGATATAACTCGGGCTGTTTATATACATCAGCACTGTCAAAGGGTATGTCCAGGGTTACAGAATCCCACGCCACTATATCGCCTATCCGTACAATATTACTGCCGATAATAAGCACCGCATCAAGCAGATCATAAGGCGTGGAGTTTTCAATAATACCCCTGATTCTGCCGTCCTTTATCGTAATATTGTCAAGAATACTGCCGTCAAACGGAATTGTTTTCTCGGCATACAGAATTTTCGGGGTCCAGAGCGAAACATTGTACTGTTCCAGTTTAATCCTGTCACCCATTGTGTATTTTGCAACAACCTTGCTCTCCAAATCTTCCCTGCCGTACCAGTAATTATAATTCTGTTCAATGAAAGGTGTCAGAACACCGTTGTTATTGTCATACTCTACTGTCAACGTACCGCGGCGGTTGTTAAAGACACCTATTGAAGATGACACGAAAGCTTTATCCGAACCAGGCCTGATTTCAACAAGCGACGCGGTATTGACTATTGCAGTATTATACCTTGTCTTATAGCCAAATACATACATGAATGCCAGGAAAGATACCGACAATACCGGAATCAGCACCCAAGCCCAGTCTCTTTTGTCCTTCAGCTTAAGAATAACGTACAGAACAGGTCCTGCCAGTATCACGTACACAGCCAGGATTATAAACATCAGCCTGAAAGGAGGTACCTTGTCAAACGGAACATCGTTTGCAAGACCCTGCATACCCGTATTTTGATACGAGTATCTTCTGTAATAGCCGCTGCCGTTGTCGTAAAAGCGCTCCCGGATAACCGTGGCAGTGTATCTGAAAATATTCTCCATAAAAGCAGTTTTGTTACTCCATGACACAAACGGCTCAACTGAAGGATCAAAGGTCAGTACAACAATGGCGCCGTTCTCTTTGCGGTACTTTATCGCGACAGGATTATTCATGTCTCCTGCAATTATATAGTTATCATACATGAGATACCGGTAATCTTCCTCCAGGTTGTTGATTACATGCATGAAATCAAGTTCGCCCTGTGCCAGCTTCAGGTTTATACCGTCAGCATCCCTGCCCGTAAACTTTTCTATGGTTTCAGAAGTATTAACATCCCCGGTTCCTGTTACCGGAAAAGGTTTAAGGCTTTCGGGAAGTCCATGGTAAACTTTCTGCCACGAAATTCCGGTACCAAGTATCAGCAGCCCGCCTGCCTCAACCCATTCTTCAAGAACCGAAACCTGCGAATCATCGAGCAGCGATGTATCATATCTGCTGATCATGAGAATATCAAAGCTGTCCATTATTTCGTTCCTGTCGGGAAAAGAATTCCTGTCAAGCGGAATTACGACCGCTTCATGTTTCTGAAAATAATCATCAGTTACAGGTACAATTGAACCGGGTGCATTCAGCTGGCCGGACGCGATCAAAGCTTTGATTTTTTCTTCGATTTCGGCTCCCTTGCCTGATGATGCGGGTACGGTATTTCCGTTCAGCCAGTTAAAAGCATCACTGTCTTCGGACAGCACTCCAATCATCAGCACATTCGACGGGAGAAGCCTTTTGAAATTACAGGTCGTTTCAGCCAAAACCTTCTTATTTTCCCTAAACCTTATATCAATATTTTTTTTCACAGTAATAACAGGAACTTCAAAACTAACTTCCTGTTCAATACCGGCAGTAAGTTCAACGGGTTTTGAAAAAATTACCCTTCTTGCCTGATCTGTATTTACTTCAACCTCAATTTCTCCCGATATATTTTTGTTCAGCGAACAAACCTTAACCTCAACCCGGGACCAGGCGCCAAGTTTTGCAATACCGTCAAATCCGCCAGTGGCCTCAATCAGAACATCACCACCGGCTCGCTCTGCATAAACTTCGGAAGTATGAAGCACAGATACAGTAACAAGACACACTAATAAAATCAGCAGCGCACAAATTTTTATCTTCCGCAAAACCCACAACTCCCTGTAATTCATATTTTTTAACCGGTATGTATGAATACCGTTTTTCAGTATAATAAGACGGAACGAAATATAAAAAGTTTCATAAAAAAGTAAAATTGTTTTAATCCCGGCAATTAAATTTCAATATTGTACCGTCCGCCCGGTTCACGCTTAATGAGCCCTTTCATTTCCAGACTCAGCAAAATGCCGTGAAGCAGCGGCATATTCACAGAAAGCTTTCTTTGGATCTCATCAATGCTGAGTAATTCAACGGACAACAGTTCCAGGACATCCCGTTCTTCCGGGCTGAGTTCAAAACTTGCTGTTTTCATGTTCAGGTTTACGCCTGAATCGGGTACATTACCAGCAATAAACTGTTTATACCAGTGCAGTTCTTCAATTATATCCTCAACCGATGTTACAAGTTTTGCTCCGTCCTGGATCAGCTTATTAGTTCCTTTGCTGTTTACACTTACTATATTCCCGGGCAGGGCATATACATCCCTCCCCTGTTCCAGTGCCAGCTGCGCGGTTATGAGCGAACCGCTTCTTTCACCTGCCTCAACTACCAGTACTCCTGCCGACATTCCGCTGACAATCCTGTTTCTTACGGGAAAATGGTGCGGTGCTGGCTCCACGCCGGGAGGGTATTCTGAAATTACTGCACCGGTTTCAATAATCTGTTCCATCAGTTTCCTGTTTTCCGGAGGATAGGCCATATCAAGTCCGCAGCCTAAAACGGCAACTGTTCTTCCGTTTGCCGTCAATGCCCCGATATGCGCCGCTGTATCAATACCGCGAGCCATCCCGCTTATCACGCAAATACCGAGCCGCGCAAGTTCACCGGATATTTTTTTCGCCTGTGTAAGTCCATACCCTGATGCCCTTCTTGATCCGACCACGGCAACCGATATTTCGTCAGATACCAGTTTTCCTTTCACATAAAGGCATACAGGGGGATCACATATATTTCTGAGTGCTTCGGGATAGTCACTGCTGTTCATGGGTACTACGCTTATGCGATGCCTGTCCACATCCTCCATTGTTTTATCCGCAGTCTTCCTGTATTCATCAGACATAATGGCATCAATATTGTCACGGCTCAACAGCCCGGTTTTTGCAAGTTCAACCGCATCAGCACCGTATATTGCCGATGGATCGTCAAAAATCCGGAGAAGTTCCACCTTTTTTCTTGTGGTTATGCCCTTCAGGTTTGCAAACCAGATCCAGTATTTCAGTTCAGGATTCATATCTTCCTCCTACCTGTAAAGGTTTCTGTCAAGTATCCTGTACTGTATTGCTTCCGATATGTGAATGGCAGTGATATTTTCAGAACCGTCCAGATCCGCTATGGTTCTTGCCACTTTCAGGATTTTGTCATGGGAACGGGCAGTAAGCCCCAGGGAAGAAAACGCGTTCCTTAGCAGATCGGATTCTTCTTTTCCGAGCCTGCAGTATTTTCTGACCATTGGTGAAGTCATCTGGGCATTGCAGTATATTCCTGTATGCAAAAAACGTTTTCTCTGGATATTTCTTGCCATGTTGACCCTTTTCCGGATTTCGGCTGAAGACTCGGAAGCCGATTCATTGACCATATCATCATATCTTACGGTCGGCACATCCACCTGGATATCTATTCTGTCCAGCAGGGGCCCGGACAATCTTCCCAGGTATGCGCGTACTTCCTGCGGAGTACAGGTACATTCCCTTGTTTCGTCAAGGTAAAATCCGCATCTGCATGGATTTGCAGCTGCTATCAGCGTAGTTTTGCAAGGGTATGTTATTGATGCGTTAATTCTTGATATATGTACAAAACCATCCTCAAGGGGCTGCCTGAGTACTTCAAGGGCGTTCTTTCCAAACTCGGGCAGTTCATCGAGAAAAAGCACGCCAAGATGCGCAAGGCTGACTTCTCCGGGCTTAGGTGTTCTTCCTCCGCCTACAAGGGAAACAGCACTGATTGTATGATGAGGTGCCCTGAATGGTCTTTTCGTAACAAGGGACGAATTCGGCGGTAAAAGACCTGCCACACTGTATATTTTTGTAATCTCAAGTGCTTCTTCAAACGTCAGTTCTGGCAGGATTGACGGCATTCTTCTTGCCAGCATTGTTTTCCCCGAGCCTGGACTGCCAATCATCAGGAGGTTATGACCGCCGGCTGCAGCAACTTCCAGTGCTCTTTTAACATGCTCCTGCCCTTTTACATCAGCAAAGTCGGGCTGGTTTTCACCGTTGTCACCGGAAAACAAATCACACGTACTTTGAACACCTGCCAGTGTAATATCGCCGTTTAAGTGCATCACAAGTTCAGAAAGGCTTTTAACAGATATCACATTAAGACCATTTATCACTGAAGCTTCTTTTGCATTTTCCGAAGGCGTGTATATGGTATTGAACCCCTTTTCCTTCGCCGTTATCGCTTTTGGCAAAACACCGTATACCGGGCGAAGCGTTCCGTCAAGGGAAAGTTCACCAAGCAATACACAGTCCTCAAGTGAATTTACCGGAACCACTCCCATTGCGGCAAGAATTCCAATCGCCATCGGCAGGTCATAGGCTGTTCCTTCTTTCTTCAAATCTGCCGGTGCTAGATTTATCGTAATTCTGCGGGAAGGAAACTCAAATCCTGAATTCTTTATTGCTGCACGTACCCGTTCCTTTGCTTCCTTTACAGCCGCATCGCCAAGACCGACTATTTCAAACGCCGGAAGTCCGTTGCTTATGTACGTTTCAACAGAAACCATGTAACCGTCAATTCCAAGTAATCCGCATGTATTTACTCTGCTCAGCATATTAACAACCTTTTCCTTTTTTATTAATTAAACCGGCATAATGACAAGCAAAAAAGAATTTATGAGCAAATCACTGCCGTCTTAAGGTAATTGCTACTGCTAAATTCCACCATTTATATAAAAATTATATAATATTTTCTATAATTCTATCAAAATTTAATAATATTTTTCAATACAAGCAATCAAATGCAATAAAACTACACCACTGTCCCTGTAATGATCTGTCGGTTTTGCCTGCTTACTTCCGTGAGTTTATATATATGAAAAAATTTTGCCAATACACAAAACGCACGCACCGGAAAAATTCCCGCTGCGTGCGCTGCTTAACTGCTGAAATTTCAATATATTAAAAATAATCAAAAATATCATCTATATCAAATTTATTATTATTTGCGTTAACCGGCTTTACACCTGTTTCGAGCATGTCATCTTCACATACGGGTTTTCTGCATGCCTTGCACTCCGGGCATATAACCCAGTGACATGCCGGACAGGTTGCATGTACGCTGCTGTCAATGACGGAATGACATCTCCAGCAATGATATGTATAGTGTTTTATTCTTCCTCCGTATTCTTTCCATGTATATACCTTGCCATCATCGTCTCTGCGCTGTACAAAATAATAACCTGTTTCACGGCATTCTCCGACTACAATTGCAGGTTTTCCGTCAACGGCCACGAGTTGTCCTTCTTTATACCGGCCTGCAAAAACTTCTGGTTTTAACCTTGCCATTAAACTCTCCTCCGCCTGTTTCCGTCTGACTTTAATTTTGATAATATAGATATGATATTGGTCTGCCTTATATGCTAAAACAGGCGGAAATAATATGAAACCAATCCGTTTGGCCAGCCTAACGCCTGAGCCATAAAAGATACAGCGGAAATGCAATGCAGGCAAGCGCCAGTATAATGAGGGCAATTCCTCCCTTTCTGTTCCTGTCCCTGAACGTCCATATGCCATAACTTGTCGTGTATATCCCCGCCCAAAGCAGTACCAGTAAAATAAGCATCACTGCAAAGGTATTCATAGTTTTTCACCTTCATTTCATTGCAGGTATTTGTTTTACCATTATACCGGGACGCCTGATTTTTACTTCCAAATCGACATTGAACCGGGCTTTTTCATATTTTTCCCTCCAGTTGAACTCCATCCAGTCTTCCCAGAACAAAAAGGTTGTCTTAACATGTTTTCCGATAAAACATATGTCACTTTTTAATTCATCCCTGGTTTTTTCGAGAAATGAAACAACCTTTTCCTTAATGTATGAGGATGCATGTTCTTCAAGCATTTTCAGGCCTTCACCGGTGGAATAGTCGTTTCGGCCCGTAATAGCCAGGATATCTCCCTCCAGCGAGATTTTTAAATTTACTTCAGGAATATTTTCTTTCATTTTTACACTTATCCGGGGTTTTCTTGACTGGCCCAGCCTCAAGGAAATATAGTCACTGTTCCCGGACAGATTTTCCGAATCGTCATTAAGATCCGGCAAAGTATAATACACATCCCCCAGTTTTCCTGAAATCATCAGATAGTAAAATGTTTCCCTTCCTGTAAGCTCTCCCACCATTTTGTCTCCCCTGAAAACGGCAGAACCCATTTGCCTGATCATGTTTTCGTAAACAACAGGCATTTCATCGGCTGTATAATCGCCTTCCAGAATTTCACCACCCTTGCTTATTGAATTTCTCAGAGCTTCCGCCAGATCCTTTACTTCCTGAAACCGGGAAATATCCAGCAATACAGCGACCGGTTCACCGCATGTGCTTTCCATTTTGGAATAAAACTCTTCAATGGTACTGCCGTTAGAAAACCCTGTGTACGCAAAAGACTCCATTATAAGCTCGAAATGTTTGGACGGATTGAACTCGAGAACCGGCCTGCTTGATTTCAGAAACTCCTCAGAACTTCCGTTCGTAATTCCAATGTAAGTATCCGGTCTGAACTCACGGAACCGTATAAATGTGTTAATAAACCTTTCTATACCCTGTTCGGCAAGCTCCTTTGAAATGACAACGAGTTTTGCGTGGGAAAAGTTGATCCTTTTGCTTATCATTGAATTTATAACGTTTATACCTCCCAGTATGGTTGGTGCCGCAACAGTTATTACGTTTGTGGCCTTTTCAACTTCTCCCGGTTCTGGTCCTACTCCGACCGCTATCGGCACAGCCAGAAGAACAGTAATCATAATATTTCCGTTTGGACCCTGATCCAGGCCCAATGCCACGACGTAAGTCATATCATCCGGTTCTGAGGCATCAAAGCAGCCGCTTATGAAAACCATCGGAACGATTATACCTATAATAAGGACAGTCTTCAAACACCGGCTCATTCTCCAGACACCTCCCTGCCTTTCCTTAAATTGACCCGGATCGATGCTGCTGCAAGTAATATAAGAGGAAGAACAAACGTGATTATCCATGAAAAAGTGCGATAAATCTGCATTTCAGCCTGAAGAGCTGAATACAGGTTTTCGGGCACCATGCTCAGTGTGAAAACAAGAATTATAAAAGGTGCAATCAGCGGTTTTCGGTATTTAAGGCTGAAAGCTCTCTGAAAAATATAGGTGATGAAGTACAGGCATGCGCTTAAATAGAGGAAAGCGCAGGAAGCCCAGATTAATATAAACGCTGATTCTATACGCGTAAAAAACCTTCCTATCTTTATAGACCTGGCCATCTGGTAAACCGGAAGGAAAAACTCGGTTGAAGTGGGATACTGATATACCATAAGATAACAAAGTGTGGACAAAACGAGGAACAGGCCTGAAAAAAATACTCCATATCTCCCTATTTCTCCATAGCTTGTTTTCTTCTTAAGAAATGGCATCAGGAAAAACAGGGCAGCCAGTTCGGAAAAATAGGACAGGTTTATTATCCCCTTCACTGCAAGTGTCTCAATTCCCAGTCCCAGCCATGGTGAAAGCCTGCTTATATCATATCGGGGTATGTTGAATAAAAGAATCAGTACAAAAGCTGCTGCCATGATTGGTATCGCCAGAACATGAAGCCTGCTTATTGCTTCCAGCCCAAGCCATGCACCGACGACCATTCCTGCCGAAAACATCAGAATAATTATGCTGACTGGAGTATTGGCAAGGCTTATAACCTTGATGTCTTCAGCAAACTGCCTGAGAATAATGGATGTCACATACATAAACTGTGCTAGATAGATGATACCGAAAATTATCCTTCCTGTTTCCCCGAAAGCTTTTTCGCTTACTTCCAGAAGATCTTTACCCGCAAATTTCCTGTAAAGCCGGGTAATAATCAGAAACAGCAGATAAACCACTGCCGAATCCAGCAGAATCATAAGCCAGGCTGCACTTCCGGCATCCTCGGAAGCAGTTCTCGGAAAATCAAGTATTATTTTTGTAGAGAGCAGGTTGAGCAAAATACAGGCTGCTTCGAAATTACCGATTGTTGTCTTCTGATCCATCAGTTCGGACCCCTTTCTCCGTTCTTACCCATCCTCTGCTTATAAAGGGCTGCTGCTTTACATCCTTGGGATTTATAAAGTCCGGTCTGTCTTCTTCTTTCCAGAGCGGTGCCCTGAAAAAGGTATTGGTCCTGTTTCCCGTGGTTTTAGGCGCAATCGGCGAAAAGAACGGAACGCCAAAGGACTTCGCGTTGATAAGCAGCAGGAAATGAATGAACATACCCAGGCTTATACCAAGAAGACCTGCAAAGCCTGCGAGCAGTATATAAATAAAGCGAAGCGCCCGGAAAGAATATCCCAGCGAAAAATCAGGTATTGCAAAGGAACCTATTCCCGTGACCGCTACAATAATTATAAGAATAGGACTTACAAGATTGGCTGATACAGCAGCCTGGCCCAGTATCAAACCACCGACAATGCTCAGTGTCGGGCCTATTGGCCCCGGGATTCTGATTCCTGCCTCGCGAATCAGCTCAAAAGCTATTTCCATGATAAAAATACTTACAATCGTCGGGAAAGGAACCTTTTCGCGCGATGATGAAATTGCAAGAAGCAAATCGGTGGGCAGCATTTCCTGATGGTAATTTGTTATCGCAAGGTATAGCGCCGGAAGGTACAGTGTAATAAGTATGCCCAGAATTCTTACTATCCGAAGCAGCGTTGAATATGGATATCTCAAATAATAATCCTCGGGGGAATGAATCAGGTTGAAAAAAGTTACAGGTACTACGATCACAAACGGGCTTCCGTGGACAATAACTGCAACGCGTCCTTCCCCCAGATACGCCGCTACTCTGTCAGGACGCTCGGTTAAAAGCATCTGCGGTGCCGGAAGAAATGTATCATCCTCAAGAAACTGCTCCAGCTCTCCCGCATCGCGTAAATAAGCTATTTTAATGCTTTTAAGCCTTTTGCGCACTTCGTCTACCAGCCTGCTGTTGGCTATATTCTTAATATAGACAATGCTGCAGGGTGTTTTGCTTCTTTCACCTACCAGCACGTCTTCTACAATCAGATTCTCATCCTTCAGTATTTTTCTTAAAAGTGCGGAGTTGGCTCTGTTTGATTCAATAAAAGATTCTCTCGGTCCTCGAATATTCAATTCGGTTGTAGGCTTTTCAACAGTTCTGTGTTCCCATCCTTTTACATCAGCAGCAAATGCCACATCAAGCCCGTCAATAAATATGCCTGTACCTCCAAAGTTAATTTCGTCAACAACATCCTGGTATGTTTTGCACATTTTGATCTGATTCTGCGGTATCAAATGGTTATAAATGATGTCTTTAACCGATTGGTCACGGGTATCCATCGGCATTACCGACATGGTCATAAGCGGTACAAGAATATTGTTGTTAATAAGGGAAGTATTGACCAAACCGTCAAAAAAACAGACGAAAGCAGAATATGCGTTGTCCTTTACACGCACCTTAAATTCCCGGATTTTAAAATCCCCGTTTATATCAGCGCTGTATCTTTTTTTAATTACTTCAAGGCATGTATTTATCGAACTGCTTATTTTATCATCTTCGCCGTCTTTTCTTTCCTCTTCCCCGTCATTACTTCTATCTGTTTCATTTATCAAAACGGGTTTTGTTATTTTTATTTTTCTTTCATGCTTCCTACCGCCGCTTTCATTGTTTTTATTCTTATCATCATCTTCGTTTCCGTCGTATCTTTCATGCTCATCTGTATTTCCCTCTTCTGCATCAGCTGATTTATCATCATCAGGACTGTTTTCAAAATCATTCAGGACAAAAGGTTTTTTCGGCTCCTCCGGAGTAAAGAGAAAAACAGATTTCAGCCACGAAACTTTTCCTTTCAAAAAACACCCTCCCTGAAAGTAAATCTTAAATTATTTTTCCAACAGGACGGAAATGTTATACTGAAATTAACATTCCGGAGCGGGTGCTTTTTCACAAGCCGAACCAGATAATCAAAACACCGGATTCTATTTCCTTAAGATGAATCTGATTATTAAATATGTAAAAAAAACTGACCAATAAAACAGACTTTTCAAATAGGCGGCACAGTTCCGGCATTGCCGGCATTACAATCAGATTTATTATCAAATACCGGATTGTTTGCTAAAAAAGATAAACCTATTGATAATTTTAATATTTCCGTGTATAATTATTTTCGCAGGGTCGATGGGGTAAATAAATACGGTCACTTAGCTCAGCTGGTTAGAGTACCACGTTGACATCGTGGGGGTCGCTGGTTCGATTCCAGTAGTGACCACCAAAAAAGGATTAGGGTTATATCCTAATCCTTTTTTTATTGCTTATTGAAACTATCTGAAACATCAGTTCAAGGAAATAACTTTATTTGCCGTTTCCATTTTAATTTGAAACCTGGCCGAAATTCATCTCTTCAATTAAATTCAGTGCTTTCATTGTAGCTTTTATCGCTGATGCAGTCTGATCGGAATCAAGTCCTCTTGTCTTGAATTCACGTCCAAGATACCAGGTTATCGACGTTTCAACCAGCGCATTGGTTTTTCCTCCGGGCGGTATTGTTACAATATAATCCACAAGCTGGGGCATTGGCTTGTTAATCTTTTCATATATTTTGGAAACTGCCTTCACAAAAGCATCGTATTGTCCGTCTCCTGTTGATGTCTCCTCATAAACTTCGCCGTTTATTCTAAGGCTTACGGTTGAAACAGGTTTCAGGTTCCTGGCATGGCATATGTAGTAATTGAGGAGCTTAATCTTTTCATTATTCTGTTTTGTTCTTAAAACGTCAGAGATAATATACGGTAAATCATCTGTGGTTATATTCTCTTTCTTGTCTCCCAGTTCTACTATTCTTTCGGTAATCTTCCTTATTGATTCCTGATCAAGCTCTATGCCGAGTTCTTCCAGATTTTTCTGAATGCTCGCCTTTCCTGAAGATTTGCCCAAAGCATATTTCCTGTGTCTTCCGAAGCGCTCAGGAATTAAATTATTGCAGTACAGGTTGGCCTTATTGTCTCCGTCGGCATGCACACCGCATGTCTGAGTAAAGCAGTTTTCTCCGACAATTGGTTTGTTGGCCGGTATTCTGACTCCCGAAAAGGCCTCAACAATCTTACTTATTTTTGCAAGCCTGGACTCATCTATACTTAACTCTATACCTTCACAGAAATCATTAAGTACACCGACAACACTTGCCAGGGGAGCGTTTCCTGTTCTCTCGCCCAAACCGTTTACAGTGGTATGAACTCCAACCGCTCCTGCCTTAACAGCCATATATGTGTTGGCGACTGCGAGATCATAGTCGTTATGGGCATGAAAATCAAACTTGATTCCCGGATATTTATCCACCATAATCTTAACCAGCTGGTATGTCTGATCGGGCTGCAGAACACCAAGTGTATCGGGAAGCATAAACCTCTCTATTTTAAATTCCTGCAGCTCATCAATAAGCTGAAATACATACTCCGGAGACTGAACTATACCCTCGGACCATATTTCAAGATATACATTAACCTTTATTCCTTTTGAATAAGCATAAGTAATAACATTTTTTATATCCTGTATGTGCTCTTCGGGTGTTTTCTTAAGCTGGTACTTAACATGTTTTACAGAACCTTTGCACAGCAGGTTCATTACCCGCGCTCCTGATTCACAAATCCAGTCCACAGATCTCGTCCCGTCAACAAACCCCAGTACTTCAATGCGGTCGAGGTAACCTTTCTGGGCACTCCAGTTTGATATCAGCTTAACAGCTTCCATCTCACCCTTGGAGACTCTCGCTGAAGCTACTTCCACCCTGTCAACCTTTACTTCTTCAAGGAGTATTCTTGCAATATTATATTTTTCAGTAGAAGTAAAGGTCACCCCGGGTGTTTGTTCGCCATCCCTCAGTGTTGTATCCATAATCTCTATTTTCATAAAGATTTCACCCGTTCCTCACGAAAATGTTTTTCACTATTTTACCCCAAAAGAACTGTTCAGTAAAGACAAAAAAAGAACCTACTCAAAATTTCGGTTCCCGGCTATGATTCAGATTATATTGTGTTTCAGCGCGTAAATCGCTGCCTGGGTCCTGTCAGAAACATTCAGCTTTTTGAATATATTTGAAATATGGTTTTTTACCGTTTTCTCGCTTATGTACAGGGCTTTTGCTATCTCCTTGTTAAGCAGGCCCTTTGCAACCAGCCTTAATACTTCTATCTCCCTGTCACTGAGAACGCTTTCTTTCCTTGCAGTGTTTCTGCCTTTCTGAGTATGTTTCTGGTATTCCACGACCAGTTCCTTTGCCATCGTGGGCTGTATATATATCTCACCTTCATAGACCTTCCTTATGGCATCGATCAGTACATATCCGTCAGCATCCTTAAGAACATATCCGCTGGCTCCAAGCTGCAGTGACTGGAACAGGTATTCCCTGTCAGAATGTATTGTCAGCATAATAATTCTTGCTTCCGGATCTGCCTGCTTTATCAGTTCCAAAGCCTGCAACCCATTCTTCTTCGGCATGTTGATGTCCATCAGAACCACATCTGGCTTTTCAATTCTGTAATAATCTGCTGCCTGAGTCCCGTCAGCCGCTTCAGCCACTACCTTGATGTCATTTTCAAGTTCAATTAACTGCTTTAGTCCCTGACGAACCATGGAATGATCTTCTACCAGCATTACGCGTATTTTACCCATCGCTAAACTCCTTTCAATTTAGGTATATGGAAGGACAACCCTTATGGTTGTTCCCTTACCTGAACAGGATTTGATTTCCATAGTCCCATCAAGCAGTTCAATTCGTTCTTTTATGCTGAAAAGACCGAATCCTCCCATATTATCGTCTTTATCAACCTTAATAGTTTCGGTATCAAAACCCTTTCCTTTATCCGAAATGGTCAGCACAATATTCATCGGTGTGAATTCTATCGTCACGGAAGCATTTTTTGCTCCGGAATGTTTACGGATATTGTTCAGTGCCTCCTGTACAACCCTGAATATTGTAAGTGTTAAATTATCATCATTTACCTCCCTGTCTTCACCTCTTTTATGAAAGCTGATTGTTATTCCTGTGTCGGATGAAAACTTGTCAATGTACTTCTGAAGGGTGGGAATCAGCCCGATATCTTCAAGAGACATCGGCCTTAACGCATAAATAATTCTCCTGACATCCATCAGTGATTCACGTACTATCTTCTTCAGGTTTTTCAGCTCTTCCTTCGCCCTGTTTATATCGGCATCAATCAGTTTTTCACATATTTCGGCCTTAAGTACTACATTTGACAATATCTGGGCCGGTCCGTCATGAATTTCCCTTGCCACCCTGCTTCTTTCCTCTTCCTGGGCCTTAATTACGCGAATGGCAAGGTATTTCCGTTTTTCCGCATCTTCAAGCTGTACATTGAGATTGAATAAATCACCTTTAAGATACTCCATTACCGTACCTACCTGGTTAATCAGGTATTCGGCCCTCTGAACTGTCTTTGATGCCTCTATAAGACGCCTTTCAAGGTCATTTCTGCGTATAATTGCAAATCTTTCCCTTTCCCTGTTGACAGCAAGCTCTACTCTAATTTTATCGGCTTTTTCATAAGCAATTCGTATATCATCCTGAGTATATTTATCAAAATTTTTACTTACGATTGCCAGTCTTTCACGGCTTAATTTCAGCGCAATCTCCAGTTCATCATTTTTTTTTATAATTCTTTCGACTTCGCGTTTAAGATCTTCCAGATCATTCCTGAGACGCTCACATTCGTTTCTCGCTCCTTCTGCAATATCATATATGGCTTCCCGGCTTCTGTCGATCATTTCTAAGGTGTCCCTGATTATTTTGTTTAACCTGGAAATATTGAATGTTTCCAAAGTTTTTTAACCCCCGGTTATTTCTCATCTATTATTTTCTTGAGTTCTGCCATAAATGTATTTATATCCCTGAACTGGCGATATACAGATGCAAAACGGACATAAGCCACTTCATCCAGTTTTCTTAACTCCTCAAGAACCAGTTCACCGATGGCCGTACTGGTGATTTCCCGCTGAAGCGTGTTATGAATTTTAGCTTCCACATTGTCTATAAGCTCTTCAATCTGATGTATTGAGATCGGCCTTTTTTCGCATGCCCGCAATACACCGTTAAGAAGCTTTTCCCTGTTATAAGGCTGACGGGACTTGTCCTTCTTTATAACAATTAAAGGCATATACTCAACTTTTTCATAGGTAGTAAAACGCTTCTGGCATTTAAGACATTCCCTGCGTCTGCGGATTGTGGCACCTTCATCGGTAGGGCGTGAATCTATAACTCTGTCTTCCATGTGAGAGCAGTACGGACACCTCATAATTAACCTCCTGAATCTTTACTTGCGGCGGAAGGCAAACCGGTTCGGGCAAGATATTTCCTTCTCCTTAACAATCTATTATACACCAAATTTCGGATAAATTTAAGGATCTCTTTAGAAAGTTACTATATATTGTAATATTTATCCCGTTTATGGAAAATATTTCTACCGTTCTTTCTCTTTCAATTCAACAAGTATGATATCGTCTCCAACTTTTCTTACATCTCTCCACGGGATCACTATTTCTTCTATTCTACCAAATAATCTGAAAATTGACCACCTGCCCGGAAGTACCAGCGAAATTATTTTTCCCGTTTCAAGGCAGAATTCGGCATCCTTTACAAAACCTAACCTTTTTCCGTCGGCAATGTTGATTACTTCCTTCTGCCTTAAATCTGCAATTCTGCTGATATTCGAATTGGGAAGCTGTATGCCTTCCCTTTCAAAACAACGGTATTCACGCTGAAACATGGCTTACACCCTATGAACAGAGTTCTATTAAAATCTATTCATAAAAAAAGGAAGTAAGAACATCCTACTTCCCTGTAAGCCTGCTATACATATTTTCGCATATGTTTCAGTGCAGCTTTCTCCAGTCGCGAGACCTGTGCCTGAGAAATACCGATTTCCTCCGCCACTTCCATCTGCGTCCTTCCCCTGAAAAACCTAAGATCCACAATCATTCTTTCCCTCTCGTTAAGTTTTGATATTGCTTCGTTTATTGATATATTCTCAAGCCAGCGTTCATCATTGTTCCTTTCATCGCTTACCTGGTCCATTACGTAAATGGCATCACCGCCGTCATGGTAAACAGACTCAAACAATGATATTGGTTCCTGTATGGCATCAAGTGCAAGGATAACATCCTCTCTCGGCACATTCATTTCTTCAGCTATCTCACTGACCGAAGGATCCCTTGACAGTTTGTTTGTCAGCTTTTCCTTCGCCTGTAATGCCTTATATGCTATATCTTTCAATGAACGGCTTACCCGAATGGAGTTGTTGTCCCTCAGGTACCTTCTTATTTCTCCGATTATCATGGGAACTGCATAAGTAGAAAACTTAACATTCTGTGACAAATCAAAATTGTCTATGGCTTTTATCAAACCTATACAACCAACCTGAAAGAGGTCGTCAACATTCTCTCCCCTGTTGTTAAATCTCTGTATAACGCTTAAAACCAGCCGAAGGTTGCCATGAATAAACTCTTCGCGGGCTTTTTTATCTCCGTTCTTGATCCTTTTGAACAACTCATCTTTCTGTTTATTTGTCAGTACAGGAAGTTTGGATGTGTTAACACCGCATATTTCCACCTTGTTGATCAAAATGACACCTCCCCATTTGATAAAGCCTATTATCATTTTTTCCGGGAAGGTGCCAAATATACTGTTTAAACTTCCTGAAAATATCGTCAAAACCCCTTGACAGGTTCTTTAATAAAGAAAAGCATTGACTGTCAGGGTATATAAATTTATTATTGGTAAATTTTTCTGGAAATAATATTATTCTGTTATTTCCATATCAAAGCATCCTGGTTATTTCCTTTTTCAGTCGGCTTAGTATTCTTTTTTCAAGGCGCGATATGTAGGATTGGGATATTCCCAGCATATCGGCCACTTCTTTCTGGGTTTTCTCCTTCTGATTGTTAAGTCCGAATCTCATCTCCATTATTTTCTTTTCACGCCTGCTGAGTTTGCTCATGGCAGTATTCAGCAGTTCCCTGTCAATTTCGTCTTCAAGGTTTCTCTGTATCAAATCACCGTCGGTACCAAGGATATCAGACAAAAGAAGTTCATTTCCGTCCCAGTCAACGTTCAGTGGTTCGTCAATCGACACCTCGGTACGAAGTTTGCTGTTTTTCCTCAGAAACATCAGTATTTCATTCTCAATGCATCTTGATGCATATGTAGCCAGTTTTATATTTCGGGACGGATTATATGTATTTATTGCCTTTATAAGCCCGATTGTACCAATTGATGTTAAATCTTCAATATCCATACCTGTGTTTTCAAATTTTCTTGCTATATATACAACAAGTCTTAAATTACGCTCAATCAGTATCTTTTTTACCATCATCTCCTCTCTTTCAAGTCTGTCCAGGAGTTCAGCCTCTTCCTCGTTGGTCAGCGGAGGCGGCAATGCTTCACTTCCGCCTACATAATGCAAATCGCCTGGATTTAATATCCTGCTTATTCTATTTATGAATTCCATCAGATTTTTCATTAATATTATTCTTAATTTCATTCAAAAACCCCCTGTCGTTCGGAAAGTAATTTTATGCAGTTACCATTTCAGGGCTGATTATAGCCCGGTACTGTTCTTCAGATGAGAGCCTGTTCGGACTGATGCACACAACAACCTGGGTACGTTCATAGCTTAAATCCTCTTTTTCGACACAAACGCTGTCCGGTTTGAAACCCGGCAGCATGCCGTTCTTGGTTCCAATGGCATTGAACGGAATCAGTCTTATTCTTTTTATCCATTCAGAGTTCTCGTCCTGTCCCGGAGTAATGTTCATCTGCGTCCAGTCCTCCAGCCACTTGATCATGCCTTCTGGCAGCAATTCCTTTACGCTCTCCAGTTCGGCAATCATAACAGGCCATTGCGAAACCGGGTCGGTCAGGGAATTGCCGGTGTCGATAAGTGCATTGAGACATACTGTTTTCCCTTCGAGATTGATATAGGTTTTTACTATATAGGAATCCTTCTCAATGCGTTTTCTGAATATGTCTGTAAAGGCACGGACCATCAGGAACCCTGATATAAGGGTTAATACCAGCAGCAGGCCATCGCTTTTCATGACGGTATAAAACTCACCGTTCTTAAAGTAAATTCCCTGGTTCAGGACGCTCATAAGTGCAAAACCGGCCCCTGCAAATATAAAGGAAGAAATATAGAATGACAGCAGGGATTTAAGCCAGTTTTTAAGCTGCCGGGACGGAAAGGCTATGGATACCATCAGAAACGACAGCAATATTTTTCCGCCTATAGTATAGAGCGTTTCAATTTTGGGACAGAGCAGCATAATGACAAGATACACCGCGCCGACGGCAGCTGATATGAATTTTCTCAATGCCGTTGAATACCTGCCCGAAAGTTTCTGGGCTACCATTAATATACCGTAGTTAACAATTATATTCTGAAGAAAAAGGATATCTATGTACACCGACATAACAACACCCCAGGCTGTCAGGTACCCTTGCAGTGCTTTTGACAGGCATACTTTTCCTATTATCCACCTATATGCAGGTACACGGACATTTATACCTGTCAAATAAAAGAAATATTTTCTCTGTAGTCCAGGATACCGTTTAACGGTGTTAATATTATACAGTTTAATAAGTGCAGGATTTGTCAAATAAAGGTATGGCCCTGAAATTTCCCGTTAATGTTAACATAAATAGCTTCACGTTATTGATCAAACCGGCCTTTTGGTATAATATGTATGTAATATAAAATTCGAATTGTTATGGGAGTTACGATGAAAAAAACGGTTGAAATCTGGTATTTATACCACAGCAGTTTTGCCGTAAAACTGAACAGCAAACTGATAATATTCGATTATTTCTATAATCAGGCTGCAGACAGCGAGCCCGTTCTGTACAACGGAAAATTCAGTCCCGATGATTTCAGGGATACAGATGTGTATTTTTTTGTTTCCCACAGGCATCACGATCATTACAACCCGGTTATATTCAGATGGCTGGAGGAATACCCCAATATCCGGCTGATTGTATCATCCGACATCAAAGGGTATGGAAGGCATTCACGAATTTTGACGGCAGAACCTGAAAAGCAATATGTTTTCGATGATATTCTCATTGAAACATATACTTCCACCGATGAAGGTGTTGCCTTCCTGATAAAAACAGAAGGCGTGTGTCTTTTCCACGCAGGAGACCTGCACTGGTGGCACTGGGAAGGCGAGCCTGATTCCTTTAACCTTGAGATGGAACAGAGGTTTAAGGAACAAACGGAAAAATTATCAGCGCATAAAATAGACATTGCCTTTGTCGTAGTCGATCCGCGGCAGGAAAGATTCTCGACACTTGGACTGGACTGGTTTGTAAAAAAAGTGGAATGCAGCCATATTTTCCCGATGCATTTTTCAGATGACTGGAGTATAATGGATACTGTGTGCAACTACAAGGAATCAAACCGTTCAAGGACGGATATACATATTATAAACAGGAGAGGTCAATATTTTCATATAGATATATAAAGAAAACTTTTACTGTGAGGTCGTTTATGAAAAAATTCTTCAGGGTATTTTTTTATTGCACCGGTTTTACAGCCCTCTGTATCGTTATGCAATTCATTGCAGCTGTTCCGGTGACGGCACTGTATATTTTTCTCAATTCATTCCGCTACGCATTTTCCGGCAACCCGGGGTCTGCAATGCATCTTGATCTTAATGCGATAATAGAGGATACTTTAATGCCTGCATATATTTTATCGGGTATTCTGACTTTCTTTTCTGCTTGGATAATACACGCCATATTCAGAAAGAAGTTTTTTGAAAGGCTTTCTTTCAACAAAACATCCTATCTATACGTATTAATCAGCTTTATAACGGGATGTGCTCTTCAAATGCCCATCAGCTTCATCATTACCTTACTGGAAAACATGGGAATTGCACCGAAACTTTTTGAACAGTATTCAAGCCATATAGAACAGTTAATGAGCAATCAGAACATTGCTCTTCAAATTTTTGCAGTGGGTATAACGGCCCCATTTATAGAGGAAATTATTTTCAGGGGCCTTATTTTAAACTACCTTAAAAGAAATGTACCAATACCGGCAGCAATACTGATCCAGGCACTTCTGTTCGGCATAATTCACCTTAATGTCATACAGGGAGCATATGCCTTTGTTATTGCCATCCTTATGGGACTATTTGCAGTCTGGTTTGATTCTCTGTTTCTTCCCATAGCTTTTCATATGGGCATGAATCTGTCAGGCATAATCCTGTCGGAACTTGGTTCTGGCCTTTCTGACCTGGCCGGAGTAATTATATTAATTGTTTCCGCTGTCCTGATACCGGTATGCACACTGTTTTTGTTCTACAAATCCCGGGAAAAAACAGGTATATTCATTTAACTCATTCAAGCGGAAGCGGAATATGCCTGAAAGAGCGCCTGTGCTCTGCATAGTCTGCCACAATATGGCCTTTACCGAAGAGCTTGTATTTGTATATCGTAAGACCGTCAAGACCTACAGGTCCTCTGGCATGTATTTTATTTGTGCTGATACCAACCTCTGCCCCGAAACCGTATCTGAAACCATCGCTGAAACGGGTTGAGCAGTTCCAGAAAACATTGCCTGAATCAACAAGATCCATGAATTTTTCCGCATTCTGCCTGTTTTTGGTGATAATTGCATCGGTGTGTCCCGAACCGTAGGTATTTATATGTTCAATTGCCTCATCAACCGAATCCACTATTTTAACTGAAAGTATATAATCCAGGTATTCTGTTTTCCAGTCATCTTCAGATGCTGGAACAACATCAATAATTTTTCGTGTCCTTTCGCATCCTCTCAGTTCCACATTGCTTTCATCCAGTTTCTTTTTCAGCAAGGGAAGGAATTGTCCGGCAATTTCACTGTGGACAAGCAGCGTCTCTGTTGCATTGCATACTGCAACATACTGGGTTTTTGAGTCGTTTACAATGTCAACTGCCATTTGTATATCGGCTTCACTGTCCACATAACAGTGGCATATTCCGTCGGCATGACCAAGAACGGGTATCCTTGAATTCTCAATAATATAACGGACAAATTCGTTTGAACCCCGAGGAATTATAAGGTCTATATATTTGTCAAGCTTAAGCATCCGGCTGACGTCTTCCCTGGTTTCAAGCAAGTGGATCCATCCCTGATGAATCCCGGCTTCCATCGTAGCCTTCCGAATAAGTTCGGTGAGGATACGGTTGGTATTTGCCGCTTCCCTTCCGCCTTTCAGAAGAACCGCATTCCCGCTTTTAAGGCACAGTGTGGAAATCTGAACAAGGGCATCGGGTCTGGATTCAAAAATTATACCAATTACTCCGATTGGACAGCTTATCCTGTACAGAACAAGGTCTTCATCCAACTGGGTTGCAAGAAGTTTTTTTCCTACAGGATCGGGTAGTTTTATAAGACTGTTGATTCCTTCAACGGTATCCAGTATTTTTTTTCTGTCAAATTTCAGTCTCTTGACAAGGGGCTCGGGCAGGTTTTCCTCTTTGCTTTTTCTTATATCTTCCTCATTGGCACGGACTATTTCATCAATATTGTTTTTAAGATAATCTGCAATTAATCCCAAAGCCAGGTTTTTCTGCTCGGTTTTGGCTGATGCCAGAAAGACAGACATTTTTTTTGCCTCGGTTGCGCATTGAAACAGATCCATAAATTACCCCTCCGGAAAAAATTCATCCACACTTAAATTACAGCAATTATACCATATCTTTATCATAAAATTAAACATTTCACCAAGCACCTTTCATTTTTTTATCACCGGTTAATTCATTATCTTGACTTAGTAATAAATTGTCTGTAACATGTAGAAGTATAAAATCAGAAATTTTATACAGCGGTGTATCACTGGATTGATAGGTTAAATCTGCCATTAACATGAAGGGGGTAAGCATATGTTTAAATGGAGTGAAAACTACAGGACCGGCATTGAGAATGTAGACGAACAGCATAAAAAACTTATTGAAATCGGCGCCAAACTCGAGGATATGCTGTATGCCGGAGAATCACTGGATTATTACGACTACATTATGGAAACAATTAACGAACTGAAGGATTACGCGGACTATCATTTTACCTTTGAAGAAAAAATAATGCGTGAGCATGATTACCCCGAACTGGAAGAACACCGTATGGAACACCTGTATTTCATCAAGAGAATTGACAGACTTGCCATGCAGGATATTGACACTCAGCAAATAAGCATAATATCGGAAACTTTGGATTTCCTGGCAAGATGGCTTTTCAGCCATATACTTAATTCTGATATGAAATATGCGGACTATCTGAAAAGAAAATCAGGCTAGAGAAAGGAAGTACCACATCGAATGGCTGACTTTGGAAAGGAACTTCGTGAGCAGGTTCAGAGGCGAAGAACATTTGCAATAATATCCCATCCCGACGCGGGAAAAACGACACTGACCGAAAAGCTTTTACTTTACGGCGGAGCCATTAATCTTGCCGGTTCTGTAAAAGCACGCAAGGCAAAGAAATACGCAGTTTCGGACTGGATGGAAATTGAAAAGCAGCGCGGTATATCTGTTACCTCAAGTGTAATGCAATTTGAATATAAAGGCTATTGCATCAACATTCTTGATACCCCCGGCCACCAGGACTTCAGTGAGGACACCTACAGAACACTGGTTGCAGCCGACAGTGCAGTAATGCTGATTGATGGTGCAAAAGGAGTTGAAGCCCAGACAATAAAACTGTTCCATGTATGTAAAATGCGTGGTATACCTATTTTTACCTTTATAAACAAACTTGACCGGGCTATTAAGAATCCTTTTGACCTGATGCAGGAAATAGAGGACGTGCTGGGAATCCGTTCCTACCCGATGAACTGGCCTATTGGAACTGACGGTGACTTTAAGGGAGTATATAACAGGAAGCTGAAGCAGATTGAACTGTTTACCGGCGGCAATCACGGGCAGACAGTAGTGGAGTCGACCGCTGGCTCGGTTGATGATCCCGTTTTCAAGGATCTCCTGGGCGAACCATACTATTCCACACTGGTTGATGATATAGAACTTCTGAATGTTGCCGGAGACGATTTCAGCCTGAACGAAGTGCTGGAAGGAAATCTTACTCCGATATTTTTCGGCAGCGCTATGACGAACTTCGGTGTGGAACCGTTTCTTGAAGAGTTTCTCAGGATGGCACCTCCTCCGGGAGGACGTGTTTTCACTGATACCGTAATTGAACCCGACGTTGAAGATTTCTATGGTTTTATTTTTAAAATTCAGGCCAATATGAACCCGAACCACAGGGACAGAATTGCATTTTTAAGGATTTGTTCGGGTAAATTTACCAAGGGTATGGAAGTATATATTTCAAACAGCAGCAAAAAAATCCGGCTTTCCCAGCCGCAGCAGATAATGGCACAGGAACGGGAGATAGTTGATGAAGCATGGCCCGGGGATATTATCGGGCTTTATGATCCCGGAATTTTCAAAATCGGTGATACGCTGAGCACAGCCAAACCTTCAGCTCTTTTTACCGGAATACCCATGTTCCCTGCCGAGCATTTTGCCAGGGTTTCACCTAAGGATACAATGAAAAGAAAGCAATTCCTTAAAGGAATCATGCAGCTTTCTGAAGAGGGTACAATCCAGGTTTTCAGGCAGCTTGATATCGGTGTCGAAGAGTTCATAGTAGGTGCCGTCGGTATGCTTCAGTTTGATGTCCTGGAACACAGGCTTATGCATGAGTACAACGTTGACTTGAAGATAGTGATGCTTCCGCACAAGTTTGCCCGCTGGCTTACGGCCACCGACAAAGATCCTGCCGACCTGAACCTTACTTCGTCAACAATAATAGCAAAAGACAAGGAAGATCGGTTTGTACTGATATTTGAAAATCAATGGTCCATTGACTGGGCGAAGGAAAAAAACAAGGGCATTGAACTGTCCGACGTTTCCCGGTAAAAGAAGATTTCTCATAATAAAAAGACCTTCATGTGTACCAGTGACATGAAGGTTTTTATATTTATTCTGTAATCACTGTTTCTTTGGTATTATAAACATTGCAATAATATAAAGAATAATTCCTCCCAGTATTGCTGTCGCCACGGAAAGGACTGCCCATACAAGACGAACCACTGTCGGATCAACTCCCAGGTATTCGCCTATTCCGCCGCATACACCGCCAATGATTTTATTTGTGTCCGAGAGATATAATTTCTTTTCCATAGACTCACCCTCTCAAAATTTATGAATAAGGAAAACGGCATATCTAATGCTTATCCGCAGACAGCATTAACTTACCTTTTATATATTATAAATTCTCAACATCAACGCTTATTATGGTTTATATACATCATCCGGCGATTTTATGTTTATATCCTCACTTTTTAATATTTCAAGGGCCTTTGCTGGCTCTTCCACCCTGAATATAACCATCGCGGTATTGGGCTTTGAGTTAACAAATGCATACATATATTCAATGCTGATGCCTTTCCTGTCGAGTATTGCAAGAACCTTTGCCAGTCCGCCGGGCTTGTCTTCAACTTCTATTGCTATAACATCATTAATGCTTACCGCAAAACCGTTTTCGTTAAGGACCTGCCTTGCCCTTTCAGGGTTGCTGACAATAAGCCTTAATACACCGAAATCTGTTGTATCTGCCAGTGACAGTGCCCTGATGTCAATATTGTTTTCACCGAGTGTCCGCGTAACTTCTGCAAGCCTTCCCTGTTTATTCTCCAGGAATATTGATATTTGTTTGATAGACACGTTATCCACCTCTGTAAATACCTGATCTTAAGTAGATTATATATTAATTTTCCTGTTTCAGGCAAGAACAATTTGCGGGCAATTGTCTATTAATAAATTGGGGTTGCCCGGTTATCCGGGCAACCCTCTCTTTTATCTCTGGTCGGATATGGTTGCATTGTTATTGTCTGCCGACAGCTGTGCCAGGTTGTCATACGGAGGCCCTGTCGTGGTTCCCTCCAGAAGAGCAATGTCAACCTCGTTCGGCGGTGTTCCCCACGAGTTACCGAAGAATGTCGTAAATGCACGGTCTACCAGGAATCCTCCTTTTGTATTGTACACGACATTGTTGTTAATAGCGCCTGTTGTATCCGGATTAATATACATTCCGGTCCTCAGGCTGTAGAATGTATTTCCTTCCAGTAGTACATTCTGCGTTCCTACCTGCGATACAACCGCGCGGTTGACAACCCAGTTATCCATTGGAGGCGGCTGTTCAGGTCCGAATATTGTATTTCCAATAAGCTTTACATTTGGTGCCCCAATCTGTATGAACTCTGCCTGGTAAGGTTGGTCGCTTGTCATTGTCAATCCCTGAACTGTTACATTGCTGCCTGTTATAAGCATCGGAATAATCTGCGCCTTAAGCAGTATTTCCGCACCAGGTTCGCCAAGCAGTGTTATTCCGGCTTTATTTACGTTTATCTGTGTTGTTACTTCATAGGTTCCTGCACCGATATGAACAGTTCCGCCGGGTGCAACTGCGTTGATTCCTTCGGTAATGGTTCCGAAAGGATGCGCTATACTTCCGTTACCGTCTGTGCTTCCTGCGCTTACACGGATATTTTCAGGGTCCACAACCTCGTTTACGGCTTCATCAAGTGCCTGCTGTACACTTTCCACTGTCGGGTACCCAAGATCGGGACGTCCGTTCAGCAAAGCAGCCAGTACCATGTCCTGGGCTGTCGTGCTGAGTGAATTATAGCCCGAAAGATCCAGACCAAGAGCAGGATCCGTAATGGCTGCACGCATCTGTTCAACATCCTGCGCGTTGTTTACTGCATCCAGCGGAGGATTTGGTGGCGGTGCTTCACCAATTTTAAGAAGCAGAATCGACGCGCTTACTCCGGTTTCTGTACCTCCTGCCGCATTGTCAAGGGTAACAGCATCAGTGCTGGTATGATTCCTCAGTGTGATTTGATCACCGGCAGCTGCATTGATGATAACCATTCCGGTAGTATTGTTTTCAGTATTACGGGAACCATATGTGCTTCCAGGTACCGGAGTTTCGTTTCTGTACAGCGTAAACTGACCGGGATCTGTTCCGGTAATCGTATACCATACTGCATAAATTCCCGGAGACTCGATTATAACCGGGGCTGTATTCGCTTCATGCGTGATACCGAGCATGGCTCCGTTGTTTGTGAATATAACCGGTTCATTTACAGGAACGTCCTGGGTATCTGTCTTGTAGACATATCCATACGGATTACCGGTTGGCGGAACAGGAGTATCCGAATAGGTAACTACCAGTTTCGGGAAGTATGGTTCATACACGATATTGTTTGTACCAAACTGTACCAGTGTCACATCGTCAGCATTTGTCAGCGCAATGCCGTAATTCGGGTGGGTTCCGCTGAGCCATTCATTCACAAGCGTTGTTATATCAATACTCACGATTGAATACAAATCGGATGTATTGATATTTATCTGCGATGATGTCGGTACGAACGGCGGCATCGTATTGTATGTCACCGTTGACGCATCAAACGGAGCGGTTACCCTGTTTACGACAATTGGGCTCGGGTCGGTTCCGGTTTTTACAATCACCGACAATTGCAGCACTGCACTGTCCACACTCGTTACGGGTATGGACGACAGGTCAATTTCCATAAGGCCTATGCACTCCTGAAAACCAATGTCTCTGCCCACATACATCAGCGGATAGAATGAAAAATTGTTAAAAGGCTGAGCAGAAGACACAAAGGTTGTATCAGGTATACCGATCGTTACCGTAGGCACTGTTATCATCTCCTTTCTGTATCATATTTAACTGAAGTATATCATCGGGCAAACGGCAAAACCGGTAAATTTTCTCCCTGTCCGGTTTGGCCATGCACCCCTTCCTATGATCCATCATATTCTGTGATTTGCAGAATGTTACATAACTTTTGACCATTTTTTATTAAAATTCTGTCCTTGTATTCTTCCTGAGTAATTATGTAAATGTAACATTACATAATTAGTTTGCATATTAATGTATCAAGATCGGTTTAAGCATTAATCCATGAGCGGATTATTACAGGGCCCGTCTCAAAACTGATCTGGATCGAAAAATTTGTTGTTCCATGGGAGGTTATGCCAGTGAAAAAAGCGTTTATTACGGGAATCACCGGACAGGATGGTTCCTATCTGGCAGAGTTTTTACTGGAAAAGGGTTATGAAGTGCATGGACTTATAAGAAGAAGCAGTACTGAAAATACAGAAAGGATTGAACACCTGATCAGGGAACCCAAAAAGATAACACTGCATTACGGTGACATGACCGATGCGGGAAGCCTGACGAGATTACTGTACAGGATTCAGCCCGACGAAGTATACAACCTGGCAGCACAGAGCCATGTAAAAATATCCTTCGATATGCCCAAGTTTACAGCCGATGTAAACGCAACAGGTACTTTAATGCTCCTGGAAAGCATCCGCGAAGTTAACCCTGAAATTAAATTTTACCAGGCATCTTCGAGCGAACTGTTCGGAAAGGTCAGGGAGATACCCCAGAATGAAAATACACCGTTCTATCCAAGAAGTCCGTATGCAGTGAGTAAGCTTTACGCGTACTGGATAACGGTAAACTACAGGGAATCATACAACATGTTTGCCTGCAACGGCATACTTTTTAACCATGAATCTCCGCGAAGAGGCAAAAACTTTGTTACCCGTAAGATTACAACCGGAATTGCTGACATTCTTAAAGGCAAAATCGACTGTCTGTATCTCGGCAATCTGGATGCAAAAAGGGACTGGGGATATGCCGGGGATTATGTAGAGGCTATCTGGCTGATACTTCAGCAGGATGAACCCGACGACTATGTGGTCGCAACAGGTGAAACCCATACTGTCAGAGAATTCTGTGAACTGGCATTCAGACATGTCGGAATCAACCTGGCATGGCAGGGAGAAGGTCTGAATGAAACCGGTGTGGATAAGGATACAGGCAGAGTGCTTGTCAGGGTGAGCAGCGAGTTTTTCAGACCGGCTGAAGTGGATCTCCTTTTGGGTGATCCGACAAAAGCCAAAACCAAACTTGGCTGGAAACCCAGAGTATCCTTTGAGGGACTGGTTGCAATGATGGTGGAAAGTGATCTTCAGGCCGCAGGAGTAAAATTGAATTAAGGAGAGATTTGCATGGAAAAAAAAAGCAGGATATATGTGGCAGGACATACAGGAATGGTAGGCTCGGCTATTGTAAGATGCCTTGAAAAAAACGGATACGAAAATATTATCAAAAGGACCCATAAAGAGCTGGATCTGACCAGGCAGGAAGACTGTGAGAAGTTCTTCCGGGAGGAAAAACCGGAATACGTGTTCCTTGCTGCCGCAAAGGTAGGCGGAATTCATGCAAACAACACCTACCCTGCGGATTTTATCATGGAAAACATGCTTATTGAATGCAATGTAATCAGAAGTGCTTTTCAGAATAACGTAAAAAAACTGATGTTTCTCGGAAGTTCCTGTATTTATCCGAAACACTGTCCGCAGCCAATAAAAGAGGAATACCTGCTTACAGGACCTCTGGAACCCACCAATGAAGCATATGCCCTGGCCAAAATATCCGGGATTAAGATGTGCCAGTCCTACAACAGGCAATACGGCACCCGTTACATTTCGGTTATGCCTGCGAACCTTTACGGAATAAACGACAGGTTTGATGAGTATAACTCTCATGTAATACCTGCAATGATAATCAAATTCCACAAGGCTAAAACCGAAAATCTGCCGTTTGTTGAATTATGGGGCACTGGCAAACCGTTAAGGGAATTTCTGTATGTGGATGACATGGCAGAAGCCTGTGTGCACCTGATGCATCATTATGACGGAAATGAACCGGTGAATATAGGTTCTGGAATGGAAATCAGCATAAAGGAACTGGCAGAAATTATACGCGATGTAACAGGTTATAAAGGTGATATTGTCTTCGATTCCTCAAAGCCCGACGGAACGCCGAGAAGAGTACTGGACAATTCCAAAATAACAGCAATGGGCTGGGAACCAAAAACCGATATAAGAGACGGCATTAAAAAAGAGTATGAATATTATCTGAATGTGATACTTAAAAAATAAATTACGGGGGGATATAGTACTGTACCGTCCCCCCTTTTTTTACCGGGAAATACTTTGAATTATGAGAACATCTGCTTAAGAACATCCATCTGAGCCTGAAGCAGAGCCTCAGATTTTGTTTTGAAAGTAAACAGTTCGCTTTTTAGCTGTTCATATTTTGCCTGAATGCTGCGGGCTTCATTATGGGCGTCTTCAATAATTTTCTGTGCCTTAAGTTCTGCTTCTTCCACGATGTTTTTCGCCTTGTCGCATGCATTCGCCTTAATCTGCTCAGCTGTGTGCTGCGCAACCAGGATGGAGTGCTGCAGCGATTCTTCAAGAACCTTGTAATGCTGGACGGTCTCATTCAGCGTCGTTACCTGGCATTTAAGATCATGGATTGTATTATTCATCTCGTTATAGTCTTCAATGATTTTGGCCAGCATGTTGTCCACCTGTTTTTTGCTGTACCCGTCAAAAAGCACTCTCCTGACTGAAGCACGGCTTAAATCGGCAGATGTGTAATTCACCTGATCATCTCCCTACACATGTTCCCGTAACACTATTTTATTCAAAATCTTTTTCCGATGTCACAGGTCATTTCTTATACGGCTTGCCTCTGTTTATCCTTGATGATGTACCCAAAGGGAAAATATCCCTGTCTTTTGCAGGAATCTGAAAACGTGAAAAATCCCTTGTTGCAATCATGTCGCAAATATCGCTGTACCACATGAAACTGCTGATATATGCATAAAACCTTGCCCTTTCCATGTATCCGGGGGAAATCGGATAGTATTTGCCAATCCTCATTACAAAATTCTCCCCAAGGTGATCCAGCAGTATTCCAATATCCCAGGCGGGATCTCCGAATCCTGCATTTGCAAAACCAATGATGCCGCTTAGTTTCCGTGATGTTTTGTCATACAGAATATGATTCGGCTTCAAATCTCCATGTATAATCACAGGCTGAAATTCAAAGAACTCTTCATCGTCAACGGCCGGCTGGATGATCTGTCGCAAATACTCTTTTACATATTCGGTACAGTATGGAGCTATTTTTCTCTTCATTGTTTCAAGTTCGGTCAGCCATTCTTCCCGTGTCCTGTTCATCTGCGAATTCTCAATACCTGCATACTGGGCTTTTTTTACAGGTATGTTATGCAGCTGATCCAGAAATACCGCAATCTGTCTTGCTATTGTGTCCTGTGCATTGTAATCCAGTTTCAGCAAGGTATTCCTGTATAACGGTGAACCACTGATATAAGAACGTTTGGTTACATTCGGATATATCATTTCCACCTTTGGCAAATCCATCGAAACATAATCGCGTATAAAGCTGACCACGTCGGCCTCGTTCCTGAGATATACGGCAGTCCAGTCGAACCTGGCGAATTTGAACACCGTTTCATTGTTTACAATGGCAATATCACTGTAACTTCCGTCGGTTTTATTAAACTCTATTTTTGACAGATCCATCTGCGGAAACCTGCTCTTAATTATTTCCATGTATCTGAGTTCACTGGTATTCAAAATCCTCCCTCCTCTGTTTCAGAAAACTTTCTAATACAAAAGCTTAATATTGGTTTCAGGCCAGTCTTTAAGCCGCAGTACCGTATTCGACAGGCTTGAATATCCGTTTCCGATGAAAAAGTCGCATTGTGCTGCCAGGTACGTATCCTTTATGACTTCTATTGTATCCTTTATCAGCTCTACGCCTTTGTGTCTCTTGTTCGGGTATTCCTGGAGATATGTTGGTATCCTTGGTTTCAGCGGCCGTTTCTTGCTGTCGGTATAAAGAAGCATTCCGTTTATGTCATACAGCTTTCTGTACTGTTTCAGTATTTTCTTCGAATCTGTTATCAGAAAAATATGTCTTACATTGTACCGTTCAATATAGTGCCAGATATGCGGTTTATACAGTTCATTCAGATCATAAAGCTGTGCAACTTCATTCACTATGGCATTTGAACGGCAGTGTACTCCCAGTATTGGTTTCTCATCCCTGAAGTTGGGATTTGTATTGATATATTTTTTTATTTCGCGCGTTACAACAGGTTTTGGTTTAAGATACCTGTCATACAGGCAGCGGTAAACCTGGTACGGGGTTTTGCCATAGGACCAGTGACCCCTGTGGGTATATGCAAGTATCGAGCTCAGCGGGTAGTATATATCACTGACAACAATATTTGCATCACTCATCATCAGACTTTTCAAATCGCGTCCTTCCATTTTGAACCTGTCGGTATCTTCCGCCAGTATGTTTTTTGAATTCCAGACTGGCGGGTAAAAAGTCAATCCGGGATGGACTATATCATGTACCGTCAAATTTGAAATCGGTTCAAAAAACAGTTCGAATGCATTTGTCGAAATAGACTCGCTGTACAGGCTCTCCATACCCCAGTATACGACTGGGGTCCTGTTTGTCAGCTCTGCTGCAAGAATCTGGCACATAACATGATCCACATCGGCCCATATGCTTTTCCCCAATGATTTTATCAACAGATACCGGTTAGTCAGCATAAGTGTTCACACCTCCGTATAATTCGGGATATTCCATTTTATGGCGAATCATCTCCATCTTTCTTCTCCTGAGATCTGCCTTAACCCGTTTTTTCGCCAGCTTCCGCTCATGCTTCAAATCCCTGTAGAACAGGAATATATTATCTTCCGGCCAGTCTCTCAGGCGTTTTACCGTGTACGATACGTTGGAATACCCGTTTCCTATGAAAAATTGACACATTGAAGCAAGATAGGTATCCTTTATGATCTCTATTCCTTTTCGTCTTCTTTCCGAGTAACTGGTAAGGTGGGGCGCGTTTTGTGTGTCACTGAGCTGTCCCCTTTTTGCATCGGTATAGATTAACATGTTACCGTAACGTTTTCTGAATTCATCAAGGATCTCCTCGCAGTCTGTCAGCAGCAGAATTTTTCTGATATCATACCGGTTTACAAACTCTTCCACTTTCTGGTAATATTTCTTGTTCAGGTGGGACAGGTTTTCCACTTCCTTAACCTTGTCGCCGCCGCGCATGTGAACACCAAGCAGCGGTTTGTAATCCTTCATGTGTTCATCATAGAACTCCTGTATTTCCTGCTGGATATCAGGTTTCAGTCTGATATATTTGTCAAACAGGCACCGGTAGATCTGATGTGCAGTCATCCCGTAAGCCCAGTGAGTCTTCGGAATGTATGGAATAAGCGGACGGACAAAGTAATGCGTGTCACTGACCACCACATTCGCATTGCTTGCCATCATGTCACCCAGGTTCCGGTATGTCCATGCAATTTTATCCAAATCCTCTACTTTCAGGTTTTTATCATTCCATATGGGTGGATAATACGTAAAACCCGGACGTACCAAATCATCCAGGGTAAAATTTGATACCGGCTCGAAATAAAGCTCAAAGGCATTCCCTTTGAAAGACTCGGAATACAGGCTGTTTGAGCCCCAGTATACCACGGGAATACGATTGGACAGTTCGGCGGCCAAAAGCTGTCCCATAACATGATCCACATCAGACCAGAAACCGCATCCCCAGCTTTTTATAAGCAGAAACCTGTCACCTGTCATCTTCATCACCACCAGGGCGCAGTTTTTTCATTATTCTGCGGTAAAGATTCTTTATAAACTCAATAAACGAATCGAATACTTTCTTTTTGTCAGAAACAATCATTTTTACATTTACCGGGTATTTTCGTTTTTCTCTCTGCCGGAACAAAAGCTTAACATTTTCCTCAGGCCAGTCCTTAATCCGTGAAACAGCCCGGGACAGGCTTGAGAAATCATTTCCTATGAAGAAGTCACATTTTGCGGCAAGATATGCATCCTTAATAACTTCAATTCCCCGTCTTCTTTTAACAACAGGATTTTCGAGATGATATGCTGGTTCACTGGCCGTCAGACGTTTGCAATCGGTGCAGATAACCATATCACCGTATTTTTCTCTGTATTCATCCACAACTTCCTGACTGTCGGTCAGAAGGAATATTTTCTTTATCGAATACCTGTTAAGCAGCTTGTTTATTTCAGCATGGTACTGGGTATTGGCTTTAAGAAGCTTACCTTTCCCAAGGGAACGATATTTTCTTTTTAATTCCTTTTCGGTTTTTATTCCGTACTTCCTGCTGTGCCTGCGCCAGTAATGTTCTTCCTCTATATCCTTCCTTACGTCAATAATCATGTCATCCTCTTCCCTGCGTACATGAACGGCCAGCAGCGGGTGCCCGTCCTTAAGCCAGGACTGGTAAAATCCCTGTACCTCATTAAGGATATCTTTTTTGACTTTTATATATTTCCTGAAAAGGTATCGGTAAATCTCAGTGGCTGTCATACCGTATGCCGCATTGTCCTTTTTTACGAAAGGAATTATTTCTGAAATTGAAAAATAAACGTCTCCGATAACCACATTGGCATCACTGCTTATAAGATTGCCGATACTTCTGTACATCCATGTATCCTTTCCTGTATCTTCAACGAGCAGGTTGTCTGCATCCCAGAAAGGCGGATAAAAAGTATATTCGGGCTTTGCAAGATCGAAAATGGTGTAATCGGATACGGGCTCAAAATACAGTTCAAATCCGTTTGTATGAATAAAACCGTTATGCAGGCAGTGTGTCGGCCAGAAAACAACGGGAATACGGTTCGTGATTTCGGCGATTAGCAGCTGTCCCAAAACATGCTCCACATCAGACCATAAACGGTAACTCCACGGTTTAATCAGCAGAAATCTGTCCCCCGCCATAAAAACGCTCACCTCACAATTTTCGAAAAAATTTTCTCAAGGTTATATTATGTATACCTGCCATTTTATGTGCATAATTTTTGACAAGAACCAGTGGCAGTGAGCCGGAGAACCGTCCCCCGGCGTCACTGGATCTGTGACATGTTCCATTCAATTGTTCGGCGCAGTCCTTCACTGAACGGTTTAAACGGCGGGAGCGGAAACTCGGACAGGACTTTTGATATGTCGAGTTTTACAATTTCAGGGGATACCCTGACGTCCTTCAGACTTTCTTTTTCCGCAAGTTCTTCTGACAATACGCTTCCGGTAATCCTGCATATTTCTTCTGCAAGATTCCGTATACTGATGCTGTCGGTTCCGCCGACATTATATACAAAACCCTTTCCGTAAACCATTATATAAAGCAGCATCAGCACGCAGTCTGCAATATAGCAGAATGTCCTGATCTTGCTTCCGTCGTCCAGCATCACGATTTTTTTGTCATACAGCGCCTGTCTCATGAAATGGGCAAGAACTCTTTCGTCCTTAAGCCCGATACCCGGACCATATGTCATTGAGATTCTGGCAACTTTTACATTCACATCTTCAAAATTCCTGTAAGCAAAACACAGAGTTTCACCCATGCGTTTTGATTCGGAGTATATTGCCCGTATATCCACCGGGGAACACAGCCCGGGATAATCCTCACCTGTCGGGATGTGAGCTTTATCCGGATTTCCGTAAACTTCCGAGGAGCTTAAAAACAGCATTGTCGCATTGTCGTTTTTTGCTTTCTTAAGCAGTCTTTCGGTTACCGTTGTATTAAGGTGAATGGTATCCAGATAGTTCTGAATGAATTTTTTCGGCTGGGCATAGGTTGCTCCATGTATAATGTAATCGGATTCCGGTTCAAGGCAGTTGCATTCAGGATCATTCAAATCTGCGGCAATAAAAGTGTAATTATCCTCAAATATATCCTTCAGGTGCTTCCCCGGCGGACTTTTGCTCACTGCCACAATGTTTATCCCCGCATTCTTAAAAACATTTGAAAGATGGAGCATATAAATCAGGTACGTCCCTATCAGGCCGTTTGCTCCCGTTATATAAACGGTTTTGCCTTTCAGCGGGTTCAGATCAATTTTTTCAATATATTCCAGGCAGTCCTGTTCGATAAACCTGTCCATAATTCTCCCCCTATTCTCCATTAACCATTTTCACCGCTTCATTGTAAATATCTTCATCAGTACGATAAAAAGACTTTTCAAGGACATCACTCGTGGGTGTAGGTGTATCGGGGCAGCATACCCGTTTAACGGGTTTTTTCAGAAGATGAAATGCATTTTCTGCTGCAAACGCAGCTATCTCAGAAGCCACGCTGCCTGTTTTACACCCGGTGTCGGCAATTAACAGCCTTCCTGTCTTTGCAACCGATTCAAGGATGATTTCCCCGTCAAAAGGCTTTAATGAACGAAGATCAACCACTTCAGCGGAAATACCGTCTTTCTGTAATTTTTCCGCAGCCCTGAGCGCTTCCACAAGCATATAGGATATTGCGACTATGGTTACATCTTCTCCCTTTCTGCGGATAACCCCCTTGCCAATTGGTATGGAGTACAGTTCTTCGGGAACATGGCCGGTTGTTTTGTGCAGCCAGCGGTGTTCCACAAACAGAACGGGATTATTGTCGATAATGGCAGATATCATTAATCCTTTTGCATCATACGGAGTTGCAGGCGCTACAATTTTAAGGCCCGGAACATTCATCAGCATTCCCTGTATGCATTGAGAATGCTGCGCTCCGGATCCCCATCCCCTGGCACTGATTGTCCTTATCACCATCGGAACCTTTACCTGTCCTGCAAACATGTAACTCCATTTTGATGCATGGTTCACCAGCTGATCAAAAGACAAAAGCAGAAAATCCATGCGGGCATGTATCAGTACAGGTCTCAGCCCTGCCATTGCGGCGCCGGCAGCTATTCCGGTAAGCGAATTTTCAGCTATCGGGGTATCAAATACCCTGTCTGCCTCGTATTTTTCCTTAAGACCCTTCGTGGTTCCGAAAACGCCGGCAACATCATCCACGCCCTCCCCCATTATAAAAACTCTCGGATCCCTTGCCAGTGACTGGTCCAGTGCTTCATGCAGCGCATCTCTGTATGTGAGTATCCGATCACCGGCGAAATCGTCTTTTATAAAAAAGTTTTCAAGCTTTTCAACCTGAACTGTTGTCCACGGCATCTGAAAATCCCCCTTTCAGTCAGCATATACATATTCCAGAAGTTCATCCGGTGAGGGCTTTGGAGAGCTCTGTGCAAAGCTGAACGCATCTTCTGTCAGCTTGTTTATCTCCTCATCCATTTTCCTTTCAAGTTCATCAGTTAATAATCCCTCATTCTTAAGGTATTCCGAGAACCGTTTTATTGGGCATCGGGAAACCCAAAGGTCATATTCCTCCCTTGGTCTGTACCCTTCACCCACATCATCCACGGTTCCGATATGGCCCTTCCACCTGTACGTCAGGCATTCAATAAAGGCAGGGCCTTCATCGTTACGGCATAGCTCAATTGCCTTCTGAGCATAGTCTGAAACTTCAAGTACATCATTGCCGTCGACCTGATAAGCCGGCATGCCGTATCTTTCTGCCCATTTGTATATCCCTTCTCCGGCCTGGCGTGCCTTTTGATGCGAGTTAATGGCGTAAAAGTTATTTTCACAGACATAAACTACAGGCAGTTTCTTTATTGCAGCAAAATTAAGGCTTTCATGGAAAGTACCCTCATCAGCGGCACCATCTCCGAAAAATACAACGGTTACCCTGCCGTTTTTCAAAAGTTTTGACGCCAGCGCCGTACCCGTTCCAATCGGGATATTACCGCCGACTATTGCTGTGGACCCAAGTATGCCCACGTCCGTATCAATGAGATGCATTGATCCGCCCCTGCCATGCGCACATCCCGTTTTTCTCAGGTACAGCTCTGCAATCATCTTTCTGATATCTCCTCCTTTTGCAATGTATTGCGCATGGTTCCTGTGGGTACTGAAAATGTAATCATCTTTCCTGAGATGTATGCACACTCCTGCTGCCACAGCTTCCTGTCCTATGGACAGATGAATCGGTGTTTTTATTTCGTCATATTTGTACTCATCATTTATTCTCTGTTCAATCATCCGGATAAGCTTCATTATTCTATACATTTCGATTAATTTGTCCTTTTCCATAAAACCGCTCCTTTCATTCAGTATAAGAGCCTGATTCTGTCTTTTTCCCAGTTTTTGAGCTCACATATGCCCAACGATACGTTGGAATAACCGTTCCCGATAAAATAATCGCATTTTGCTGCAAGCCACGAATCCATGATTATTTCAAGTCCCTTAATCCGGTTATCCTTATATTCCTGAAAATGTACTCCCATTCCGTCTCTTGGAACTCTTCTGCATTCTGTATAAATCAGATGTCTTCCATACCTTTTCCTGTACTCTTCCAGGATCTCAATGCAGTCGGTCATTAAGAATATCCGCATGCCCGGATTTGCTTTCAGAACCTTTTCTATTTCACGGGGATACAGTTCATTTAACTCATGCAGGTGTTTAACCTCCACAATTTTATCGCTGCTTCTGATGTGCACTGCCAAAAGAGGCGTACCTTTCATGTTTTTGTCGTAAAAATCGTCAATTGCCTTAAGGATATCCTCTTTAAGGCGAATGTACCTGCATATCAGCCTGTAAAGCAAATCCCTCCTGTTCATCCCGTAAAGCCGATGATCTTCGGGTATGGAAGGGATAATTCTCTCCACATCTGTATAACTGTCACTGACAATTACATCAGCAGTACATTCTTTAAGCTGTTCCACTGCCGTATAGACAAAATCCCCGGAATGCCCAGGAACAGTGAGAATATTCCCACTGTTCCATCTCTCCGGATAAAAGGAAAACTCATCGTTTGCCAAATCATTTATGCCATATTCCGATACCGGCATGAAAAACTCTTCAAAAGCATTGACGTCATCCGCCGGGGAATAAAGGCTTTCCTTTCCCCAGTAAACAACAGGTATTCGCTGCAGGATTTCTGCAACAAGCAGTTGCACCAAAACATGGTGTAATTCATTCCATAAACCTGCCCCTATTTCCCTGATCAGCAAGAACCTGTCTCCTGTCATCTGAACCTCCTTATGACCAATATTCAAAGCAGGTCATCATGACCCTCCTGTTTCATTTTTTCAACAAGCAGTTTTATCTGCTGTGATTTGTTTTTTGGACAGATCAGTACTTCGTTTTTCGTACCGGCTACAATCATATTGTCCAGGTCAATGGTGCAGATAGCTATATCTTTGCCGTAAATAACCGAATTTGTGGTATTTATACCTATATGCCGTCCGTGTACCAGGTTACCGTTTTCATCAGCCTTCATGGTCTTTGCAAGAGCATCAATGCTTCCGATATCATCCCAGTCAAAGGAAGCTCTTACCGCATACAGCGAACAGGCACATTTTTCAAGAACACCGTTGTCAAACGAAATACTCTTAAATTCCCTGTATGCATTCACCACAGCATCAGATTTTTCTTTTTCATCTTTTTCCAGGGCTTCAGAAAGCCTGTAGTAATGTTCGGGCAGGTGTTCCTTTACATTCCGCAGAATTGCGTCGGTTGTGCCTACCACAATTCCGCAGTTCCACAGGTAATTGCCTGAAAGAACAAGTTCCTTTGCTTTTTCCAGGGGCGGTTTTTCTATAAAATTCAGGACTTTTGATACCTTCTGGCCGACATCACCGGCAGGTTCAACATGTATATAACCATATCCGTCCGCAGGGTATGTCGGTTCAACACCGATTATGACAATGGCACTGGTCCGATTGGCAGTATCAAATGCCAGCTTGAGAGCCTCGGCATACCTTTCCGTATCCTTTACATATCCGTCTGCAGGTACAAAACACAGTACTCCTTCCCCGTATTTTTTCTTCAGAAACAGCGTGGAATAGGCAATGCAGGCTGCTGTATTCTTCCTGTCGGGTTCGGTCAGGACATTCTCTTCAGGAATATGTCCGCAGACAGTCTTTTTCGTTTTATCTGACAGACGCTGGCTTGTTATGATAAAGCAATGTTCCGGATCTACCACCCTGCATAACCTTTTAATGGTCAAAACCAGCATTGAATCTTCGCCCTCAACTGGAATAAACTGCTTTGGGCTGGCTTCCTTCGAAAGGGGCCAAAGCCTGGTTCCCGAGCCACCCGCCATAAGCACGGCATATTTCTGCATGTTGATGCACCCCTTTTTCCCGTTTTCAAGTCAGGAATGTGCCTGCACCGGACCATCCTGAGCTGTCAAACTTTTTTGATATATATTATGTAAATTTATTGGATATGGTTCGCGAAAAATGTATTAAGACAGTGCGTACGGTCATAAATTTGCATACAGACACGAAGAACTGACGGATTATGAAAAAATATGCGGCTGACTGATGAATTAATATATACCGAAGTGTAGCAGTTTTCAGCCGGATTGCGGAAACAAAACGGCAGTATTGTTAACGTTTTTGACAATTTTCCACAGTCATTCCGGAATTCATATAAAACAAAATAAAAAAGAAGCCCCATGCATACGGACTTCTTTTATACACAGGACAAACCTCATATCGATTATGGCAAATAAAGCTTTTGGCCGGTATATATTGTTGCATTCTCAAGATTATTCAGCTTTTTCACCTTATAGATATATTCACGGATTTCTGTTTTTCCACGGTATTTGCCTGCTATGTCCCAAAGAGTATCTCCCTGTCTTACGGTTATTGCTCTGTATTCCCTTCTTACATTCTTGCCGGCTGATGAAACCGAGCCAATTATTAATGCAGTTAACGTAAACAGTAAAAACAAAAACATCAAAAATCTTCTTTTGTTTTTCAGGCGGTATACTCTCATGAAATAAAACCCCCTTTGGCAAAACCACAGCAGGTTTCAGATTTTGTTGTCCAAAAAAAGAACATCCGTTCTTTATCTTTATTTTATCGAACATTTGTTCATTTGTCAACAGATTTTTCGAACATTTGTTTGACATTTTTTATA
>ENA-UPSB01000223-UPSB01000223.1-bioreactor-metagenome-genome-assembly--contig:-NODE-223-length-101746-cov-16.111976_pt1 | contig 101746 bp, 100 predicted proteins | sample MGYA00238182_ERZ773286 | MGnify/ENA primary metagenome ERZ773286 (study PRJEB29026, sample SAMN07631240) | bioreactor metagenome | isolation source: Switchgrass digestor | place: USA: Dartmouth... | reverse complement strand
GATGTTTTCTCCCTCAGTAGTCTTTGTTTTTTTAAGTTTCTTATCTTTTTCCTTTGTCTTTTGGGGGTTATGAGGGGGTTTACCCCCTCATAGTATTTGTAATGGATTTTGCGGTTAACTATAATATAAAGAGAAGGTGAAGTGGATGACCTCTTCAGAAATTATGGAAAAAGAAGCACGTTATTTTTTAGGGACTTATAATCGCTTGCCGGTGGTATTAGAGCGAGGAGAAGGGTGTTATGTTTTTGATGTGGAAGGGAAAAGATACTTAGACCTAATGGCGGGAATTGCCGTTAATGTTTTAGGTTATTCCTTTTCTCCTCTTCAGAAAGCTATAAAAGAAGAAGTAGATAAATTGCTTCATGTTTCTAATCTCTACTACAGTGTACCTCAGGTAGAATTAGCAGAGCGTCTGGTGGAAAAATCTGGTTTCTCCCGGATGTTTTCGGTTAACAGTGGTGCGGAAGCCAACGAGGTAGCACTGAAAATGTCCCGGTTTTATCGCAGAAGGAAATATGGTAAGGGCTATAAATTTATCTCTTTTTATCGCTCTTTTCATGGAAGAACTCTTTTAACTTTAGGTCTTACTGCTCAAGAAAAATTTCATAAAGATTTAGACCCCTTCCCTCCTGGAATAGAATATGCTATTCTTAACAATTTGGAAAGTGTGGAGAAAGTTCTCGATGATGAAGTGTGTGCCATAATAGTGGAGCCAGTGCAAGGGGAAGGAGGGATTTATCCCTGCGAGAAGGAGTTTTTGAAAGATCTAAGAAAATTATGTGATGAGAAAAACCTGGTTTTAATTTTTGATGAAGTCCAATGTGGGATAGGGAGATTAGGAAAGTTCTTTGCTTTTGAAAATTTTGAAGTAAGACCAGATATAGTTACTTTAGCAAAAGGGTTGGGAGGAGGATTGCCCTTGGGAGCAGTTTTAGTTAATGAAGAAATTGCTGCTTCAGTTCATCGAGGAGATCAGGGAAGCACTTTTGGGGGAAACCCGATATGTGCGCGGGCAGCGTGTGTGGTGGTAGATGAAGTAAGTCAAGAAAGTTTTCTCTCGGCGGTAAGAGAAAAGGGGGAATACTTTAAAGAACAATTAGAAAAGCTAGCTTCTATTTTCTCAGAAGTAGCTGAAGTTCGAGGTAAAGGTTTGATGCTAGGCATAGAAGTTCCTGGGAAAGCGAAAAAAGTTGTTGAAGAGATGCTCAAAGAAGGGGTTTTAGTTAATGCTTGTAATGATGATACAGTGAGATTTTTGCCCCCTTTAGTTATTGGCAGGGAAGAAATAGACGAGGGAATAGAGGCATTAAAGAGAGCTTTGGAAAGAATATAAGTTAGAAAAGGAGGACCAAAATGGGTCAACAGAAAGTAGTTTTAGCTTACTCAGGAGGATTAGATACTTCGGTAGCTATTAGGTGGCTGGAAGAGAATTTTAATGCTGAAGTTTATGCTCTCACTTTAGACTTAGGTCAAGGCAAAGACGTAGAGGAAGTACGAAAAAAAGCCTTGAGTATTGGAGCAAAAGAAGCTTTAGTTTTCGATGCTCGGGAGGAGTTCCTAAACGACTATGTCTTACCTGCTCTTTGGGCTCAGGCAATTTATGAAGATAGATATCCCTTGGCAACTGCTCTTTCTCGTCCTTTGATTGCCAAATACTTAGTTAAAGTAGCGGAAGAAAAAGGAGCGACTATGATAGCTCATGGTTGCACAGGAAAAGGCAATGACCAGGTACGTATTGAAGTTTCAGTAATGGCTCTTAATCCTAATCTTCAAGTGATTGCTCCTGCTCGACAGTGGGGCTGGTCAAGGGAAGAAGAAATTGAATATGCTCATGCCAATGGTATTCCAGTTCCTACTACTATAGAACAACCTTATAGTATTGACCAAAATGTTTGGGGAAGAAGTATTGAATGTGGAGTGTTAGAAGACCCCTTAGTTGAACCTCCAGAAGAGGTGTTTGAGTGGACGAAAAATCCCAAAGATGCTCCCTCTGAACCTACTTATTTAGAAATCGGATTTGAAGAAGGAGTGCCTCGCCTTTTGGGAGGAAAGTATTATTCTCTTTTGAGCTTAGTAGAGGAATTAAATAGAGTAGGTGGTGAAAATGGTTTCGGTCGAGTGGATCATGTGGAAAACCGATTAGTGGGAATAAAGTCTCGAGAGATTTATGAATGTCCGGCAGCTTTAACTCTTTTGGAAGCTTATCGTGACCTTCAAAATCTGGTTCTTCCCCGAGAAGTAATTCATTTTAAACCTCATTTAGAAAAAGAATATGCTCAACTGGTGTATGAGGGTCTTTGGTATTCGCCTCTTCGAGAAGCTCTGGATGCCTTTATGAAATCTTTTTTATCCCGGATGACAGGGATAGTAAGAATTAAACTTTATAAAGGAAGCATGCAAGTAGTAGGAAGAAAATCGGAATACTCTCTCTATGATTGGGGATTGGCCACCTATGATCGAGGGGATTTATTTGACCATCGAGCTAGTGAAGGCTTTATTAAAATATGGGGTCTTCCTACTAGAGTACAAGCTAGTTTAGAGAAAAGGAAAAGTTCATGACCAATTTATGGGGGAGTCGGATGGAGAAAGATTTAGACCGGGAGGTGAAGGAGTTTTCTACTTCTATCCCGGAAGACTTTCTCCTTTATAAGTATGACTTGTGGGGAAGTGCTGCTCACTGTAAGATGTTAGAAAAAGTAGGAATAATATCGGAGAGAGAAAGCAAGGAAATTTTGCGAGGTTTGCGAGAAGTTTTTCGGGAAATAGAAGAAGGGAAAATAGACCCTTCGTCTTTTGAAGATATACATAGTTTGGTAGAAATTTGTCTTCGAAATATAGTAGGAGAAGAAATAGGTGGCAAGCTTCATACTGCTCGTAGCCGTAATGACCAGATAGTTTTAGATGAGCGACTATTTTTACGAGAAAAAATAGGAGAAATCGTAGAAGGAATTAGTTTTCTTCAAGAGGCTTTATTACAAAAAGCTCAGGAAAATAAAGATGTAGTTATGCCTGGCTATACTCATCTTCAACCGGCACAACCAGTTCTTTTTTCTCATCACCTTTTAGCTTATTTTTTTATGCTCGAGAGGGATGTAGAGAGATTGGAAGATGCTCGAAAAAGAGTAAACGTGCTTCCTTTGGGAGCGGCAGCGCTATCTGGAACTTCACTGCCCATCGATAGAGAATATGTAGCTGAACTCCTATCTTTTTCCCGGGTGCAAGAAAATAGTATGGATGCTGTATCAGATCGAGATTTTATTCTGGAAATTTTAGGAAACTTATCTATACTGTTTCTTCATCTTAGTAGATGGGGAGAGGAGATAGTTTTATGGAGCTCGCCGGCTTTTAACTTTTTTAAAATTGATGATGCATTTACTACTGGTTCAAGCATTATGCCTCAGAAGAAAAATCCTGACGTAGCAGAACTTCTACGGGGAAAAACAGGGGAGGTAGTAAGCTCCTGGGTTAGTTTAGCTATCACTTTAAAAGGATTACCCCTTACTTATAATCGAGATTTACAGCAGGATAAACCTCCTCTTTTCCGGGCAGTGAGAGAAACTCTTTTCTCTCTTCACATAGCTGCGCGCCTCACTCAAAGTGTGTTTCCCAATCGAGAAAGTATGAAAAAGGCTCTGTCTATTGGTTTTTTAACCGCTACTGATGTATGTGAGTATTTAGTGGAGCAAGGAGTTCCTTTTCGTCAGGCTCATGCTTGGGTAGGAGAAATGGTGAAGAAGCTTTCCTCTAGTGGGAAGCACTTGCGGGATTTGAAGAAGGAAGACTGGGGAGAATATCAACATCTATTTCCTAAAAATTGGGAAGAAATAGTGGATGAAGAAAAATCAGTGAGAAGAAAAGCCTCGCAAGGTAGTACCTCCCCTCAAGAAGTAGAAAAAGAGATAAAAAAAGGTAAAGAACTTTTAGCTCAATCCCGGGAGCTCGTCTATTCCTGGAGAAAGAGAGAGAAAGAAAGCTGGGAAAACTTGGTAGGTGAAAACTGTGCCTTCTAATGTTCAGGATATATTAAAAAAAGCTCAAGAGGAGAACATTAACTTTGTTCGTTTACAATTCGTGGATGTTTTAGGCAGGGCTAAAAATGTGGAGATTCCCATTAAAAAGTTACCTGCTGCTTTAGAAGAAGGAGTTAATTTTGATGGTTCTTCTATTCAGGGTTTCGTGAGGATTGAAGAGTCAGATATGAAGCTAGTTCCCGACCCGGATACTTTTATCATCTGTCCTTGGGAAGAGGATTCAGTAGCTCGGATTATTTGTGATGTTCAACGGGCAGATGGTAGTGTTTTTGAGGGATGTTCTCGCACTAATTTAAAAAGAGTGTTAAAAGAAGTAGAAAAAAGGGGATGGGAATTTGAAGTAGGTACAGAAGCAGAATTTTTTATATTAAAGTACGAAAATCAGAAAGTGGTGGTGAGCGATAGAGGGAGTTATTTTGACCTTTTACCTTTAGACTTGGAAGAGAGTTTGCGTCGGGATATGGTGATTGCTCTTGAAGATTTGAGCTTTAATATCGAGGCTTCTCATCATGAAGTAGCTCCTTCTCAGCATGAAATTGATTTTGAATATAATAAGGCATTAAAAATTGCTGATAACTTAATAACTTTAAAACTGGCGGTGAAAACCTTAGCTCTTAAAGCAGGATTATGTGCTACTTTTATGCCTAAACCTCTTTATGGGGTACCAGGATCAGGTATGCATACTCACCTTTCTCTTTTCCAAGGGGATGAAAATATATTCTATGATCCAACAAAACCTGATGGTTTGAGTAAAATTGCTCGAGGATTTATTGCCGGTCTTTTACAGCATGCTCCGGCTCTAACTGCTATAACTAATCCTTTAGTTAATTCTTATAAGCGTTTGGTTCCTGGATACGAAGCTCCAGTTTATATAGCTTGGGCAGAGAAAAATCGTAGTCCTTTAGTGCGAGTTCCTCCTCAGCGAGGAAAGAAAACTAGAGCAGAACTGCGTAGTCCTGACCCTTCCTGTAACCCTTATTTAGCTTTCGCTGCTATCTTGAAAGCGGGAATAGACGGAGTGGATAAAGAACTAGACCCTGGTAAGCCCTACAATAGTGTCAACCTTTATCGCATGAGCCGTGAAGAGCGAGAAGAGTGGAATATTCGCAATCTTCCTCGAAGCTTGCGAGAGGCTCTGGGAGAGCTAGAAAAAGATTCTGTAGTTCAAGAAGCTTTTACTCCTCATATTCTGGATTTCTTTTTGGAAGCTAAATACCAGGAATGGGAAGAATTTGAGCATGTTGTTCACCCTTGGGAATTGGAGAGGTATTTAGAGCTATACTAATCATTTCTCTAATAAAATATAGAGAGCCGCTATATCTGAAGGAGTAACTCCTGCCACTCGGGCAGCTTGTCCCAAAGTGGCAGGTTTTACTTTTTGTAGTTTTTCCCGTGCTTCTCGAGAAATCACCTGAAGGGAAGAAAAGTCAAAATTAGGAGGAATGGTTTTGTTTTCCATTTTCTTAAATTCTTCTATTTCCCTTTTTTGCCGCTCAATATATCCTCGATATTTGATTTCTATCTCTACCTCTTCAATTACTTGGGGCTCGAGGAACGGCCTTTCCGGGTCAAAAGGAGCTAAGTCTCGGTAATTAATCTCTGGACGAGCAAGGAGGGCACTAGCTTTTATTGCTTCTCTTATCGGGTTGGTTCCTTTTTGAGCTAGTAAACTCTGAAGCTGGGAGGTGGGAAGGATAATAAGGTGAGAGAGGCGCTCAATTTCTTTTTGAATTTCCTCTCTCTTTTCTTCCACTCGCTCGTATTCTTTTTTACTTATTATTCCTCGTTCATAAGCATAGGGCTCAAGACGAAGGTCGGCATTGCTGTGGCGAACGACTAAGCGAAATTCTACTTTCCCAGTGCGCAATCTATAAGGTTCATCTACTCCTTTAGTTACTAAGTCATCAATCATAACTCCAATGTAACTTTCATCTCGCCGAAGGATTAAAGGAGGTTGGCCTTTTATGTAGCTCGCAGCATTGATCCCCGCTATTATACCCTGTCCTGCTGCTTCTTCATATCCTGATGTTCCATTGATTTGTCCGGCTAAAAATAAACCGGGAATTTCTCGACACTCAAGAGAGGCTCGCAATTGATCGGGTAAAACATAATCATATTCAATCCCATATCCCGGTCTTATTATGTGTGCTTGTTCTAAGCCAGCTATAGAATGGACTATTTCCCATTGAATTTCTTCTGGTAGCGAAGTAAAAAGGCCTTGGACATAAATTTCATTGCTTTCTTTTCCTTCCGGTTCCAAAAAGAGGAGATGGTTATCTCTTTCAGGAAACCGATAAACTTTATCTTCTAGAGAAGGACATTCTCGCACAGAAGAAGTGTCAGCAACTGAGTAGAGAAGGGGAGAACGATGGAAATTAGCTTTTATGATATCACAAGTTTTTTTAGAGGTATGAGCAATAAAAACTGATGCTTCTTTATAGACCTGAGGATATCCAGTAAAAGAGAAACACAGAGGTTCTTCATCGCTTTTTTGCTCTTGTAATGAAGAAAAATCTATAGTTCTTCGGTCTAATCGGGGGGGAGTGCAAGTATTAAGACGGCCTAATTGTAGTCCCATCTGTCGTAAACTAGAAGCCAAATCTACCGAGGGGAATTCTCCTTGTCTTCCGGCGGGATAGCTTAGTTCTCCAATTTTTATTACTCCGTTCAAGAAAGTGCCAGTGCATAAGACCACAGCTGGAGCAAAAAAGGTGGTTTGGTTTTTCACTTTTACTCCTTTCACTTTCCCCTTTTCATCTTGTAATATTTCGGTAGCTTCTCCCTGAAAAATATGGAGATTGGACATACTTTCTAAAAAATTTCTCATAATTAAACTGTATAGGTCTCGCTGGGTTTGAGCTCGTAAGGTTTGTACCGCTGGTCCCTTTCCAGTATTAACTTTTCTTATGTGGATAGTAGAAAGATCGGTAACTTTAGCCATTAACCCCCCTAAGGCATCTACCTCCCTTACTACTTGCCCCTTTCCTGGTCCGCCAATAGCCGGATTACAAGGCATAAGAGCTAAATGATGAATAGTAGTAGTTAAAAGAAGAGTTTTTTCTCCCATTCGAGCCGAAGCGTAAGCAGCTTCGCAACCGGCATGTCCTCCTCCAATTACAATCACATCATAATCTTTTTCCATAAATTCTCCCTTAAAATTAATGTCGGAAGTGGCGAATTCCAGTAAAAATCATACTAATTCCTAATCTATTGCAAGCCTGGATAGAATCTTCATCTCTGATGGACCCACCAGGCTGAATGATAGCAGTAATTCCATTTTTTCCTGCCTCTTCCACTACATCAGAGAAAGGAAAGAAAGCATCGGAAGCTAACACTGCCCCTTTTTCTCGCCCTTGCGCTTTAAGAAGGGCTATATATAGAGCATCAATTCTACTCATCTGCCCCGCTCCAACTCCCACTGTTTGGCGGCCTTTAGCTAATACGATGGCATTAGATTTAACATGTTTAGCTACCTTCCAGGCAAATAATAAATCTTCTTCCTCTTGAGGAGTAGGTTTTTTCTCCGTTACTACTTGTAGCTTATCCTTATCCAGGTCAATTATATCTTTATCTTGTAAGAGAAACCCTCCATCTACTTTTTTTAAGTCAAAATACGCAGGGGAAGATAAGGGAGCTTTAATAATTCGCAAGTTCTTCTTGGAAGAAAAAATTTCTTGGGCACCTTCTTCGTATTCTGGAGCAATGACCACTTCTATAAACAATTTCCTGAAGATTTCAGCGCTTTCTTTATCTACCGAACGATTAAAAGCTACAATCCCTCCATAGGCTGACACTGGATCTCCAGAGAGCGCTTTTTGAGCAGCTACTGAAAGATTGGAATCAGTTGCTACTCCACAAGGGTTATTGTGTTTTACTATTACCACCGCTGGCTCTTCGTATTCTCTAACTAAACCAAAGGCAGCTTGGACATCGTAGAGATTGTTAAAAGAGAGTTCTTTCCCTCCCCAGTGTTCCATATATCTCATAAAACCTTGAGAATCTAAAGATAAGTCTTCGTAAAAAGCTCCTCGTTGGTGGGGATTTTCTCCATAGCGAAGAGGGTATTTTTTGCGAAGTAACAGGGAAAATTGAGGATAAAAAGGTTCTTCCTCAGGATAGGTAAGTTTAGTGAGGTAATTGGCAATATAGCTATCATAAGCTGAAGTCTGCAAGAAAGCCTCTATAGCCCACTGTTGAGATTTATCTTCGGGAAAAGCTCCTCCGTTTTTGGCCATTTCTTCCATTAATTCTTGATACTGGTAAGGGGAAGAGACTACTACCACATATCGGAAATTCTTAGCTGAAGCACGAAGAAGAGTGATTCCTCCAATGTCAATTTCTTCTACCACTTTATCTAAAGAGGTTTCTCTTTTTTCCACCATTTTGAGAAAAGGATAGAGATTACATACCACTAGATCTAAAGGTTTAATGTGGTGTTTTTGTAAGTCTTCCTGGTCTTTGAGGTTGTCTCTTCGGGCTAATATTCCTCCTTCGATTACCGGATGTAAAGTTTTTACTCGTCCTCCCAATATTTCTGGAAATCCGGTAACTTCAGAAACTTCTTTTACTTCTATTCCTAAATCATGGATAAATTTGGCTGTTCCACCGGTCGCCATTATCTCCACACCTTGCTTTTGTAAAAAGGGAGCTAACTCCTCTAAACCGGTTTTATCAGAAACACTAATTAAAGCCGTTTTTATTTGAATCAATCTTTTCGCCTCCTGATTACTAGGTTTAATTTTCATTATACCAGAAACTATAAGGGAGAAATTTCCGTAACTTCCCTTCTTTTTGTTGTTACTGAATGTTTGCGTCATCAATTCCTACAATATTAGAGCATTTTAATAATGCCTCCGCCCCTTTTTTCTATAAAATGATTCTCTTTTTACTGTAGAATGTTTCCCCCGGATAGAGCAAAAATATAGTAAAATATATGTTCAGCAATGTTATGGAGGTGAAGTTTTTGTCTAAGCCGAAAGTTTTAGTAGTAGGAAGCTTAAATATAGACATGATACTTAAAATTGAGCGGATGCCAGAAGTGGGGGAGAATTTATTTGTCAAAGAATTTTCCATGCTTCCCGGGGGCAAGGGCAATAATCAGGCTGTAGCTTGTGCTCGTTTAGGAGCACTGGTGAGTATGATTGGTAAAGTGGGGGATGATGAATTCGGGGAGCGATTGTTTACCAACTTAGCGCAAGAAAACGTAGATTTTGCTTTCGTTACTAGACAAGTTTTAGTTCATACTGGTTTAGCTTTTATATTTGTGGATGAAAAAGGAGAAAATAGGATTCTAGTGGCTCCTGGTGCCAATATGGAGCTTTCTGTTACAGATTTGAATAATGCTTTAGAACTTTTTAAAGCTAGTGATTTTTTAGTTTTACAATTGGAAATACCTCATGAAGTAGTGAAAAAGTGTATTGAGCATGCTCATCGCTTTGGAGTGAGAGTGGTGCTTAATCCTGCTCCTGCTCAGCCTTTTCCCATAGAGATTTTGACTGCCGATGATATAATTACTCCGAATAAGTATGAGGCAGAAGTTCTAAGTGGAGTTAAAATTAGGAGTCTTAACGATGCTATAAAAGCTATCCAGGTTTTGGATGAACGTTGTCCGGCACGAAAGGTAATTACTTTAGGAGGGGAGGGAGCACTGGCAAGCTATGAAGATAACCAATTTGTTTATCTTCCTGCTCGGGAGGTAAAAGTGGAAGATACCACTGCTGCTGGAGATGCTTTTAATGGAGGGTTGGTGGTGGGAATTGGTATGGGCAAAGATTGGATAGGAGCTTTAAAACTTGCGAATAATGCTGGAGCCATTGCTTGTACTAAAGTAGGAGCGCAAAGTGCTCTTCCTCATTTTCGGGATGTAGAAAGATTAGTGGAGAAAATGGGGGAAGGCGAAGTAAAAATAATTTCGGGAAACTGAGGAAGAGACTATTTTGCTCTCAGAAACTAAAGGAGGAAAATAATGAGCTTGATTAGAGTTCCTAAAGGAACTCGGGATATATGGGGAGAAGAAATTTATCTCTGGTATAAAGTAGAAGAAACAGTACGCTCTGTGGCTTCTACTTTTCAATATGAAGAGATAAGAACTCCCATTTTTGAAAGTACTGACCTTTTTGCTAGGGGAGTAGGTGAAATTACTGATATTGTGCAAAAAGAAATGTATACCTTTTTAGACAAAGGAGGACGGAGCTTAACTCTTCGTCCCGAGGGAACAGCTCCCATTATGAGAGCCTACTTAGAGCATGGTTTAAATATTTCTAACCCTCGAATTAAATGGTTCTATATGGGTCCTATGTTTCGCTATGAGCGACCTCAGGCCGGGAGAATGAGACAATTTCACCAATTTGGTTTTGAGGCCATCGGCTTTCCTCAACCTGCTTGTGATGCGGAAATTATTCTTATAGCTTGGCTAATAAGTAAAAAGTTGGGATTAGAAAATCTTTCTTTGGAAATCAATAACTTAGGTTGCAGCGATTGTAGAGTTGAATATATAAAAGTTCTTAAAGATTTTTTAAAAAGAGAAGGTAATAATCTTTGTGCTAACTGTAGAGCTAGAATAGATAAAAATCCTCTCCGGGTTCTAGATTGCAAAGAAGAAGTCTGCCAGGAGGTTATTCATTCCTCTGTTTTTCCTCTAGTGCAAGATTTTCTGTGCGAGGAATGTCGAGAGCACCAGGATGATTTAATAGAGATTTTAAAGGAATTAGATATCTCTTTTTCTATCAATCCTTATTTAGTAAGAGGTTTAGATTACTATACGAGGACTGCTTTTGAAATTAAGACCGGGGAATTAGGAGCGCAGGATGCGGTAGCAGGAGGAGGAAGATATGACAATTTATCTTCTGCTTTAGGAGGTCCTCCTGTTCCGGGAGTAGGCTTTGCTGCTGGAATGGAGAGGATGATTCTTCTTTTAGCTAAAAAATATGACCCTTCTTCTCTTAAGAAGCGGCCTCTTTTTTATCTTGCTCCCTTGGATAAGGTGGGAGAGAAACCTTTGTTGCAGCTGGCTTCATTTCTAGGAGAAAAGTCTATCCCTTTTTATTTAGAATTTGGTGATAAAGGATTAAAATATCATCTTAAAAAAGCTCAAAAAATGGGAATAAATACTGTAATTATAGTGGGTAAAGAAGAAAAAAATAAAGGAGAGTTTATTTGGAAGGATATGTCTTCGGGAGAGCAAATGTCGGTCAACAAAGAAAAGTTGTTAGCTAAATTATTGGAGGAAAAAGAAAAATGCTGAGGACTCATACTTGTGGCGAATTAAAAAAAGAAGATGTAGGAAAAAAAGTGTGGTTAACTGGCTGGGTAAGTCGTTTGCGAGACCATGGAGGAATTTTATTCATTGATTTACGGGATAGATGGGGTATTACTCAACTGGTAGTAGACAATAAAGAGGAACTTTATGCTCAAGCTTCTCGAGTTAGGCCAGAGTATGTTATCAAAGTTAAAGGGGTAGTAAAAGAGCGCCCGGAAGGGCTAGTCAATCCTCGGATTTCTACTGGAGAGATAGAAGTTACGATAGAAGACTTAGAAGTTTTGTCTTCTTCTCCTTTACCTCCTTTTGAGATAGAGGGAAATAAAGAAACAGATGAGTCTATCCGTCTTCGCTATCGCTATTTGGACCTTCGTCGAGGTAAAATGCAGAAGAACTTAATCCTCCGTCATCATGTAGCTCAGCTAATACGCCGATTTCTCTCTGAGAGAGAGTTTCTCGAAGTAGAGACTCCTTTTCTTACTAAAAGCACTCCCGAGGGAGCTCGAGATTTTTTAGTTCCTAGTAGACTCAACCCGGGCAACTTTTATGCTCTTCCTCAATCTCCTCAGCTTTTTAAACAAATTTTGATGATTTCTGGTTTTGACCGTTATTTTCAAATAGTCCGATGTTTTCGAGATGAAGACTTGCGAGCTGACCGGCAGCCAGAATTTACTCAGGTGGATATAGAAATGTCTTTTATAGAGCCAGAAGATATTATTCAGTTGGTAGAAGAAATGATGATTTATATTTTCAAAGAAGCTTTAGGAGTGGTAATTGAGCCTCCTTTCCCCCGACTTTCTTATGATGAAGCGATGGAAAAATATGGTACAGATAAACCTGATTTACGTATTCCCTGGGAAATTGATGACCTTACCGAACTTTTAGGAAAGGAAATAGCTTCTTTTTCTCGGGTAGGAAATAACCTTGCCGTTAAAGCTCTTTTCTTGCCTCAAGGAGAAGATTTTTCTCGAAAAAAATTAGATGTTCTCTCGGAGAAAGCTAAAGAAAACTCTCTTTCCCTATCCTGGATTAAAGGAGGTTCTGTGGCTTCTTCTCCCTTAAAGAATAAGCTTTCTGAAGAGTGTTGGCAAGGAATAGTAAATAAATATCCCTTTGGAGGAAATGCTTTGCTTCTTTTAGGGTGGGGTGAGAGATCTAGGATACTGAATTTTATGGGTAATTTACGGTTTGAGTTGGGTGAAGAAGAGATAAAAAATAAAAAGCCTTTTCAATTTTGCTGGATAACTGATTTTCCTCTGGTAGAGTGGAATGAAGAAGAAAAACGCTGGGATTCGGTTCACCATCCTTTTACTTCACCTAAAGAAGAAGATCTTAAATTTCTGGATAGTCATCCAGAGAAAGTAAAATCCAAAGCTTATGACTTAGTTTTAAATGGCTATGAGGTGGGAGGAGGAAGTATTCGTATACATCGCATGGATTTGCAGAGAAGAATCTTTACTCTTTTGAATTTAAAAGAAGAGGAAATTGGGCAGAAATTTGGTTTCTTTATCGAAGCCCTGCAATATGGTTGTCCTCCTCACGGAGGAATTGCTCTGGGATTTGACCGATTAGTTATGTTAATGAGTGGTGAGATTTCTATTCGAGAAGTTATTGCTTTCCCCAAAACCCAGAAGGGGGTATGCCTTTTAACAGGGGCTCCAGCTCCAGTAGAAGAAAAGCAGCTGGAAATTTTGGGTATATCTCTCCGAAAACCGGAGAAGTGATTACTGTCTCTTTATAAAGTTTCTGGGTTAGCAAATAAATCTACCCAGGGTAATTTATAGGTAAAAATAATAAACATAAAAGCTGAAATTACAAGGAGAATTAAAAGAATCGCCTTGGTATTAGTAGAAAAGGGGGTCTTCTCTGTTTCTTTCTCTATTTGTATGGTGAGAACTCCTGATAAGTATGTGGCTAATAGTGCCCAGAATAGTTCGATGGTTAGAGATTCTACTCTTCCGTAAATAGCGGGGAGTAAATACCATATTAATACCACTATCCAGGGAACTATAATTGCTGAAAATATTCTGGAATACCAGAAATTCTTGATTTTTTGATATATTTCCCTTTTAAGTAAGAAATATTCAAATGCCGATAGAAGTAAGTATCCCCAAAAAGCCATCTTGAGATGCTGGAATATAGATTCGTTTGTTCCAAAGAAAGGCTTTAAAGATTCCCATCCTGTAATGTCATAGCCAAAGTGGAAGAAACTGACGCAGAACAAAAATAGTAACGCTTTCCAATATATATTCATAAATCGCCTTCTTTACTATTTGATTTTACCTTTATTATACCAAGATTAAAGTAGTATAAGATTGGGTAAATATAACTTTGGTGATAAGAATTAAGAGCTATTTTGTGGTTCAATTATGTATTGACAGGGTTAGGGGGGCGTTGTATCATTCCTAAAAAAGGAGGAGTGGTAATGAAAAGGAATTGTGTTTTTTGGTTAGGGATACTAGTATTTTCTCTTGTTTTCTCCAGCATCGCCAGTGCTTCTACTCTAGATGATATTAAAGCTCGAGGGAAAATCATTATCGGTACTGATGCTACTTACCCCCCTATGGAATTTCATGATGAAAGTGGAGAAATTGTGGGTTTTGATATTGATTTAGGTAGAGCGATTGCTGAAGAATTAGGTGTGGAAGCAGTATTTATAGATACCGCCTGGGATGGTATTTTCCCGGCTCTGGATGCCAAAAAATTTGATATTATAATGTCTGCTACGTCTATTACTGAAGAGAGGCTAAAATCTAAAGCGATGAGTGACCCTTATTATGTTACTTCTCAGGCTATTGCCGTAAGGAAAGACAATGATTCCATTAAAGGACCAGAAGATTTAGTGGGAAAAGTGGTAGCAGTGCAAATCGGAACCACTGGAGATTTGGCGGTTAGTGAAATAGAGGGAGTAAAAGAAATAAAGAGATTTGACACCACTGACAAGGCTTATATGGAGGTTATGAATGGAAGAGCTGACGCAGTAGTGAATGATTTATCAGAAGTTGCTTACCGGATGAAGTTTTTGCCGGATATGAAAATTGTAGCTACTTTTAAAGAAGGAGAAGAAAACTACGGAGTTACTTTGCGTAAAGAAGATACTGACCTTCTGGAAGCCATTAATCAGGCTTTAAAAAACATTAAAGAATCAGGTAAATATGACCAAATTTATCAAAAGTGGTTTGGAGAAGCAAAATAATTTGGAGGAGAGGAATTAATTTTTGCAGTTTGACTTTTTAGCTCTATATAAAGCATTGCCGGCACTTTTGGTGGGGGCACTGGTAACTTTACGGGTTACTGCTCTTTCTATAGCCGTGGGTTTAGTGATTGGTTTGGGAGTAGGTTTGGCTCGGGTATGGCCTAACTCTTTTCTGCGAAATGTTTCCAGTGCTTACATCGAGTTGATCCGAGGTACTCCCCTTTTGGTGCAGATTTTTCTGGTTTATTTTGGTTTACCAGCTCTGGGTTTAAATTTAGACCCTTTTGTAGCTGGAGTTTTAGCTATGGGCATAAATAGTGGAGCTTATGTAGGAGAAATTGTACGAGGAGGAATAGAATCCATCGCTCAAGGTCAGATGGAGGCAGCTCTTTCTTTGGGGATGAGTTGGTGGCAGTCTATGTATTATGTTATATTGCCTCAGGCTTTATTCCGTATTCTTCCTCCCCTAGGTAATGAATTCATTGCTCTACTTAAAGACTCCTCGCTGGTTTCTACTATTGCCATTGCTGAGCTAACTCGTACCGGACAGATTATTATTACTCGTACTTTCAAATCTTTTGAAATCTGGATGGGAGTGGCTCTGTTTTATTTCGTTATGACCTATGCTATTTCTCGAGTGGTAAGATATTCAGAAAAAAGGATGCGTTACAGTGAGTGACTGGGTAATTAAAGTCTCTAATCTTAATAAATATTTCGGTTCTCACCATGTTTTAAAGGATATTAATTTTCAGGTTAAATTTGGAGAAGTGGTATCGATAATTGGTGCCTCCGGTTCAGGTAAAAGTACTTTGCTTCGCTGTCTCAATGGTCTAGAGCCTATTCAAAGTGGAGAGATAATTGTAGATGGGGTAAAAATAAATGGAGAAAAAGTTGATTTAAGTCGAATAAGACAATCCATTGGGATGATTTTTCAAAATTTCAATCTTTTTCCTCATATGACTGTTCTGGATAATGTTATTCTTGCGCCTCATAGAGTTAAAAAAATTTCCCACCGGGAAGCAGAGGAAATAGCGTTAGAGCTTTTAGGTAAAGTAGGTCTAGCAGAAAAGGCTCATAGTTATCCTTATCAGTTATCAGGAGGGCAAAAGCAACGAGTGGCTATTGCTCGAGCTTTGGCTATGAATCCTAAGGTAATGATGTTTGATGAACCTACTTCAGCTCTAGATCCAGAAACAGTGAACGATGTTCTGGACGTGATGAAAGAGTTGGCTGAAGAGGGAATGACCATGATTGTGGTTACTCATGAAATGGGTTTTGCTCGAGAGGTTTCTCAGCGGGTGATTCACATTGATGAGGGTAGAATAGTAGAAGAAGGAACCCCGGAAGAAATTTTTTATCATCCTCAAAATCCTCGCACTCGGGCTTTTTTGAGTAAAGTAATAAATATTTGAAGGTGGAGAAATGGAAGATAAAAAAATAGTAAAAATTGGCGTGGTAGGTTTTGGAACAGTAGGGGCAGGAACGGTAAAAATACTGCAGGAAAGAAAAGAAGAGATAGAGAAAGAGTTAATAGTTGGTATTCAGATAGCTAAAATTGCTGATAAAGACTGGAAAAGAGAAAGACCGGTAACGGTTCCTCCGGAAATTAGAGTTTATGACCCTTGGGAAGTAGTAAAAGATCCGGAGATTGATATAGTGGTAGAAGCAATGGGAGGAGTTTCTCCGGCTTTTGAGCTTGTATCTTATGCCCTAGAACAGGGTAAAACAGTAGTTACTCCCAACAAAGAACTAATTGCTAAAAAAGGGGAAGAATTATTAAAGATTGCTGAGAGCTCAAACAGCGAGCTTTTTTTTGAGGGAGCGGTGGGAGGAGGAATACCCATCATTCATTCCCTTAAGGAACAACTAGTAGGTGACGACATAGAAGAAGTTATCGGGATAGTGAACGGTACTACTAATTTTATTCTTACTGAGATGTCTCTTCACCAAACCTCCTATGCTGAAGCGCTTAAAGAGGCGCAGAATAAAGGTTATGCCGAGCCAGTCCCGATTATGGACGTCGAAGGTTTTGATGCTGCTTACAAAATAGCCATTCTTGCCTCTTTAGCTTTTCATTCTAGAGTAGAAGTAGAAAAAGTTTATCGGGAGGGAATCACACTTTTAATTCCTGAGGATATCGAGTTTGCTAAAGAATTGGGGTTTGCGGTGAAACTTCTGGCTATTGCGAAGAAGTTAAACGGGATAATAGAACTCCGGGTTCACCCGGTGCTTTTACCTCTTGACCATCCTCTATCTCAAGTATACGGGGTGGAAAATGCTATTTATGTCAAATCAAAAACTCGTCGGCTGACTTTTCGAGGTCCAGGAGCAGGAGGGGAAGCCACTGGTAGCGCTCTTATGGGAGATATAATAGAAGCTATTCGTAATTGGAAATGGCAGTGCCCAGGGAGAACTGGTGGAGCTTATCTTAAAGAGATGGAAGTAAAACCCATTACGGAATTGGTTACTCAATATTGTGTGCGAGTTCTGGCATTAGATGTGCCAGGAGTATTAGGGAAAATTGCTACTCAGTTTGGAGAGGCACAGGTTAGTCTTTCGGCAGTTAAACAACCGGTTAGCACCCCGGGAGACCTTACTAATATTTATTTTCTTACTCATAAAGCGAAAGAAGAAAATCTGCAAAAATCGCTGGAGCAAATTAGAAAACTTGAAGTGGTAAGAGAAGCGTACGCTATCCGGGTGGAAGAGGGGAGCTGAAAGGAGGAGAGTTTTTGGATAAAGAGGAAATTACCACAGTTTTGCGTTGTTTAAGCTGTCAGCGAGAAACTGAACATCGTCTGATTTATCAGGGGGATATAGTAAAATCTATAGTTTGTCAGGAATGCGGGCTAGAGATTAGCTTTGATAAAGATAGGCTTTTAGCTCTTTACGGGGAAGATTTGGTAAAAAGAGTTCTTACTAAACCTTACCGGATTACTGAAGAATATAGAGAAGATTTGGTTAAATTCTTTAGTAGTATTCCCTTCCGCATTATCACTAAGCCTTATCGAATGTTGAAAGAAATAGACTCTCTCCGTGATGAATGAAAAATAGAATTTGTCTTTCTTAGGAAACTAAGGATCCTATAGATTATTAGATTATTATGTCTGAGGATTTCTCTTAAAACTTCTTACCCTTTCTCCTCTTAGGGGATAAAAGACTATGGTCTTTTAATACTCCATACTATTACTATATTAATAATACTTTCAGGTTTACTTCATCTACAAAGCCAATAGCTATTGAGGTAGATAATCCTGAGCCAACTTTTCTACCTGGTTAATTATTTCGCGGCATTTTCTTCGCAAGTTTTGTTCCCGGTAGATTTTCATCGCTTCATCAGTATTTAGAGTGAGGCCAATGAGGTCTCGACAATTCAGGTTACCCAATTCTTTTTCTGCATCTTGCAGAAAATTTTCTACCATTTTGTAGAACCAGTCCCTTTTTTCTTTATCTCGGGGGTCTTTTCTTCCATATTTTATCCCTAAAGCCATTACTGCTCCGGTTATTGCTCCACAAATCCCTCCGGTGTGCCCGATTCCTCCTCCAAAGCCAGTAGCAATAGGAGGGATTAAATCGCTTGTTACCCCTAAATAATCTCCCAAACCTTGGAGGATAGATTCACAACAATTAAATCCTTGGTCATGATATTCACCAGAAGTCATTTTATTTTCTCCCTTCTTTGACCATTTTGGCCGTTTCTCGGGCGACCATTAATTCTTCATTAGTGGGTATGACCCATACCTCAGCTGGAGAAGTAGAAGAGTTTATTTTCCCTTCCTTTCCTTTAGTTTTTTGATTTTGCTCCCGGTCAATTTTTATTCCCAAATAATCAAGATCGATACTGATTTTTTCCCGAATGAAACCATCGTTTTCTCCTATTCCTCCAGTGAAAACCAGACTATCCAAACCGTTCAAAAGAGCAACGAAAGCTCCAATATATTTTTTAACCTGATAAATGAATACTTCTATCGCTAATTTTGCTCTCTCTTCTCCTTTTTGAGATAACTCCTCCAATTCCCACATTTCGCCGCTTAGACCTGATATTCCTAAAAGCCCGGATTCTTTAGTCAGAATGCGGTTAATTTCCTGAGGGGAAAAACCTCCCTTTTCTTCTAGATAAGTGATTATTTGGGGGTCAAAATCCCCGGGGCGAGTAGACATAATAGTTCCGCTTTGGGGAGTAAAGCCACTCGAGATATCTAAGGACTTTCCCTCTTTTATGGCGCAAACACTGCATCCACTTCCTAAATGGCAACTTATTACTTTTTGGTTGCGAGAAGTGAGAGTGGTGATTCTCTCAGCTATATAACGGTGGGAATTACCATGAAATCCCAATTTTTCTAAACCGCACTTTTCGCTTAATTTCCGAGGTAGACCATAAGTGCGGTGGGGTAGAGGTATGGAGAGATGAAAGGTAGTTTCAAAAACTCCTACTAAAGGAGTACGAGAGAGAATTTTTTGAAACATCTCTATAGCTAAAAGGGAAGGAGGGTTATGAACCGAAGTTATCCCGGAGAGGTCTTGTAGGGCTTGGATAGCAGTAGAGTCGATAAAAGAAGTTTGTGTAACTCTTGTTCCTCCATTGATGAGTTTTATTCCTACTGCTTCAATCTCCTGAATACTACGTAAAGGTCCTTCCTGAGTTAAAACATCGATTATCAGCTGCAGACCTTTTTCATGGTCGAGGTGAGGCACTTCTTTTTTGCTTTTTATCCCTTCTTTTTCTCCTTCCCAGAAGGAATCAGAGCGGTATAATCTTTTTACACTTCCTCGGGCGAGAGACTTTTCTTTATCTTCTTCTATGGAAAAAAGTTCATACTTGATAGATGAACCACCACTATTTACGGCCATTATAATCAAGGTATTTTTCCTCCTTTTCTCTTACTTTTTGCATTAGTCGACAGAAGGAACAAACCTCCTGAGTAGTGGGCATGCCACAGATGGAGCACTCTTCTAAATGAAGAGGCGGTTCTTCTTGCCGGAAGTATTTTTGCCCAGTTTCTAAAAATCCCAACCAGAACATGTGCTTGGTACCAGGAGATTTTTCTTCTAGTAAGTTTAATGCTTCTTTATAATTCCAGCTCTTAGCTCGTTCCGATAGAGGGCACTTCTCTTCCAAAAAGGAGATATTTTGCAGGCGGGTATAAATCATTATTTCTTCTTCGGTAAGAGTGTAAAAAGGCTTTACTTTCTTTACCATTTTGGGATGAGGGCTAGGTAGAGTAGGAGACTGATGGGACAGATAATCTATTTGCCAGTGTAAAACATTACCTAAAAGAGTGGCTGCTTCGTCATCTAAATTGTGGCCAGTAGCGTAAACTGAAAAATGCTCCTTAAAAGACCAAAAATTTAGAAGATATCTTTTAATGAGACCACACATAGAGCAAATAGGGCGATAGGAAATCCGCTTTTTTATCTCGGGAATAGAAAACCCTATTTCTTTTTTGACTTCTATGATTTCTAAGGGGAGAGAGTGTTGAAAAGCAAATTCTTCTACTATTTGGCGAGATTTCTGGGAGTGCTCTTCTATCCCTAAATCGAAATGAATAGCTGCTACCTCATATCCTGCTTTCTGGAGGTAGTGCCATAAGGACATGCTATCTTTTCCTCCTGATACTCCAATTAATATCCTTTCTTCTTTAGAAAACATTTTCTCTTTTTTTATGGCTGATTCTACTTGGCGGGAGAAGAAAATCTCGAAACAATCCTTGCAGAATTTGGCATTATGTCTTTTTAGCTTGACTAAAGCTTCTTTTTTACATCGACTGCACTTCATTTTATCTTTCCTTTTATTTAATTTAGATTACTCTTATAGCTTCACATTATTGTTTAAAGTACCCTCTTTATACCCTAGAATGAGAATTTAAATTTGACCCTTTTGGCCTTTTCTCTCATCATTTTATTCCTACGGCTGAGAAAATTAGTATTACTTGGTATTTTCGTTTGCCTTGTGCATCTTTTATTCCAGATATTTTTTTAGTTCTTTTTGGAGTTTCTTCCGAGCGCGGTGAAGGTATGTTTTCACTGTGCCTACCGGTAAGTTAGTAATCTCAGAAATATCGCTATAAGATAGACCTTCTAAATGACGCAGAACTATTACTTCTTTAAACTTAAGGGGGAGATGGTCAATGGCTTTTTCTAATTCTCTTCTTAGCTCTCGATTATCTAGTTCTCCGTCGGGGTCCAGAAAAGAATTTTGCTCTATCAATTCTCCCCACTCTGTATCTTCCTCTTCTCCCACCGGAGTATTGAGAGAAAAAAAGAGAATCTTTCTACGCCGAAAGTAATCTCGACAAACATTAAGAGCAATACGAAAAATCCAGGTGGAAAACTCGTAAGTATGGTCGTACTGGCGAAGAGCAAAAAAAGCCTTAGTAAAAGTTTCTTGAGCTAAGTCTTCTGCTTCTTCTTTCTGTTTCACCAAACGATAGATATAGTTAAAGATTTGCTTCTCGTAACGGCGTATTAAAAAATAAAATAGGTCTTCGTTACCATTTAACACTTCAGTAACGAGTTCCCGATCGCTTTTTTCTTCGTGCATACTAGTTAATTTTTACAAAACATTATTTTTAAGCCATTCAATACGGAACTGAACATTTTTGATTAAAGAGCTACCATCAGCCCACTTTGCCTCGGGATATTTTCGGAGAATCTGGAGATAAATGCTATAGGCTTCTTGATGTCTACCCAGCTTTTCTAAACAAAGACCTTGATTTAGAAGAGCTGCTGGAGCAATAAGAATTCCATTATACCAGGTTCCTTGAGGATAGTTATTTACACAGTTTTGAAAAGCTGTCAAAGCTTCACTATATTGCTCGGCTTTATACCAAGCAGCACCGGCAAAGTATTGAGCATCATCAGATATGTCAGTGTTAGGATAGCGCTCTACATATTCAGAGAAAAGGACTGCTGCTGGAGCATAAGATTCTAGCTTATAAAGACAATGAGCAGAGGAATAGAGAGCCTCTCTTCCTATTTCTCCGCCATAGGTTTGGGCTTTTTGGTAACTGAGATAGGCTTCATAGTAAGAACCTAAAATGTAATAGCAATCTCCTAATTCGTAATAAGCTACACCTATAAGGTCGCTTCCTGGATAATTATTTATTAACTTTTGGTATTCTGTAATAGCACGTCCGTAATCTTTTAATCCTTCGCCAAAACTTTTAGCTAGGAGATACTGAGCATCATCAGAAAATTCACTAACCGGATAACTATTTACAGCAGAAGATAAAGAGGAAATAGCATTTTGAAAGTCTCCTAGGTAATAGAAGGAAGCTCCTTTAGCGAAAAGGACTTGAGGTAGCAAATTTCCTTCCGGGTAATTAGCAAGAAACAAATCTGCTTGAGAGATAACTCGCTCATAGAATCCCAAATTATAAAGTTCAAAAATATAATTTTTAAGACTTTCTTCGCTCTCAGGAACTAAATACACTCTTCCTTCCTGATTAATTTTACCTACTTCTCTGGGTTTCACCTGCGCTTTTATCACTTTCCCTGTGTATCCAGGACAGGAAAAGAAAAAGTAATGTTCTCCAGATGGCAACCCTTCTATAAGAAATTTGCCCTCCTCATTGGTAATAGCCGTACCTCCTCCTCCTTCTATTGCTGCACCCGCAAGAGGTCCGTTTTCTCCCCACACTTCTCCCTCTAAAGACCCTTTTTCTGCCACTGAAAGGCAGCCCGAAAAAACACCTACTACCAAAATCAAACTTACCAAGAAAATAATTTTCTTCTTCATTTATTATCCCCCTCTAATTCTTTCCGTTTTTCTTGTGCCCAACTATATGCTACATTCTCTTTAGGGCATTTTTCTAAAATATAGGTTAATTCTTGCTTAGCCTCTTCTTGCTTTCCTGCATCAATTAATGTATCAGCTAAAAAATAACGGGCCTGAAAATCTTCAGGGTTTTTATCCAAAATTTTTTTAAAAGTCCCCTCAGCTTTTTCATTATCTCCTTTTTTATAATAAATCCAACCTAAATAGAGGAGATAAAAGGAATTATAAGGAGTAAGCTCCACTGCTTTTTCTAAAGCTTCTTGGGCTTCCTTCCACTCATTAGAATAGTTATAATTACTTCTAATGCTATGAATATAACCTAATTCCCACCAAGCATTGTGATCTTCAGGATGAACCTTTAAATACTCTTCATAAGCTTTTATAGCTTTTTCAGAAACCGAGATAGCTCGCCGATATTTCCCTTCTTCTAGGAGTATTTCTCCCATTTCGAAGTAAGCTCGATGTACCTCTACTCCTTCTTCTACACACTGCTCTAAAATTTTCAGTGCCTTTTCGTTTTCTCCTTTTCCTCGAGCTTCCATAGCCTGGTCGAAAAGATTTTGTTCTTTTGCCGTTAGCCACCTCTCACCACTGGAGATAACCAACATAAATATCATTAAGCAAAGAAGGAACTTTTGCATTTTATACCTCACTTCCTATCTACAGTCAAATAAAGTATAAGGCCAGGCACACCGAAAACGATATTGGGCATCCAAGCTGCTATCATAGGTTCCATTATACCTCCTCTTCCTAGAGAACGAAAAACGGAAAGCAACATATAGTACGCAAAAGCTAATATGACGGTAACTATAACCCCCACAGTTCTTGTATCTTTAGTGCGTTGGATTCCTAAAGGCATTCCCATCAGCATAAAAACTAAGGCGGAAAAGGGAATAGAATATTTAAGATGGTAAGCTACTTCAAAGTTTTCAGTTGCAGCTCCCGCTTTTCTAAGGATGTCAATTTGCTTTCTTAAGTCCCGGGTAGGCATTTCTTCCGGAGTTCTCTGTTCGTCAAAAAAGTTTTTTAGTTCTTCTTTCATATCTATAACCATTTCTGAAAATTCAATCTCTTGAATAAGCAAACCTTTCTCATCGTAACGATGTACTACTCCTTCTTTAAGTAACCATTGGTCTTCTAACCACCAAGCGCTTTTGGCTAAAATTACATCAGGAAAAGGACGGTTTTTCCCCATCTCATAAATAATTACATCTTTCATTTCCCAGGTTTCGTTATCCAATTCGCTGACATAAAAGTAACGATTTTCAGCATCTCGAAAAAATACATTTTTTTCGATTTTAGGAGGACCTTCTTTATAAACATACTCTCGAATTAAAACTTGGGCTCGATGGTTAGTATTAGGAACTACAAAATCATTGAGAGCAAAAGAACCCACACTCACTAAAACAGAGAAAATGATATAGGGCAGTATAATTCTTTTTAAGCTTATTCCACTGGCTTCTAAAGCTATTAGTTCGCTATCCCGAGAGAGGCGTCCTAAATTAAGCTCTGAGGCCAATAAACCAGAGATAGGAAAGGTCATCACCATATGAGCAGGGATATAAAGGAGGAGAATTTCCGAAACAATGAGGAAAGGAACCTTTTTGTTGACAAAAAAGTCAGCCAATTCAAAGAGAGTTTGCACCAACATTATGATGGTTACTGCTCCTACCCAGGTGAACATACCACTTGTGCTGTCTTTAATAAAATAGCGATCCATTATTTTAAGCACTACTGTTTTTCACCTCCCTGTTTTCACCTGGATATTGCAACTCCCTTTATTATACTTGTATCTATTTAAGTTTAATTTTAAAAAAATGATATTCTTAAGTAAACCGTTCCCGTAAAATATTTGCTACCTGCTTTTCTATTTCTTCCAAGTATTGAAGTCTTTCGGCATATTTCCCTCCCGCAAAAGGAGTAGAAAGAAAAATATCTACTAACTCTAAAGCCTGAGGTAGGGATATGGTACGAGACCCCATCACTAAAATATTGGCATCATTATGACTACGAGCCATCTCAGCAGTGAAAGGGTTAAAACACAACACTGCCCGAATACCAGGATAGCGATTAGCTGCCACCGACATTCCTCCACCTGTCCCGCAGATGAGAATACCCCGTTCAAAATTATCATTTAATAAACCCTCAGCCACCGCTTGAGCATAAGGAGCAGTAGCTACTGGTTGTTCATCTTGAGTTCCTACATCAACTACTTCATATCCTTCTCTGGATAACTCCTCCTTTATTGCTTCCTTAAATGCAAAACCCGCATGGTCAGAGCCAATCCCTATTTTCAATTGTTTTCACCCTTTTCTTTCGGCTTGAAGAAAAACATAATCTCTGTTTTTTATTGTATCATAAAAAACCATACTTCAGTTCCTTGCCTCTAACGGCGTGAACTCTTCCTGTTCTAAATAATGTTTTATTACCAAGGTAAGAAACTCTGTGCTATCCATAAATATGTGAAAACTCCTACAATGTCCACTATGGTAGTGATTACTGGTGTAGCAGCAATAGCAGGGTCTAGTTTCATTTTCTTGAAAAGTACTGGTAAAAACACACCGATAAGGTTAGAGACAAAAACAATTATCCATATCGAAATTGCCAGCACGAGACCTAAAAGCAATGATTCTCGAAGAAAAACAACTCGTGCTATAGCAATAATTCCTAGAAGAACCCCTAAGATTCCGCCGATAATGGCTTCAGAAAGAATCATTTTCCACAAAGAATGACCTTCTAACTTTCCCAGAGCTAATTCTCTCACCACCACAGTGGTAGACTGGCTTCCTACATTTCCTCCGGTGTCGGTAAGCATAGGAATAAAAAAAGAGAGTGCTACTGCAGCCTGGAGAATATCCGCAAAGCTTTGCATAACAAAGCTGGTGAAAGTTCCCATAAGGAGAAGAATAGCAAGCCAGATGAAACGACTTTTGATTTTCTGTCCTAGAGGAGCATGGAGATATTCATCCTCAGTAGTTACAATAGCAGCTAATCGGTGTAAATCTTCTGTAGTCTCTGCTTCAATAACATCAATAATATCATCAATGGTTACCGCTCCCACCAGCCGACCTTCTCGATCAACAACTGGTACAGCAAGTAGGTCATATTTTTGAACAATTCGAGCCACCTTTTCTTGGTCATCATCAGTGGAGACGAAAACAAAGTCCCGGCTCATAATGTTTCCTACTAGTTCTTCCGGAGAGGCAAGAACAAGTTTTCGCAAAGTTACTATTCCCAAGAGGTGGCGTTCAGCATCGGTAACATAGGCAGTATAAGCAAGCTCTTCAGGGGGATTTAAGCGCCGGATTCGGTTTAGTGCCTGTTCTACAGTATAAAATTCTTTAAGGTCAATGATATGAGGGCTCATAATCCGGCCAGCGCTATTTTCTGGATATCCTAACATGCTGGCTGCAATGTTACGCTCTTCAGGTTCTAAGAGATTTAGAAACTTTTTGACCACTTTTGCAGGAAGTTCATCAAAAAGTTCCATCCGGTCGTCAGGAGACATTTGGTTTAAAATTTTAGCTACTCCCTGATCAGTAAAATGGCGAAGAAGATTCTCCTGTTGTTCAAAATCTAGTTGTTCAAATACGGCAATAGCCTGGTTTTTATTGAGAAGGCGGAAAAGAAGCACCTGTTTTCGAAAATCGAGAGAAGCTATAATTTCGGCAACATCTACGGGATGAAGAGAGTTGACTTGTTTTTTAACCTCACTATACTGCCCTTCTTCCAAAAGAGCAGTAATTTCCTCCGCGAGTTTGTGAATATCCTTTTTAGTTTCCATTTCCATATCCATATCCATATATTTTCACCTCCTTTATCCCTGAGGAAATTGTAACATAAGCCATAAGAAAGATATTTTATTTTAATCGTTATTGCCATGGTATTTTGGATGCGCCGTAGGAGGAGTGGGGCTGTAGCTAGTGAAGAACAAACCGTAAACGAATTGACCTGAATTGCAAATTACATGAAAGTATCGGTACCTCAACGCTTATTATGGCATTTCCAGCGGCATCCGGTGCTCTAGGGCATGCTGTGACGGGAAATCTTCCGGTGGAAGCGGCGGTGTATAGCGTTTTAGGTACAGTTTTAGGTGGTAGAGTTGCGGCAAGATACGCTAATAAAGTGAAAGAAACGATGCTTAATAAAATTGTGGGAATAGTTTTTGGTTTATTAGGTATAGCGATGCTTGCTAAAATTTGAGGGTTTATTGGTCTTTATGATTTTTTAAGTCATATTTTCTTCTATTTAGATTACCAATAATACGGGTATACCCGTATTATTGGTAATATTAGTGGAGTTATTAAAAATTGCTCCTATTTTATCGTTTATCTCCGAAAGCTAAGTTATAAGGTTTAATTTCACAGTCATTATGGTAGGTTCTCTCAGAGAGTAGTATTAAAACGTTAACTGGTTTATCTCCTTTGGCATAAAGGGCATGATGCCAAACCCCAATTTTTAATCGAACAAGAGTGAGTTTGGGAACTTCAAAGATTTCTATTTTCATTTCTTCTGCTTCCTGAGTAGCAGGCCCGACATGCATATATACATCTCCATCTAAAGGAAGATTTCCCTCTTCAGTGTAATTATGGTGTTCAGTAAGCTCAACTTTTAGGTCTCGGGGAAATACCCGGCATATAGACAATCCTAAAATAGCACTACCTAAATTCTGTAAAATCAAATCAGGGTAAAATTCAACCGGGGGTTGACCAATACATTGATATTTTTCAGGGTTAACCTCGTCAAGGCGGACAAAATCGCCATATTGTCGAAAGTTTTCGTAAGTAAGCGGTTTAATATGAATATTATCCATGGTTTTCTCTCCTTTTATAAATGTTTGTTTTTCTATTGTAGCAATCTTTCCCTTTTGGTCAAATAGACCTAAATTTATCTATACTCTTCCCTTTGTTCCTTATAAAAACAGTTTGCAGTACAAAAACCTATGTTTCAGCTTGTAGGGCATAATTGATGTATTCTTCTAAAAGTCCTGCTTTCCCTAGGAGGTCCAGGATAGTTACTCTTTTCCTTACAAAGCGGGAGAAAAGTAAGGCTTCTTTAACCATCGTTTCTGAAAATCCTAATTCCTTTAGAGTTTGGGGAGCTTGAGCTCTTCGTAATAAAGAAGTTGGGTCAGAGATAACTGATAGCTTATTCTGTATTTGCTGGGACAGAAAAGAGGAGTTGGCTATTTTTATTTCTTCTCTATCCCATTTTAACTTTTCTTGAGCGTCTTTTTCTATAAAGGGAAATAATGGACCAAAATGGAGTTTTAACTCTTCTTCTTGATTTTCGAGAGAGTGATTTTTGCCTTTCTTCCAGTCTATTTCTTTCAGTTCTTGCAAGAAACGGTCGTACATTTTCTTAATAATAACTGTTGCTCCTCCCACCCTCAAGCCGTGAAGAGAAGGGTCTATTTTCCGATGTAAAGCCATCATCTCCAGATAATGAGCAACTGAGTGTTCTGCACCAGAGGCAGGACGCGAATCTCCTACCATAGTCATACTGAAACCGGAATTGAGGAGAGCTACTGCTAGAGCATAAATAGCTTCTTCCTTTCTTTCTCCTATTTCTTCTGCTCTTTCTTTTAATATTTCCAGAGCTCCTTTTACTAGCTCCCAAGTATATTCACAAAAGTATTCTCCCTGTAAAATATTTCTCATCACCCAGTCAGCATTAGCGGTGACCTTTCCTACTAAGTCAGAAAAACCAGATTGGATTAAAGGAAGAGGAGCTTGAGATAGAACTTCCAAATCCATAAAGATAGCACAAGGAGGGGTAGCATCGTAAGTTATTTTATACCCTCCTACTAGCATAGGAGCTCCGGGAGAGGAATATCCATCCATAGAAGGAGCAGTAGCTACCACGGCATAAGGCATTTTTACCCGATGAGCTACAAATTTAGCTAAATCATTTATTACTCCTGAACCCACGGCTAAAATAAAATTGGGCTCGTGGAAAAGAAAAGAACCGATCCGTTCTCGGGCTTTTTCATCAGGCTCTAAGTACTTTAGCTCAGGAGGTTTTTCCAATAAAACAGGTATGACCTCAAAGTTTGCTTGTTTTAGAATATTTTCTGTTTCTCTCCCTGCTGCTTCATAGGTATTATGGTCAAAGAGAAGAAGAAGTTTTTGCCCTAAATTAAGTTCTGATAATACTTGAGGAATACGGGGCAATACTTCTTTTCCTAAGAGGGTTTTTTGAGTCGGGATGTGATGAACTTTTCCACATTTACAAGGAAAAGTGGTGGCTTCAGCAAAAAAGAAAAGTTCTTCAGACATTTTTTATCTCCTTTTTGAAATAGTTGTTTATTTCTTCTAAAGAGTTAAAAATGAAATCGGGTTGCCAGGGAGAATTTTTTACTTCTTCTTTTTTTGTTTCTCCAGTGAGAACTAAAATGGTGGTAATCCCTGCTTTTTTTCCCATAGCAATATCAGTATAAAGGCGGTCTCCAATAATAGCTACTTCTTCCTTTTTGGTTTGAGTCTTCTGTAAGATATATTCTATCATTTCCTGATAAGGCTTACCAAACACCTTAGGGGAGCAACCAGTAGAAGCTTCTATGGCTTTTATGAAAGATCCGGCATCTATTACTGGTCCTTCTTCAGTAGGACAATTCAAATCGGGATGAGTAGCAAAAAAAGGGACTCCTTTTCTTATAAACTGACAGGCTCGATTTATTTTTTGATAGGTTAAACTAGTATCAAATCCTAAAACTACAAAATCTGGATCTTTTTGTACCAAGCTAAAACCAGCTTGTAAAAACTCAATCTCTAGTTCTGAAGTGCCTAAAAGATAAACTCGAGGATGAGGTTTTATTTGGGAAAGATAAAAAATAGTAGCCTGAGAAGAAGTGACAATTTTATGAGAAGGAAAATCTAAAAGTCCCATTTTTCTTAATTTTTGAGCATAAAAAATAGAGCTGTGAGAAGAGTTATTAGTTAGGAAACAAAAATCTTTACCTTGTTCAGAAATAATCTGTAAAAATTCTTTAGCACCAGGGAGAAGGCGGTTTCCTAAGTAAAAAGTTCCATCCATATCTAAAATAAAAAAGCGAATAGCAGAAAAGTTCATAGAATTCCTCCCTATTATTATCTTTAATAGGTATAATAGACAAAAGATAAAATAAAGACAAGATTTATAGATTGAACACTGCTGAGAAAAGGCTTAGTTTTTTATTGGAGAAGTCCTTAGCTCTAAAGTGGAAACAGAAAGGCTTTAAGGTTTGAGAATCAAAATGGAGGTAAACAGATGTTCCGAGTAAATGTGGATAAACTTAAGCCAGGAATGGTAATAGGATATCCAATAATGAGAGAAGACGGAGTAGTTTTGATTAGAGAAGGTGTGGTTTTGAATGATGTTTTGATAAATAGACTGAAAAAATTAGGCTTCGAGAATATTTACATCCAAGATTCTCGTTTTCCTGATGCGAATGTGGAAGAAATCATTTCTCATGACCTTCGGCGGCAAGCTTTAGTAACTCTAAATGAAACTCTTTATCAAGTAGTAAAGGGAGAAGTAATTTCTATAGAACCATTGAAAAAATTAGTGGATGAAATTATAGAAGAAGTTTTAAGTTCTAAAAAACCAGTAGTTAGCTTAATTCAACTTCGCCAGTATGATGACTCAGTTTTTGCTCACTCAGTTAACGTGGCTACTCTTTCTGTTTTTATTGGTAAGTTTCTTGGGTTTTATCGTTCTCAATTAAAAACCATTGCTTTAGGGTCTCTTATGCATGACCTAGGTAAAATTAAGATACCAGTTGAAATTTTAAATAAACCTGATAGACTTTCTCCCAAAGAGTGGGAGCTGATGAGGAAGCATTCTCTATGGTCGGCAGAATTGATGGTGGAAAAAATGCCCGAAGAGGCAGAAAGTATAAAAATTGCTCTGCAACATCATGAAAGAATGGATGGAAGTGGTTACCCTTATGGTTTGAAGGGGGAAGATATTTATTTTTTATCTCGAATCTGTGCTTGTGCTGATGTTTATGATGCTTTGACCGTAGATCGTCCTTATCGAAAGAGATTTTCCTATGCTGAAGCTCTAGAATACTTGATGGGTAACTCTAGTAATCTGTTTGATTTACAGGTGGTTACTACTATGATTAGACACATTGCTCCTTATCCGGTAGGAGAAGTGGTAAAGTTAACTAACGGGGAGACGGCAGTAGTAGTAAGGTTAAACGAAGGCTTACCCATCCGTCCTGTGGTGCGAGTAATAAAAGATAAAGAAGGTAAAGATTTAAGTAAACCTCGAGACATAGATTTGATGAAAGAATTAACCATAGCTATAATTGGTAGCGTAGATATAGATTTGGATGGTAGAGGAGAAAAGTAATAATGTGGGTTCCAGTTGAGGAACTCAAACCAGGAATGAAAGTAGGATACCCCATATTGAGAGAAGATGGTTCTATCCTTCTCAATCGGGGAGTAGTTTTAACCCCGAATTATATTGAAAGATTGCGGGAATTGGGTTTCAGTTCTGTTTTTGTGGAAGAGGAGCGTCTTTCTGACATTAAAGTAGAAGAACCGTTACGGATTGAAACTAAAATAAAGGTTCAAAAGACTCTTTTTGAGACAGTTAAAAAACTACAAAGAGGTAGTAGTTTTTCCTACGAAAAAATAGCTAAGGTTTTAGAAAAGGTAATGGAAGATATATTGAATTACCCCGGTACGGTTTTTTATTTAGTGCAAATGCGTCAATGTAGTGATTTTATTTTTAGCCATTCTGTGAATGTGGGAGTCATAAGTCTGCTTTTAGGGCATTATCTCTCTTTAGATGCAGATTATTTAAAAAAACTAGGTTTGGGAGCTTTGCTTCATGATTTGGGCAAAATTCGTCTTCCTGTCCATATTTGGGAAGAGCGGGAAAAGATAACGGAAAATGATAAAAAGCTTATTTCTCTGCACCCTATATGGAGTAAGGAAATAATTCAGATGCAACCTGGCTATGATTTTCTGGTTTCTTTAATTGCTCTGCAACATCATGAAAGAATGGATGGAAGTGGTTACCCTTATGGTTTGAAGGGGGAAGATATTTATTTTTTATCTCGAATCTGTGCTTGTGCTGATGTTTATGATGCTTTGACCGTAGATCGTCCTTATCGAAAGAGATTTTCCTATGCTGAAGCTCTAGAATACTTGATGGGTAACTCTAGTAATCTGTTTGATTTACAGGTGGTTACTACTATGATTAGACACATTGCTCCTTATCCGGTAGGAGAAGTGGTAAAGTTAACTAACGGGGAGACGGCAGTAGTAGTAAGGTTAAACGAAGGCTTACCCATCCGTCCTGTGGTGCGAGTAATAAAAGATAAAGAAGGTAAAGATTTAAGTAAACCTCGAGACATAGATTTGATGAAAGAATTAACCATAGCTATAATTGGTAGCAGCGATGAGACGCCGGAAGATTTTTATTCCTCTAACGAGGTTTCTCGGTTTAAGGAAATAGATTTTATTGATTGATTCTTGATAAAGCCGCTTCCATCACAAGGTACATCATTCCAAGCAGGTATTCCCTCTCGACAGGAAGAAAAAGGAAGAGAAAAAGAATGAACTGTAGCTCTTGCTTTTTCTAATAATTTTATTCTTTGGCTATCCTCTAAATAAAAATTATTTCCTCTTTTTCTAACATACCAGTCTTTGGTTTTTTGTAAGGAGGGAAAAGTAGTGGTTATTCTTTTCCAGGAATCAAGCCGGGGTTTAAAGGTGGAAACCACTACTTGATTTATATAGGGGGAAAGAAAAGATAACATTTCCTGCCACTCTTCAGGCTTGTCATTAATTCCAGGAATGAGGGGGTCAATTCTCAATATAGTAGGAATGCCAGCCTCATGAAGTTTAATTAAAGCCCGGGCTCGCTCTAAAGGAGGTGGAGCTCCCTTCTCTAAAAGAGAAACAATATGCGGATTAAAAGTGGTAATCGTGATGCTCACTGCTATTTTCATAGTTTTTAAGATGTCTATATCCCGGGTGACCAATGCTGATTTAGTAAGGATGAGAACAGGAACTCCTTTTTTCTGACATAATTTTAGAATCTCTCGAGTGATTTCTCGCTCTTTTTCTTCTCGGGGATAAGGGTCAGAGGAGTTAGAAAGAGAAAGATATCGAGAAAAATCTATTTCTTCTAGATCTTTTTCTATTTTTTTCAAGATGTCGGGCTTTTCTCGGACCTCAAAAGCCCGAGGGATAAAAGAAGTAGTGTAACAATAAAGACAGCGATGAGCACAACCGGTATAAGGGTTAAGAGTATACTTAGGTGGACAACTGCACCACTTCCCTTGCCAAGGGTCAAAAGGTTTAATTACTCGCATTGAATTTCTCCTGTTTCTACCTTATTATAATACAAATTAACCATAGGAGATGATGAAACTTTGTCTTTCCGAAAAGCTAACTGGTTAGAAGCTGGGAAAATAGCCCTAGAAACTTTGGAAAATCTGGGAGGGGTGTTCCTTGTTTCTCAGAATAAGGAAAACCTCCGTCCTAATGTGATGACCATCGGCTGGCTGGAGTTAGGAATAGTGTGGGGAAAGCCAGTAATTACTGTTTTGGTTCGACCTTCTCGCTATACTTTTTCTATTTTAGAGAAGAATCCCTTCTTCGTGGTGAGTGTTCCTCCCCTTTCCTGGAGAGAGGAAATCGACTTTTGTGGTAGCACCTCAGGAAGAGAAGTAGATAAATTCTCCCAGCGGGGGTTTAACCCCATTAATATAGGTAATTTCCCCGTTCCAGCTATTGGAGAGTGTGAGGTAGCCTTGGGTTGCGAAATAATACAAAAAACCAGAGTAGAAGCCAGGAGTTTTAGTGCTTCTATTCTCAATAGATTTTATCCCCAGGATGACTACCATTCTATTTATTTTGGAGAGATAAAAGAAAGTTGGAGCAAGGGCTAATTTTAATCCTTTGTTCCAAAAGCTTTCAGAAACTCCATGGGAAGAGGAAAAACTATTGTAGTAGCGTTCTCAGCTGAGATATCATTTAAGGTCTGGAGATAGCGCAACTGCAAGGCAATAGGATTTCTGGCGATGATTTCCGCTGCTTGAGAGAGTTTTTCTGCGGCCTGGAATTCTCCCTCGGCATTAATTATCTTTGCTCTTCTTTCTCTCTCGGTCTCTGCTTGTCGGGCCATAGCTCTTTTCAACTCTTCAGGAAGAGTTACCTCTTTGATTTCTACTGCTGATACTTTTATCCCCCAGGGATCGGTTTTTTCATCGATTATTTTTTGTAAAGCCTCGTTTATTTTATCCCGATGAATGAGAAGCTCATCTAACTCTGATTGCCCTACAATGCTGCGCAGAGTGGTTTGAGAAATCAACGAGGTAGCAGATATATAATTTTCTACCTTGGTTACTGCATCTTCAGGGTTAAGCACTCGAAAATAAACTACGGCATCTACAGTAACAGGAACGTTATCCCGGGTGATAAGAGATTGTTTAGGAACATCCATGGTTAGTACTCTTAAATCTATTTTAATCAACTGGTCGATAAATGGTATGACAAAGAAAAGCCCTGGCCCTTTTGCTCCTATTAAACGCCCTAGGCGGAAAATTACTCCTCTTTCGTACTCTCTTACTATTCGAATTGCCGAAGCTAAAAAAATAGCGGCGATAATTACTATTACCAAGATTATTAAGCTCATTTTTCATTCCTCCTTTTTAACTATTAAAGTTTGTCCCTCTTTTTGAGAGACAACTACTTTTTCTCCTTTTTTAATTGGGCTTTCTGCTTTAGCCCACCATAGCTCTCCCTCTACAGTTATGAAACCTTCAGGATTCAAATCTTCTTTGGCTATACCCACCTGTCCAATTAAAGATTCTCTCCCTGTTACCACTTCTTTCTTCATCGCCCTTATAGCCATACCTAGAGCGAAAACAAAGAAAGCTACGACACAGGCCACCGTGGTGATAATGACGTTTAGTGGCACACTTATCCCTCCTTGAACGTCAAAAAGTATTAAAGAACCAAAAAAGAGGGCTACTGCACCTCCTGCAGTTAATATTCCTATTCCTGGAGTGACTAAAATATCGAGGAGGAAGAGGAAGAGTCCTAAAACAATGAAAAGAATACCAGCTAAATTTATGGGAAAAATAGAGAAAGCATAGAAAGATAAAAGAAGCAATATAGTTCCAAAGACTCCGGGAATAACAGCTCCAGGGTTAGAAAGTTCAAATATGATTCCCAGAGCACCAATTACTAAAAAGAGATAGGCTAAAGTGGGGTCTAAAAGAAAATGGAGGAATTTTTCCTTTCCCTTCATATTTATTTCTATAATCCGGGGGTTTTTAATTCCTAAAGTTTCTACAACTTCTTCTGGGCTCCGGGCGATTCCATCAATTATACCTTTTTCTTGGGCTTCTTTCTCGGTTAAGGAAATGCTTTCTCTGACCATTTTTTCCGCTATTTCCGGGTTACGTCCTCGAGTCTCTGCTAAAGTTCTAATGAAAGAAGCCAGGTCGTTAACTATTTTTTCACCTACTTCCTGTCCTTCTACAGTTACAGGATGAGCGGCTCCAATAGTAGTGTTAGGACTCATAAAGGCATGATGAGAAGCCATAACAATAAAACTTCCTGCTGAGGCAGCTCGGCTACCGGGAGGATAGACATAGCTAATTACCGGAAGGGGAGACTGGAGAATGGCTTTAATTATATTGCGCATTGATTCTTCTAACCCTCCTGGGGTATCTAAGAGAATCAGAATGGCTTTAGCTTCTTCTTTTTCTCCCTCTTCTATCAGGCGGATAATAAATTGCTCGGTGACTGGATTGATAGTTCCTTCTACTTTTCCTGATATAATTTTTTCCTGAGACTGAGCAAAGGGAACTCCGGAGAAACTAATGGCTAATAATAGCAGCGACAGGAAAAACTTAAATTTTCTTTTCATCACTTTAATTGTATCATAAATATGTGGTAAAATGTAGTTCCTCATATGAGGAAGAAAGGATGAAGCCTTTTGAATATACTTCTCGTTGCTCCGGGTACGGGTAACTCGGTAGGTAAAGTGAAAATTGTCCCTTTTCCCCAGGCCAGTTTACCTCTTCTTGCTGCTTTAACTCCTTCTGGCCATAAAGTGAGAATTATCGATGAGCGTCTAGAAAACATAAATTTTGATGAGAAATGGGACCTGGTGGGAATTACGGTTATGACTGCTACTGCTTATCGAGCTTATTATATCGCTGATGAGTTTAGAAAGAGAGGGGTAAGGGTGGTATTAGGGGGTATTCACCCTACAGCTTTACCTGATGAAGCTATTCAGCATGCTGATAGCATAGTAATAGGTGAAGCAGAGGGTCTCTGGGAAGAGCTTATAGGAGATTTGGAAAAAGGAGAGTTAAAGAAGTTTTACAGTCATGATTGTCCTCCACCTTTAACCGGGCTTCCTTTTTCTCGCTTAGATTTATTAGATAAAAGGTACTTATTAAAATATGTTTTTCAAACCACTCGAGGATGTCCTCATAATTGCGGATTTTGCTCTGTTTCTACCTTTATGGGGAGAAGATACCGCCATCGTCCAGTAGAGGAAGTAATAAAAGAAATCAGTCTTTACCCTAATTCTCGTATTATTGGTTTTTTGGATGATAATATTGTGGGTAATCCTCGTTACTCTCGGGAACTCTTTCAAGCTTTAGTTCCTTTTCGGAAAAAATGGGTGAGTCAGGGAACTTTAAAGTTAGCAGAAAATGATGAGCTGATAAAACTGGCAGCTCAGAGTGGCTGTATTGCTCTTTTTGTAGGTTTTGAGTCAGTTAATGAAGATAACCTAAAAAAGATGCATAAAAACTTTAATCAGGTAGATAAATATAAGAAATTGATAGATAAATTTCATGAGTATAATATCATGATAATCGGTTCTTTTGTTTTTGGCTTTGACGAAGATGACCCTTCTATTTTTCAACGAACTCTTAACTTTTTGGAAGGTGTTAATTTAGATTTTGCTCAATTTTCTATTCTTACTCCTCTTCCTGGAACAGAGGTTTTTAAACAATTTACAGAAGAAAACCGGATTTTTTCTTACGATTGGAGAAAATATGATTTTGCTCATGTAGTTTATCGTCCTCTCCGTATGACTCCTCAGGAACTTCAAGACGGTTATAATCATGTTTTTCGCCAATTTTATTCCCTACCCCGGGTGATAAAAAGAACGATGAGAAACTGGAGATATGCTCATTATTTTCTACCAGCCAGCCTTTATTATCATTGGGTATCTCGTCATCCTAAATCGCTTCCCGAAGAAATAGCTTCTATTTCATCTTCCCTAAAGGATAAAAAACAATCTCCTGCTATTTAGGTCAAGATTTTTGGCCGATTATAAGAACCTCAATAGTGAAGTGTAAACGTGGCTCATAAGCTGAGCGTGTTTTATCCCCTTATTGTTTCTCAAACTCTCCAGAAGATTTATATCCCAGTTTGGAATGGGGATATAAACCGATTGCTCTATCTTCTTCCATCCGTTAACTAATGACCTTTTCGACTTCTTCTCTCATCATCTTAAGAAATTCTTTATTCGCGTATATTTTTAAACAGCCTTGAGTTTCTTGACTGCAAGGAAGATTATAGTAAAATAAAATCTGGTAAACTGGGTTATACCTCAATAAAGAATTGTGAGGTATAATTTAGTTTTTGTTATATAAGCATATAAACTTAATACTTCGATGAAGAAAGGTGGATATAAATGGTGGAAGTTAAAAAAGAGGAAAAGGAAAAACACGTGATAGAGATGGAAATCACCGTGGAAAAGGAACGAGTAAACGAAGCATTGGATAAGGTTTATCGGGAATTAAGCCACAGAATGACTGTGCCGGGGTTTAGAAAAGGAAAAGCTCCTCGAGCTATTTTAAGAGGTTTTGCCGGGGAGGATACTATTTTAGAAACAATGACTCAGGATTTAATTCCTCAGATAGTTCAAGAGGTATTGACTCAAGAGAATCTTAAAGTAGTGGGTGAACCAGATTTGGAGATAATCCAAGCTAAAGAGGATGAATCTTTGATTTTTCGCATTCGAGTGATAGAAGAACCAGAAGTAGAATTAGCCAATCCCCAAGAATTGGAAGTTAGGAAATATCGTTTAGAGATTAGAGACTCGGATGTGGAAAAAGAAGTGGAAAGAATAATAGATTCTCGTAGTACCTGGAAAGATAAGGGAGAAGATGAGCCAGCAAGAGAAGGAGATTTGGTTAAGATAAAAATAGAAGATGAAGACTATGCTGTAGTAGCAGAATCTTCCCTGGATAAGGAAAAATCTCTGGCTCGAGAGGTTTTGGGGATGAAAGTAGGAGAAAAGGGAAAAATCTCCGAGGGGGAAGAGGAAGAAACCGAGTTGGAGTTTTCAATAAGTGGAATAATGGGAAAAGAAAGACCAGAGGTGAACGAAGAGTTTCTATCTAGTTTGGAAGAAGGATTGACTTCTATAGATGATTTAAAGAACAAAGTAAGAGAAAAATTGGAAGCCTTAGTTAAGGATATGGTAGAAGAAAGATTAGAAAAAGAAGCCATGGTAGCTCTAAGCAAAAACTCCCAGGTTTATATTCCCGAAGCTCTTTTAGACATTGATGTTCGTCGACGTATAGACACTTTGAAAGAGGATTTAGAAAAAGACGGTTTAACTTTAGATCGTTACTTAGAGTTAATGAATATGGATTTTGCTACTTTAGAAAAGAATCTGCGAGATTTAGCTCGTTGGGAGCTTAGAAAATTGTTTGTTTTACAAAAATATGTTAAAGAAAATGGAATTTCAGTTACAGAAGAGGAGCTAATGGCTGAATGTGAAAAAATAGCGAAAGAAGTAGGTAAAACCAAAGAGGAAGTAAGAGAAGCTCTGGAATCGAATGGAAGAATAAACGATTTATGGTATAGCATAAGTGAGAAAAAAGCTTTGAAAGATTTAGCTCAAAAAGTAAAGGTTAAAGAGCTAGAAGAGTCTATTAATTTAGACCAGTGGAAAGCCTTGGAAGATCCGGAAGAGGAGATGGTTGGATGAAAGATTTTCTGCGAATGGATAGTTATTTAGTACCTATGGTGGTAGAGCAAACACCTCATGGGGAGAGAGCTTATGATATTTATTCTCGTCTTTTACAGGATAGGATTGTATTTCTGGGAACGGAAATAGATGATACAGTAGCTAATTTGGTTATTGCTCAATTACTTTTCTTGGAAGCAGCTAACAGAGAAAAAGACATTAACCTTTATGTCAATAGTCCGGGTGGTTCAGTTTCTTCTACTTTAGCTATTTATGATACTATCCAGTATATAAAACCAGATGTAGCTACTATCTGTATTGGACAGGCAGCTAGTGGTGCAGCAGTAATTTTGGCTGCTGGAGCTAAAGGTAAAAGGATGGCTTTACCTAATTCTCGAGTTATGATTCATCAACCTTTGGGTGGAGCTCAAGGACAGGTATCTGATATTGAGATTCACACTCGGGAAATGATTAAAATTAGAGAAAAGTTAAACGAGATACTGGCTCATCACACTGGAAAACCGGTAGAAAAAATTAAAGCTGATACAGAAAGAGACTATTTTATGTCTCCAGAAGAAGCTCTGGAGTATGGTCTCATAGATAGGGTTCTTTACCCGGAAGAAAAAAATAAAAAGGAGAATTAAAGAGTTATGCCCAAGTTTGAGGAAGAAAAATTAAAATTGCGTTGTTCCTTCTGTGGTAAGAATCAATCAGAAGTTAAAAAACTTATAGTTGGCCCGGGGGTATATATCTGTGATGAGTGTGTAGAATTGTGTAATGGAATTATTAAAGAAGATGATAAAAGTCGAAAGCCAGATTTGACCTTGGAAGACTTACCTTCTCCTAAGGAGATAAAGGCTTTTCTTGACCAATACGTAGTGGGCCAGGAAAGGGCGAAAAAAGTTCTCTCTGTAGCTGTGTACAATCATTATAAGCGGATTACTTATAATTCCAAGGAAGATATAGAGATAGAGAAAAGTAATATTTTGCTCATTGGACCAACGGGAAGTGGTAAAACCCTTTTAGCTCGTACTCTTTCTTTGTTACTCAATGTTCCCTTTGCTATTGCTGATGCTACTACTTTAACCGAGGCTGGATATGTAGGAGAAGATGTGGAAAATATCTTACTCCGTTTGATTCAAAATGCTAATTTCGACGTTAAAAAAGCAGAAAAAGGGATTATATATATAGATGAGATAGATAAAATTGCTCGTAAAGGAGAAAGTCCTTCTATCACTCGGGATGTATCGGGAGAAGGAGTACAGCAGGCTTTACTAAAGATTTTGGAGGGAACTATAGCCAATGTTCCTCCACAAGGAGGAAGAAAACATCCTCATCAGGAATTTATTCCGATTAATACTGAAAATATCCTTTTTATTTGTGGAGGAGCTTTTATAGGTTTGGATAAAATAGTGGAAAGTCGCTTAAAAGACCGCAGAATTGGCTTTGGAGCGCAAGAAACTTCTTCTACTCTCATAGATTCATTCAACCCCTTAGTCGAGGTTCAGCCAGAAGATTTGGTGAGGTATGGCTTAATCCCTGAATTCGTAGGACGTATTCCCATAGTTTGTGCTCTTGATCCCTTAGGAGAGGAAGACTTAGTTCGTATCCTTATTGAACCTCGCAATAGTTTAGTTAAACAATATCAGAGCTTGTTGAAAATGGAGGGAGTAGAACTCATTTTTACCGAAGGAGCACTACGCCTTATTGCTCATGAGGCTATGGCTAAAGGTACAGGAGCGCGAGGATTGCGTGCCATTATGGAAAAGCTAATGGTTGAGTTAATGTTTGAGTTGCCTTCTCGTAAAGATATTGAAAAAGTGGTGATTAATGAAGAAGTGGTTAAAAATGGCACTCTCCTTCCTTTTTTAGAGCGAGATGCCAAAGAAGAACAGTCGGCTTAAAGGAAGATAATAATGAATGAACGGACTATTATTTCTCCAGTTTTTGAACCCTCTTTGGTAGAAGATAAGTGGTATGAATTCTGGGAGAAGAAGGGTTATTTTACTCCTTCTCCCCAAGAAGCTCCTCCTTTTTCTATAGTTATTCCTCCTCCCAATGTGACTGGCTATCTTCATATGGGTCATGCCTTAAATCTTACCCTTCAAGATATATTAGTTCGTTACCGGAGAATGCAAGGTTATCGGACTGTTTGGGTGCCGGGAACTGACCATGCTGGTATTGCTACTCAAAACGTGGTGGAAAAGCAATTATCTAAAGAAGGATTAAGCCGCCATGACTTAGGGAGAGAAAAGTTCCTAGAAAAAGTTTGGGAATGGAAAGAGAGCTATCATGAACGAATTGTAAAGCAACTAAAAAAGATGGGAGCTTCTTGCGATTGGACGAGAGAGCGTTTTACTTTAGATGAAGGTTTGTCTCGAGCAGTTAGAGAGGTTTTTGTCCGTCTTTTCGAAGAAGGTTTAATTTATAAAGATGAATATATTGTAAACTGGTGTCCCCGTTGTGAAACAGCACTAGCCGATATTGAGGTAGAGTATGCTGAGGTTCCCGCTCACCTTTATTATGTAAGATATTATCTTCGGGATGAAGATCGATATCTCATAGTGGCTACTACAAGACCAGAGACTATGCTGGGAGATGTAGCTTTAGCAGTAAATCCTCACGATGAACGTTATCAAAACCTGATAGGTAAGATAGCTATCCTACCTCTGGTGGGAAGAAACCTTCCTATTATTGGCGATGAGTATGTGGATATTGAATTTGGAACTGGAGTGCTTAAAGTTACTCCTGCTCATGACCCTCATGATTTTGAGCTGGGGAAAAAACATAAACTACCTATAATTAAAGTTATCGATGAACGGGGTTTTATGAACGAAAAAGCTCTGAGTTTTTCTGGCCTATCTCGAGAAGAAGCTCGAGAAAAAGTAGTAGAAAAATTAAAAGAAGAAGGATACTTGGAGAAAATAGAAGACTATTCTCACGCAGTGGGACATTGTTATCGTTGTTCTACTGTAGTAGAACCTTTGGTTTCTAAACAATGGTTTGTTCGGGTTAAAGATCTAGCTCAGCCAGCGATAGAAGTGGTTAAGGAGAAAAAAATAGAGTTCATTCCTGAACGCTGGGAAAAAGTCTATTTTGAGTGGATGGAAAATATTAAAGATTGGTGTATATCTCGTCAGTTGTGGTGGGGACATCGTATTCCTGTTTTTTATTGTCAAAATTGTGGTTTTACTTTTGCTCATCGAGATATTCCAGAAAATTGTCCTCGCTGCGGGGGGGAAGTGAGACAAGACGAAGACGTTTTGGATACTTGGTTTAGTTCTGCTCTTTGGCCTTTTTCTGTTTTTGGATGGCCAGAAGACACCGAAGATCTGAGAACTTTTTACCCTACCTCGGTTTTGATTACTGGTTTTGATATTATTTTCTTCTGGGTAGCACGTATGATTATGATGGGTTTGAAATTTATGGGCGATGTTCCCTTCCATAAAGTTTATATCACTCCTCTAGTACGCGATGCTCAAGGAAAGAAGATGAGTAAATCTTCAGGCAATGCTATTGATCCTTTAGAAATAATAGACCACTACGGAGCAGATGCTTTACGCTTTGCTCTGGGTTGGCTTACGATTCAAGGTAGGGATATTAATCTTTCTCAAGAAAGAATAGAAGCTTCGCGCAATTTTATGAATAAACTGTGGAATGTTTCTCGCTTTGTGTTAATGAATGAGAAAGACTTTTTGGCTTTCGAGAAACTAATAGATCTCGATATTAAAGACCGCTGGATTCTTTCTCGTTTCCACCGCCTATTGGGTGAAGTAGAAGAAGCACTGAACAGTTTCGATTTTGGTCAATATGTTCAGCTTCTTTACGACTTTGTATGGGGAGAATACTGTGATTGGTATGTAGAATGGAGCAAGATAGACCTCTACCGGGGAGGAGAAGGTAACAAAAAGAAGACTCAAAACATTCTCCTTTATCTCCTTTCTGGAATCTTAAAAGTTTTGCATCCTGTAATCCCATTTATTACTGAAGAAATTTGGCAAAACCTTCCAATAAAGGAAAAAGAAAGTATTATGATTGCTCCTTGGCCGGGCAAAGAGGAAAAATGGTTAGATGAAGAGGCGGAAAAAACGATTTCCTTTTTACAAGAAGTTATAAGAGAAATCCGTTATCTACGAGCGGAGTTGAGCATTACTCCTAAAGAAGAATGTAAAGTGATACTTAATTTTTCTGATGAAGAAAGCTTCCATTATATAGAGGGTAATCACGCTTATATAGAAAGTTTAGCTAAGTGCTCAGTGCTGAAGAGCGGTTATAATCTGAAAAAACCAGAATCAGTGGCTACGGGAAGAGTACGGGGGGCAGACGTTTATCTTTTGGTGGAAGGTATGGTGAATTTAGATAAGGAGGTGGAACGTTTGAATAAGAAATTATTTCGTCTGCAAAAAGAAGAAGAAAGAATACGGGAACGCTTTAATGATTCTAATTTCCTGAGTCGGGCTCCAGAAGAGGTGGTGGAAAAGGAAAGAAGGCGTTTTACCGATTTAATTAAAGAAAAAGAAAGATTGGAAACTTTACTTGAGGACCTGTGATGGGTAATCCTTTTACTTTTTGGAAAGGAAAAGATCCGGTAGAAGCAATTATAATCCTTCTTGGTGGTTTATTAGTAGTAGTTATTGCTTTTTTTATAGCTCGAGGAGATTTAGATTATTACACTGAATATTTGCTTAGCGGTGGTATTTTTGAGAGGGAAATAGAGATAAAAGAAGTTTCTATTTCTCCTTCTCCTTATTTCCCCCCGGAGGAGTTTTTTACTCCAGAAACATTTCCAGAAACTAGTTCCTCTCCCCTTCCTCCAGAAGAAACCACATCTCCTCCTCCTCAGGTAGTTGCAACTTCTATTCCTCAAGAAAAAGAGATTACGTCTCCTAAAAAGACTGAAACCCCTTCTCGGGTAGCTGAGTCGCCTTCAGGAGCGTTTTTCGTTCAATGTGGAGCGTTTTCTAAACCAGAGAATGCTCAGAAAATGGTAGAACTTTTAAAGGACTTTGGTTATCAGGCTGTTTCTGAGCCTGTTTCAGGATTGTATCGGGTAAGAATATATGGTTTTCAAGATAAAAAGGAAGCTGAGAAAGTGGTTAGTAAATTAAAGACTCAGGGGATAGAATCTTTTGTGGGAAAGTAGGGAAAAAGTATATGACTTTACTAGAAATAAAAGAGATATTGCAAGCTGAGGTGTTAGCAGGAGAAGAGTTTTTAGATCGAGAGCCATCTTCTGCTTGTGGTAGTGATCTTTTAAGCGATGTTTTAGCTTTCACTAAAGAAAATTCTGTGCTCCTTACTGGTCTAACTAATTCTCAGGTAATTCGTACTGCAGAGATGAGTGACATAATAGGAGTTGTTTTTGTGCGAGGAAAGAGACCTGATAATTACACTGTTGAATTAGCCACTATCAAAAAGATTCCCCTTTTAGCTACGCGATTACCTATGTATGAATCCTGCGGAAGACTTTATTTACGAGGACTAAAGGGTTGTAGTGAATTGTGAATGGGAGAAGATAATGTTTTAGTGGAAATAGAACGAAAAATAATGGGGGGAGATTTTCAAAGTGCTGGTGATGTATCCAGTGAATTAAAAAAAGTTCTTCAACAAGTGGGTTTTCCTCCTTCTTTTAACCGTCGGGTAGTTATTGCTGCTTACGAAGCAGAAATGAACGTAGTGATTCATGCTTACCGAGGAGTTTTTACCACTAAAATTTACGAAGACCAGGTACATATTGAGGTAGATGACCAAGGTCCAGGCATCCCTGATTTGGAGTTAGCTTTTCAAGAAGGTTATTCTACAGCTCCTCCCCATATAAGAGAGATGGGTTTTGGAGCAGGGTATGGGCTTTCTAATATGAAAAAATGTTCTGATAAACTGGAAATTGACACCCGAGTGGGAGAGGGAACTAAAGTGATTATGGATTTTTTTCTTAATTCAGATAAGTAAATACTATGATAGAAAAAGAGATTTTTCATTCTGTTCGCTTAGATGAGGATAAGTGTAAGGGCTGTACTCATTGTATCCGTCACTGTCCCACTGAAGCTATTCGAGTAAAAGAAGGAAAAGCTCGGATTGATGAAGAGAGATGCATTGATTGTGGAGAATGCATTCGTATTTGTCCTAATCATGCTAAATACGCTCAAGCTGATTTTTTAGAGGTAATAAAAAAGTTTTCCTATGCTATAGCTCTTCCTGCACCTGCTTTTTATGCTCAATTTAAAGTAGACATTTCGTTGGGTAAAATACTCCAGGGTCTTTTGCATTTAGGCTTTCAAGAGGTTTTTGAAGTAGCTCGGGGAGCAGAAATTCTAGCAGAAGAAATCAATCGTTATTTAAAAAAAAGAGGATTGATTACCCCAGTTATTTCTTCTGCCTGTCCGGCAGTAGTAAGGCTGATAGAAGTTAGGTTCCCTTCTCTGATAGAAAACTTGCTTCCTTTAGATTCACCTTTGGGGGTGGCAGCCAAATTAGCAAGAATACAAGCTATGGAAAAAGGCTATCGTCCTGAAGAGATAGGAGTTTTTTTTATTACTCCTTGTCCAGCTAAAGTAACTGAATCTAGACAGAGTAAAAGCGGTTTAGGGCGCATAGATGGAGCTATTTCTATAACCAATGTTTATTCTCAACTGGTTAATATAGTGGGAGAGTTAAAAGAATCCTCTTCTTTACCTTTAGCTAGTTTCCGAGGTATTGGTTGGGCTCGCTCTGGAGGGGAACAGGATTCGTTGGAAGAAGGAGAATATATGGCTGTAGATGGTATTCATCAAGTTATCTCAGTGTTAGAGAAAATCGAAATGGGGGAATTGAAGAACGTAGTTTATTGCGAAGCTCAAGCCTGTGTGGGGGGATGCATTGGAGGAGTATTAGCAGTACAAAATCCTTTTATAGCTAAGGTAAATATTAACCATCTCCTTAAAAAATATACTGAGTTTCGACCTGTAAAAGAGGAAGAGATGGAAAAATGGCGGAGGAAAGGAGTGTTTAAAAGAAAAGAGATTTATCAAGCTAAGGAAGTTTTAAAATTAGATAAAGATTTTAAGCGAGCTTTAGAGAAATACCAGATGATTGAAAAACTTTTAGAAAAACTTCCCGGCTTGGACTGTGGAGCCTGCGGTTCTCCTACCTGTAGAGCTCTGGCTGAAGATATAGTAAGAGGAAGAGCGGAGGAGATAGATTGCCCTTTTATGTTGCGAGACAGATTACTCAGTTTATCTAAAGAGATTCATGCTTTAGCTAGTAGAGTTCCTCAGACTATGGCTAAACGAGGAGGAGTGAAAAATCTTGAAAGTGAATCAAATCATTGAGCCATTAAAAGCGGAAGTGGTAGTGGGAGAAAAAATAGAGGAACAAGATATAGAGGGAGGTTATTGCGGTGACCTTCTCAGTGATTGTATTGCCAATGCTAAAGAAGGAAGTGTTTGGGTTACTATCCAGTCTCATCCTAATACAGTAGCAGTGGCAGTACTAGTAGGTATGCCCTGTATAGTGGTTTCCAACTATCAAGAAATTGAAGAGGAAACAATAAAGAGAGCACGAAAAGAAGGTATAACTATATTGCGCACTTCCTTGACCAGCTATCAAGCAGTTAGTGTTCTTTCTGCTCTGGGGATACCAGGGACTAAAAGGCATGGCTAAGGGGTTTTTTTTAGCCGACCTCCACATTCATAGTGTCTTATCTCCTTGTGCTGACCGAGATATGCTACCTCACTGTATTATTTTAGAAGCCTGGGAGAAAAACATTAGTCTAATTGCTGTAACTGACCACAATGCCTGTGATAATGTAGAAGTAACTGTGGCTTTGGGAGAAAAGTTTGGTATTTGGGTGGTACCAGGGTTAGAGGTAGAAACTAAAGAAGAAGTGCATCTTCTCTCTTTCTTCCCTTCTGTATCTCAGCTGTATAGCTTTAACCAAAAACTGGCAAAGTTTCTTTCTTTTATTCCTTTGTCAGAAAAAATATGGGGAGAAGAATGGGTTATAAATGAGGAGGGAGAGATAAAAGAAAAGAAAAGTAACCTCTTGGTTTATCCTTTGGATTTATCTATAGAGCAAGTGACAGAGGAAGTGAGAAACCGAGAGGGGATAGTTATTCCTGCTCATATAGATCGTCCCAGTTACAGTATAATTTCTCAGCTAGGTTTTATTCCTTCTCATTTGGGTATAAGAGTAGTAGAGTTATCAAGTAATACTTCAGAAAAGGAAGCAGTAAATAAATTAGGTTTAAAAGGTTTTCGCTTTATTCACTCTTCTGATGCTCATTCTCTTTCTCAAATTGGTTCAGCTACTACTTCTTTTTTCTTTTCTTCTTTCCCCAGTTGGGAAGAATTGAAACAAGTTCTTACTTAAACTTACTTCGGTAAGTATAGTTAACCGCAAAACTAATTATAATGACTATGAGGGGGCGTGCCCCCTCATAACCCCCAAAAAGATAAAAACATAAAAAACAACTGAGGAAGAAAGAACCTTCCTACTATTAGGGGGAAAATACCCCCTAATAACCCCCAAAACAAAGAAAATAAAGACTTAAAAACAAAAACACCCTGAGGGAAAAAGCATCCCTCAGTGGGAGCACTCCTTTATAATCCCCCGAAAAGATAAAGGAAAAAGATAAGAAACTTAAAAAAACAAAGACTACTGAGGGAGAAAACATCCCTCAGTGGGGTAAACCCCCTTATAACCCCCAAAGAATAAAGAACAAAGAAACAAAAGCAAAAGATTACTGGATAAACTATAGTATCCCTCACTGTCTACGACAGTTATCTGGCGTGATGATTTGTTGGTAGGTTTTCTCTGCAGTTCTCATATTTCTCGAAAAAAACTTTTTTAAAACTAATGTTCTATTTATATTTTCTACCTATTGGTTTATGCTAAGTGGGGTATAATGGTAAAAAGTGGGGGAAAGTGGGAGATGTTTTTAGGTCATTATTATCATACTATTGATGAAAAAAATCGAGTGGTGATTCCCAGTTCTTTCCGGGGAGAAATTTCTGGAAAAGTTTATCTCACTCAAGGAATGGAAAAGTGTATTTTTCTCTATCCGGAAGAGGTATGGGATAAATTGTATCAAAAGATTACTGCTCTTTCTCTCACTCGCAAAGAAACTCGAGAGTTCTCTCGCTTCTTCTTGGCTAATGCTAGTTATTTAGATATCGATGGACAGGGGAGAATCGTTATTCCCGATTATTTGAAAAATTATGCGGGAATAAACCGACAAGTAGTTTGGGTAGGAGTAGGAGAACGATTGGAAATTTGGTCTGAGGAAATATGGAGACCTTATCATGAGGAGATGGGAAAGAAATTCAGTGAGCTAACTGAGCAGATAGTGGATACAGGTATTTGAAAATGGTCAATTCTCTTTTTCACCAGCCAGTAATGGAGAAAGAAGTTCTTCATTATCTTCTCTGGAAGAAGAATGGTATTTACATAGATGCCACAGTGGGAGGAGGAGGTCATGCCTTATCTCTCTTAGGTGAACTGGAAGAGGGAGCTATGTTGGTGGGCATAGATCGAGATGAAGAAGCTATAAAAGTGGCTAGAGAAACTCTAAAAAATCCTTATCTCCCAGTATATTTGTTTAAAGAAAGGTTTTCTCGGATTGATGATATCCTTCTTTCTTTGGGTATGAAGGAAATCTCTGGAGTGTTATTTGACTTGGGAGTATCTTCTTGGCAATTGGATAAAGCAGAGAGGGGTTTTAGCTTCCAGAGGGAAGGATCTTTGGATATGAGGATGGATTTATCGGAGAAACGAAGTGCTTATCAAGTGGTCAATGAGTTTCCGGAAAAAGAATTAGCCTCTATTATTTATTACTATGGAGAAGAAAGGTTTTCTCGCAGAATTGCTCGAGCTATAGTAAAAGAACGAGAGAAAAAACCTATAGTCACTACTCGCGAATTAGCTCAAATTATAGAAAGGGTGGTCCCTCAGCGAGGAAAGATTCACCCCGCTACTCTCACTTTTATGGCTTTACGCATTTTTGTAAATGAAGAGCTAAAAGAGATAGAAGAAGCTTTAGAAAAAGTTTCTCCTTTGGTAGAAGAGGGAGGAAGGATAGTGGTAATTAGCTACCATTCTTTAGAAGATAGAATAGTGAAAAAGTTTCTTCGAGGTAACGAAGAGTGGGAGGTATTAACAAAAAAACCTGTTTATCCTTCTCCTGAAGAAGTGAGAGATAACCCTCGAGCTCGAAGTGGTCGCCTAAGAGCGGGAGAAAAATTAAGGAGGGATAGAAATGAAGGGACTTAGATTCTGGTTGATATTCGGTTTGTTTTTTGTTTTTTCTCTTTCTTTTCTCTGTGTTACCTTGCAAGCTTTACTTTTAGAAAAAAGCTTTTTAGTGGAGCAGAAAAGAGATAAGGTTGAAAATTTATTAGCTACTGAGGAGAAATTGAAAGTGGAGATTGCTCGGTTATCTTCGCTAGATAGAATAAAGGACGTAGCGATAAACCAATTGGGAATGACTTATCCCGATGAAACTATATATATGGTATCCAGCTCGGCCTTGGGAGGTGGGGAAGGAGAGCTAGTTTCGTCTAAAACGCTTAAGGAGACGCAGGGAGAATGATTTCCAGAAAATTTGCCCGGCGGGCAAATTTTCTGTTCTTTCTATGTTTGTTTTTTTTCGGGGTAATTACAACTCATCTCTTTTTCCTTCAGGTAGTAAAAGGTAAATTTTATCGAGAAGAAGCTTTATCTCGTTTAGTATTAGAAGAAATCTTACCCCCTCGAGGCTCAATCTTAGATCGAAATGGTAAGACCCTAGCTGAAGATGTAAGAGTTCTTTCTATCAGTGCTTACTCCCCTCAGATTGATGACCCGGAAAAGGTAGCTCAAGAATTGTCCCAACTTCTTTCTCTTCCACCAGTTGAATTGCAGCAAAAGTTTCAGAGTGGACGCTCTTGGATAGAGATAACCGATAATGCCCCCCTTTATTTAAAGGAAACTCTGGAAGAAAAAAAATTAAAAGGAATAGATTGGAGAGAGAAATCAACTCGTTTTTATCCCCAAGCTCCTCTATTTAGCAATCTTTTAGGTTTTGTGGGAAAAGATGGACGAGGATTGGAAGGTTTAGAGTTTGCTTTCGATTCCTATCTCACGGGTAAGGTAGGTTATTCATTTTATGAAAAAGATGCTTTAGGTAAAGGGATACCTCTTACCACTAAATATTTAGAAGCTCAGCCTGGTAACAACCTTCATCTAACTGTAGATAGTACCATTCAGTTTTTTGCCGAAGAGGCTTTAGACCGAGCTATGGAAAAAACTAAAGCTCTTCGGGGAGTGGTAATAGTTAATAATCCTCAGAATGGAGATATTTTAGCTTTGGCAAGCCGCCCTTCTTTTGATAATCGCACCTTTCAGGCTTTTCCTCCTGAATCCTGGAAAAACTTAGCTACTGGTATGGTTTTCGAACCCGGTTCTACGGTAAAACCATTGGTAATGGCCGCAGTTTTAGAAGAAAAAAAAGCTTCTCTTAGTGAGCAATTCTATTGTCCTGGTTATATTATGGTATATAATCATCGGGTGCGAGATATTAAAGCTCATGGAGAAGAAAAATTAGAGGATTTATTAATTAACTCTTGTAATGTGGGAATTATTACTTTGGCAGAAAGATTAGGTAAAGATAAGTTGTTTTACTATTTGAAAAATTTTGGATTAGGAGAAAAATGTGATATAGGCTTACCGGGGGAAGAGCAAGGTCTTTTGCGTCCTCCCCGAGATTGGTCTTTACTCTCTATGGGTGCTATTCCTATTGGGCAGGAGATGATGGTTACTCCACTGCAGCTTTTGAGAGCTCTTTCTGCTTTAGCTAACAAAGGAGTAATGATGCAACCTCGCCTAGTGAAAGAAATAACTAGTCCTAAAGGAGAGGTGATAGAAAGTTTTTCTCCTACTCCTTCCAAAGAGGTAGTATCGGAGAAGACAGCTTCTGTAGTTTTGGAAATGATGGAAAAGACAGTGGCAAAAGGGACAGGAAAGAAAGCTTACCTAGAAGGATATCACATAGCAGGAAAAACGGGAACTGGCCAAAAAGTAGGGCCTGATGGCCGTTATGACCCTCATAAGTTTTATTCTTCTTTTGTGGGGTTTTTGCCTCTTCCTGAACCTCGCTTTGGAATTATTGTGTTTTTGGATGAGCCTCAAGGAGAATACTACGGTGGAGATATTGCTGCTCCTGTTTTTAAAGAAATTGCTCAAAATATTATTAACTATGCTGGTATAATGTCAGATAAAGCGGAGGTAGGATTATTTTGACTATAGGTCAATTATTGTCTTCATTTTCTTTTAAAGAAGGAAGAATTAAAAGTCCAGAGGAAGAGGTGAGAGGTCTGGCCTTTGACTCCCGTCGAGTGCAACCAGGCTATGTTTTTTTTGCTCTTTCTGGTTCTAACACTGATGGTCACTTTTACATTGAAGATGCGATAGAAAGAGGAGCAGTGTTGGTAGTTTTAGAAAAAAGAGAGTTTGCTCCTTTCGAAACTAAAGCATCCTGGGTTTTAGTTTCTGAGGGAAGAAAAGCTTTGGCTTTGGCCTCTTCTTGTTTTTATGGCGATCCCTCTTCTTCTCTTAGAGTTATAGGAGTGACAGGCACCAATGGAAAAACTACTACTTGTTTTTTCCTTCGAGCTATTTGGGAAAAAAGTGGCCTTCCCTGTGGTCTCCTTACTACGGCTCGGAACATTATAGGTCCTAGAGAAGAGGAAGCAGTAAATACTACTGAGGAGTCTCTTTCTCTTTTTCGCCATCTTTATCAGATGCGAGAAATGGGTATAAAGGACGTAGTGGTAGAAGTTTCCTCTCATGCTCTGGCCTTGGGAAGGGTAGAAGGGGTAAAATTTGATTCTGCTTTGGTCACCAACTTAATTCCTGAGCATATGGAGTTTCATCGCACTTTTGAACATTATTTTGAAAGTAAAAGAAAACTTCTCCGGATGGTAGAAGGAAATATTTCTAAAAATTATCCTCGAGTGGTAGCAGTAAATGGAGATGATGGAAATTGTCTTAAAATGATAAAAAGAATAGGTGTTCCTTTTCTCACTTATGGGTTAAACAAAGAAGTGGAAATAAGAGGAGAAAATATCATTAATTCTCTGCGAGGAGGTTCTTTTACAGTGAGAAGTCCGTGGGGAAAAATAGAAGTGGTAATTAATTTCCCCGGGATTCATAATGTATATAACGCTCTTTCTGCTATTTCTTTAGCTCTTTTTTATGGCTTAGATATGAATATTATACAAGAAGCCCTGTCTCGAGTTCACTGGGTTCCTGGCCGATGGGAGTTTGTAGAGGAAGGACAGGATTTTACTATAATAGTAGATTTTGCTCATAACTGGCATGGATTGGAGAAAAGCCTTTCTCTGGTGCAAGATTTAACTCCCGGAAGAGTAATCACCGTGTTTGGTTGTGGGGGAGAGAGAGATAGGAGTAAAAGGCCTTTTATTGGAGAAACAGTGGCTCGTTTCAGTGATATATGTATTGTTACCGCTGATAATCCTCGAGGAGAGAATCCAGAGCGAACCGCTTTAGATGCTTTAGAGGGGGTAAAAAGAGTAGAGAAGACTAAAAATCTACATTTTGAGTTAATTTTAGATCGGGTGGAAGCTATTCGAAGAGCTTTGGAACTGGCTCAAAAGGGAGATACCGTTTTTTTGGCTGGTAAGGGCCCGGAGAGATTTCAAGTTTATAATGGAAAAATGATTCCCCATAATGACCATTACGTAGCGGGGAGGATATTGAAGGAAAAGAAAGATGAAGTTTTATCCTCAAGAAATAGTAGAAGTTACTCAAGCTGAAATACGAAAAAAAGGCAATGCCCCTTTTCTGGAAGGAGTGGCTATTGATAGCCGTTTCTTGAAAGCTGGACAACTTTTTGTAGCGCTAAAAGGTAAAAGAACTGATGGACATTTATTTGTAGAAGAAGCAATAAGAAAAGGAGCTCCGGGAATTTTAGTTAATCATTTTGAAGAAAGAGGAAACGGAGTTTACGTTTTTCAAGTGTCAGATACTCTTTTAGCTCTTCGTTATTTGGGGAAAAAAGCTTCGCAGAAGTTATTAGGATATAAAATTGCTATAACCGGGACAACAGGTAAAACTACATGCAAAACTTTTTTTACCTCTCTTTTATCCCCTCGTTTTTTAGTGGAAGCAACCCCTCAAAGTTTTAACACTGTGATAGGAGTAGCAAGCTCTTTAGCTAATTTCAAGGAGAACAGTGATTATCTGATAATAGAAGCGGGGATAAGTCAAAAAAAAGAAATGGAAGAATTGGCAGAAATGATCGAGCCTCATCTTGTGGTTTTTACTTCTTTTGGAGAGGGGCACATGGAAGGTTTAGGCAGTATAGAAGAAATAGTGGAAGAAAAAGCTAAACTGGTGAGAGGAAAAACCGAGATAATTTATCTTAATACTGACCAAGAATGGAGTACATTAATTAGAGAAAATAAAGAGATAAAAGGGAAAAAAATCGTATCTTTTGGCATGTCTTCTGCCAATCATATTTACTTAAAAAGCTTTTTTCTCAACCCTCTCACTTGGAAAGCTAAGATAGAAATAAAAGAGAGAGAAGAAAGCTTTTACTTTGAAGCTCCTTTCTTTTTCCCTGAGGTAGCAGTGATGCTTCTGCCTGCTTTTCACCTGGCTCGGGAATTAGGTATAGGGGTGGAGGAAATAGTGGAGAGTTTAAAAAACTGGCAACCTCCTTCCGGGAGAGGTAATTTTTTCTTTTATCGGGGAGGAGTTATCGTTGATGATTCTTATAATGCTAATCCCCTTTCTTCTCACAAAGCTTTGCGGTTTTTAAATTCTTTAAATCCTTGGGGTTTTGAAACCTGGGGGGTTTGGGGAGATATGTTAGAATTAGGGAGTGCTACTCCTCAAGTTCATCGGCGGTTTTTGAAAGAGTTAAGAAAATCTTCTCTTTCTCGAGTTTTATTAGTAGGGGAAGAAATGAAGAAGAGAGCGGAAGAAGTGGCTAAAGAGGAGATAGAAGAAGGTCGGTTTTTGCTATTTTCTAACTCCCTAGAGGTGCGAGAATTTCTTTCTCATTATTTACCTCAAGGAGAGCGATGGGTGATACTCTTTAAAGGGTCGAGAAAGTTAGAATTAGAAAAAGCTATTCCTCCAGAGTGGAGGGAAGATCATGCCTGAAATTAAGAGTGTAGTTTTTTCTCTTCTTTTAGTTTTTACTTTAAGCTTATTTCTTTTTCCTTTTTATATTCGCTGGCAGGAAAAAAACCATATAGGCCAGAAAATAAAAAAAGAAGGCCCCAATCTTCATCTCTACAAAGAAAATACTCCCAGCATGGGAGGAGTAATTATCATTCTCTCTGGTTTATTGGTACTCTCTTTTTTTGAGCAACTTACCTATCCAATTATAATTGTATTGATAACTCTATTATCTTTTGGTGGTTTAGGCTGGGTAGATGATTATTTTAAAAGTTTCCAAGGTAAACCTTGGAGTTTAAAAGCTCGCCACAAATTTCTTCTGGAACTAGTATTTTCTGTTTTCATTTTGATTTTAGGATTTCCTCTTTTTCCTCACTATTTAATGGTTCCCTATGGGGATGGAATTATAGAATTGGGAAAGATACCTTTTTTTCTTTACAGTTTATTTTTAATTTTAGCTTCCACTAATGCTTTTAATATAACTGATGGTTTAGATGGATTAGCAGGAGGCTGTGGAATTTTAACTTTTGCTTTTTGGGCGGGGCTTTTTTTCTGGAAAGGAGATTTTTCTTTAGCTCGGATAGCTGCTATCTTTGCTGGAGCCCTACTTTCCTTTCTCTGGTTTAATTTCTGGCCAGCGCGGATTTTTATGGGAGATTGTGGGTCTTTGTCTTTGGGAGCTCTTATGGGAGTTTTAGCTCTTTTTTCCGGTTATTCTTGGATATTAGCTTTAGCTGGAGTGGTTTATGTTTTAGATACTCTTTCAGTAATCCTTCAAGTGTTTTCTTTCCGAGTGTGGGGCAAGAGAATATTTCTTATGAGTCCTCTTCATCATCACTTTGAACTCCGAGGAGAGAAAGAAAGTAAAATTACCATTAGATTCTGGATTATCCAAGGAGTGGGAGTTATAGCAGCGATTTTGGGAATAGTGAGGTAAAAATGAGAGTAGTTTTGGGTCTGGGTAAAACAGGAATAGCAGTAAGTCGATTCCTTTTAAAGCGAAGAGAAGAAATTTGGGCTATAGATGATTATCTTAAAGAAGAGCAAATACCTCAAGATATAAGGGAAAATGGTGATTTTAAGTTTCTTTCTTCTTCTCAGTTTCTAAGTACTGATTTTTCTTCTATTTGTGAAGTCATCACTAGTCCTGGTATACCACCAACTCATCCAGTTTTACAGACCTTAGAAGAACACCGAATACCAGTAATCAGTGAAATAGAGTTGGCTACTCGATTTATTTCTTTTCCTCTTATTGGAATTACTGGCTCTTGTGGAAAAAGTACTACTGTTTTCTGGACCAAACAAATTTTGGATAGAGCTGGTTGGTCAGTTTTTATGGGAGGAAACTGGGGTTATCCTTTGATAGAAAGTCTTTCTAGTCCTGAAAAATTTGATTGGGGAGTAGTGGAGTTGAGTAGTTTCCAATTATCTCGTATTAAAAGAGCCCATTTTAAGGTAGCTGCGATACTTAATTTGTTCCCTAATCATTTAGATTATCATTCTTCTATAGAAGATTACTTTCAAGCGAAATCCCGCATTTTTGCAAACCAGGGAAGAAACGATTTTGCTATAGTTAATTTTTCTACTAGTAACTGGTCAACTCGTTTTTCCCGATTGGTTAAATCTCAGTTGATACCTGTTGCTCGAGATAAAAAACTCGCTGAGGGATTTTACATCAGAGGGAATGAGCTTTTTCAGGGTGAAGAATTTCTTTTTTCTCTTTCTCGCTTTTCTCTACCCGGAAAACACCAACAGGAAAACTTGCTTGTCGCTGTATCCATAGCTCTGATTTTGGGAGTGGCAAGTAAAGTAGTAGAAGAGATACTGCCTTCTCTCTCTCCTCTTCCTCATCGTTTGGAAAAGGTAGGAAGCTGGAGGGGAATAGATTATTTTAACGATTCTAAATCTACTACTCCTTCTTCGACTAAAGTAGCAGTAGAGTCCTTGTGTTGCCCTATAGTTTTAATATTGGGGGGGAAAGCGAAAGTTGATGACTTTAGCGAACTTACCTCTGCGCTCCAAAATAGGAAGGTTAAAGCAGTGGTTATTTATGGAGAGTCTCGGAATCTGATAGAAAAATTTGTTCCCTCTCATGTGGAGCGGTATTTAGTCTCTTCTTTAGAAGAAGCAATAAAAAGGGCTAGAAGTTTAGCTCAAGATGGTGATGCCATTCTTCTTTCTCCGGCTTGTACTAGTTGGGACCAATACCATAGCTTTGAAGAAAGGGGGGAACACTTCCGTCAGTTGGTATATGAACTGGAACAAACTGGGTTTTCCCATTAATAACGAAAAGTTTTCTTTTAAAACCAAATGGTGGTGGGATATTGATCCCTATCTTTTTTGGTCTACCTTTTTACTCCTACTTTTAGGAATTACTATGGTATTTAGTGCTAGCATGACCACCGCTTTGTATGCTTATGGTGATGTTTTTTACTTCTTAAAAAAACATATTTTAGGAATTATCTTAGGGTTTATTTTTTTAACTATATTTACCTTTATTTCTTTAGACCGCCTACGGAGCATGAACCGGTTTTTGCTTTTAGCGACTTTTATATCTTTGGTGTTGGTTTTTATTCCTGGCATAGGTAGGATGGGGGGAGGCTCTTACCGGTGGATAAACTTGGGATTTCTGAATTTCCAGCCTTCTGAATTAGCTAAATTGAGTATAGTTTTATACTTAGCTGATGCTTTAGCCAATTATAAGGATAGAGTAGAGGATTTTCGACGAGGGGTTATACCCTTTATGATTTTAATAGGCTTAATCTGTCTTTTAGTGTTAATGGAGCCAGACCTAAGTACCGCCTTTTTTCTATTTTTGATTGCTTTTGTTATGCTATTTTTAGGAGGAAGTAAGTTGCAACATCTCCTTCTTATTTTATTGGTTTTAATACCTAGTGGTATGTTTCTCATTTTTTTTGGAGGACAAGATTACTGGCAAGATAGAATTTCTTCTTTTATTGACCCTTGGAAAGACCCCTTAGGTAAAGGATTTCATATTATTCAGTCTCTAATAGCTTTAGGCTCAGGTGGGGTAAGGGGTGTAGGATTAGGAGAGAGTCGGCAAAAGTTTTTTTTCCTTCCCGACCGCCATACTGATTTCATTTTTGCTATCATAGGAGAGGAGCTAGGCTTTATAGGAACTTCTGCAGTGATAATATTATTTATTATTGTCTTATGGCGAGGTTGGAAAATTGTTCAAGAGTCTCAGGACGAATTTCGAGGGCTGTTAGCTATGGGTATTACTCTCAGTATAATGTTGCAGGTTTTTATCAACATGGGTGCAGTGTTAAAGCTTCTTCCGGTTACGGGTGTAACATTGCCTCTGGTGAGTTATGGCAACTCTTCTTTAATTATAACTTTTAGCGAACTGGGTATTTTGTTTAATATTGCGCGAGGCAAAAATATAGATGGATAAAATTTTTATTGCTGGAGGAGGGACAGGAGGACATATTTTTCCTTCTCTGTGTATTGCTCAGGAAATAAAAAAAGAAAACTGGCAAGTAATATTTTTGGGAACTAAACGAGGGATGGAAGAAAAGTTAGTTAAAGAGGCAGGTTTTCCTCTTCTTTTCATTCGAGCTCGAGGTTGGGATAGAAAATGGGGACTTTCTTTTTTCTCTATGTTGGGAGATAACTTAGTAGGGTTTTTCCAAACTGCCTTTAATTTTCTTCACTATCACCCCCGAGCTTTATTGGGGATGGGAAGTTACCTTTCTCTTTTGAGTGCAGTGTGGGCAAAAATTTTGGGTATTCCTATCTATCTTCATGAGCAAAACATTTATCCCGGGTTATCTAATCGATTAGTATCTCGCTGGGCTAAAAAGATTTTTATTCCCGCTCCGGAGGCTATGATTTACTGGAAAGGTAGAGAAGAAAAGATTGAAGTAAAAGGTAACCCTCTGCGAGAAGAGGTAATGAACTGGAAAGGGAGAAAAGAAGAAGCTCGACAGGAATTAGGGCTGGAAGAGAATAGAAACACTGTTTTAGTCATGGGAGGAAGTCGGGGTTCAGAGATAATTAATACTAGTTTTTTGGAAACTAAAGATTGGTTAAAGGAAAAGGGATGGCAGGTGATTCATATCACTGGTGAAGAAGACTTTCAACGAGTTAAAAAATTAGTAGATAGATTTTCCTTCCCTTATATAGTTTATCCTTTTGTTTCTCAACCAGGGATAGTTTATGCTGCAGCAGATCTTGCTATCACTAGAGCGGGAGCTAACACTGTTTTTGAACTTCTTTGGTTTAACTTGCCCTCGATAGTCATTCCTTATGGGAAAGCGGCAGATAATCATCAGTTATATAATGCTCTCTGGTTAGAAAAGCAGGGATTAGCTCGAGTTATAGAAGAAAGGAATTTAACCCCTCTTTTGCTCATAGAACAGATGGAAAAGATTTTGGCTTCTTCCTCTTGTGTTTTTTCTGATTTAAAGGGAGAATATCTAAAGGAATCAGCTTCCCAAATTGCACAGACCATAATCGAGGAACTTAAAAGGGGGAAAGGGATTGGACAACAACATACATCTATTATTCCGTAATCTCCACTTTATTGGTATTGGGGGAACGGGAATGAGTAGTCTGGCATTGATAGCTCGTGAACAAGGATATATAGTTAGTGGTTCCGATATTACGGAAAATGAAGCTATAGCCCGTTTGAGAAAAAAAGGAATACAAGTTTTTTTGGGTCACAAAAAAGAGCAAGTGTGGGGTGCAGAAGCAGTAATTGTTTCTTCTGCCATTCCTGAAGAAAATGAAGAATTAAAAGAGGCTAAAAGATTAAATATTCCCATCATTCCCCGGGGAGAAATGTTAGCGTCTTTAGTGAACAGTAAAAAAGGTATTGCTGTGGCAGGAACTCATGGTAAAACTACCACTACTTCTATGATTTCTCTTCTTTTGGAAGTAGCAGGTTGGGACCCTACTGTTTCTATCGGAGGAGAATTAGAAGATATTGGAGGAAATGCCAAAGCGGGTAAGGGAGAATTTTTTATTGCCGAGTCAGATGAAAGTGACGGATCTTTTTTAAAACTTAACCCCTTCTGTGCCGTGGTTACCAATATTGAAGATGACCACCTTGTTTATTATGGAAACTTAGAGAAAGAAAAAGAAGCTTTTATTCGTTTTCTCCATCAAATTAAAAAAGAAGGGTTTGGAGTGGTTTGTCAGGACCATCCTGCCATTCGTTCCATCCTACCTTACCTCTCTTCTGTGGAAATTTTGACTTATGGTATAGAAGGAGGAGAAGTACGGGGAAGAATTAAAGAGAAAAAGAAAGATGGTTTTCTTTTTCAAGTAGACTGGAAAGATAAAAAATTAGCTGATTTTGAATTACGAATACCCGGGTTGCACAATGTAAATAATGCTTTAGCTTCCATTGCTGTGGGGGTAAAATTAGGAATAGACTTAGACCATTTAAAAAAAGCTATTGCCTCTTTCCGAGGAGTAAAAAGGCGTTTTGAAAGAGTGGGAAGAGTAAAAGGAGCTCTAATAGTAGATGATTATGCTCATCATCCTACAGAGATGCTAACAGTATGGCAAACTGCTCTAGATTATACAGAGGGAAAAATGATAGTGATATTCCAACCTCATCGTTACACTCGAACCTGTCAGTTATATCGAGAAATGGCTAAGGTTTTGGAAAAATTCCAACAAGTTTTTATTTTGCCTATTTATTCTGCTGGAGAAAAACCTATCGATGGCGTTTCAGCAGAGTTAATTTATCAGGAAATGAAAAAAGACGGATTTGAAAAAGTTAAGTTAGTGGAAAATTTAGAAGACGCAGCTCGAGAATGTCTTGAAATATTAAAGCCTGAAGACTTAGTGATTACTATGGGTGCAGGAGATGTGTGGAAGGCAGGATGGACTCTTTGTTCTCAAAATGGCAGAAAGTGATAAACCAGTTGGGAAATCTGCCTCACGTATCTATCGTGCTAGAACCAGAGATGAAGAATTTCACTACTTGGAAGGTAGGAGGAAAAGCCCTTGCTCTCATTGAAGTTAGAAATGAAGACGATTTAGACCAAGTTATTTTCTCTTGCGAGAAAGAAGGTATAAAGTGGAAAATTTTGGGGCGGGGTTCTAATATCCTAGTAAGGGATGATGGTTTTCCTGGAGTAGTGATTAAATTAGGCGGAGAGTTTAGTGAACTAAAAAGAGAGGGAAATAGTATAGAAGGAGGAGGGGGAGTTCCTCTTTCTCGCTTAGTGAGCTTTGCTCTACGGGAGTCTTTAGGAGGAATGGAGTTTTTAGTAGGGGTGCCGGGGACAATAGGAGGAGCGGTTAGAATAAATGCTGGTTGCTTTGGAGGAAATGTTGGTTCTTTGGTGAGAGAAGTGGAAATACGAGAGGAAAGTGGAGAAAGAAAATGGTTAAAAGGAAGTGATTTAGCTTTCTCCTACCGATATTCTAATTTAAAAAAAGAGGGGATAGTAATTTTAAGAGCTATTTTTAATTTGGTTGGCGAAGATAGGAAAATTTCAGAGGAAAAAATTAAGAGATTTTCTTCCTTGCGCAGGGAAAAACAACCACTGGAGTGGCCTTCTGCCGGTAGTGTTTTTCTTAACCCTTGTGGATATAGTGCTGCTCGAATCATAGAAGAAATGGGGTTCAAAGGCTTGCGTTTGGGAAGAGCGCAAGTTTCTCCCCGACATTCTAACTTTATTATTAATTTAGGGGGAGCAAAATCCCGAGAAATAGAATATCTTATCAATTGGGTACATAAAGAAGTATACACCCATAAGGGAATCTGGTTAGAGAAAGAGATAGAATTATGGCTTTGACGAGAAAAAAAACCAAACTTTTTGGGCAAATCTTTTTTTTTATTTTGTTTTAGGGTTATGCTCATTTGCTATATTTAGTTTGATTTTTCAAACCGGAATTTTCAAAGTAAAAAAGATAGAAATAAGTGGTAATCAATTGTTGCTAAAAGAAGAATTATTAGAGATAGCTAATGTAGCTTTAAATAATAATATTATTGCTCTTCGTTCCTGGGAAATTGAAAAAAAATTAGAAGCTCTTCCTCAAGTAAAAGAAGCAAAAGTACGCAAAGTTTTTCCTTATCTTTTAGAGATAGAAATAAAAGAGCGTCAGCCTGAAGCTTTGGTAGAGGTGGGAGGCCAAACTTTTTGTGTAGATGAAGAAGGGGTGGAAATTCCTGCTTTATCTACTAATTTGGTAAAAATTCGTTTACCGAAGAGCCAGAAGAGCTTATTAGTAGAGTCACTGAGTTTGATTAAAATGTGGAAAGAAGAATTTGGGCTTCCTCTTTCAACTATTATAGTAGAGAATGATAAGCTGTTTATTTTACAACTCCAAAATGGTATATTTATAAAATGTGAAGGAGTTAATAATTTGAGAAAAAAGGCAGCCATTCTTAAACCCTACTTGAGGGATATAGCGGTAAAATCTTTGGAAGTAGGAGGTTTTGATCTTCGAGTAGGAGATGATTTAGTTATAATACCGAGTGGGGAGGATGTGTTTTGAGAGGTTGGTATTCCTTGAATAGTCACTCTCCTGTTTTGGGAGCAGTGGATATAGGGACTAGCAAAATTTGCACCCTGATTGGGCGCAAAAAAGGCAATGCTATTGAGGTTTTAGGAGTAGGTCTGAGTAGCTCTCGGGGTATTAGGAGAGGAAAGATAATAGATATTAATAAAGCCGCAGGAGCGATTAGAGAATCATTTTCTTTAGCTTTGGAAATTGCTCGGGTGGTACCTGACCTCGTGTATGCTGGTATAGCCGGTGATGGTGTGACCTCATTTAATCTGGAAAACGAGGTTTTTCTTAATAAAGGAGGACGAGAAATTAATGCTCGAGATGTAGATAAAGCTTTGGAGGGTTCCAAAGCAGGAATTAACCTGGAAGGTAAAAAAATACTGCATCTTTTGCCTCAAGAATATATAGTGGATGACCAAACCGGCATAGCTGACCCCGTAGGTATGATTGGGTCCCGCCTCAAAGTGAAAGTCCATCTCATCACTGTAGATGAAAATCAATTTCATAATTTTTCTAAAAGTTTTCAACAGGCAGGTCTGGAAGTTCATAGATTGGTTTTTCAACCTCTAGCTTCTGCTTTAGCTGTTTTACATCCTATGGAAAAAGAGATGGGAGTTACCCTCGTGGACATAGGAGGGGGAACTGCAGATATTGCTATATTTTATGGAGGTTCTATGCGTTATTCTGGAGTAGTTCCCCTAGGAGGAGAAAGTATTACCTCCGATTTAGCTGTAGGTTTACGGACTTCTCGAGATGAAGCAGAGAGGATTAAATTGAACCATGGTTGTGCTTTTAGCCGGCATATTCCCGAAGACGAGGTCATTGAAGCCAAAGATTTAGGTCTTTCTTCTCTCCAAACGGTAAAAAGGAAATATGCTTGTGAGATAATAGAAGCACGAGTGAAGGAACTATTTTTGCTGATTCGTCGAGTGATTAAATCTTCAGGTTTTTACCCTTTTTTGCGGGGAGGAGTAGTTCTAACGGGGGGAAGCTCTCTATTAGAGGGTATTGCCGAATTAGGCTCTTCTATTTTAGAATTGCCGGTGAGAGTAGGTTCTCCAGAAAGTAAAGACCATGTAGGGATGATCCAAACTATATCTCATCCTATGTTTTCCACTGCTTGTGGTCTATTGCAATTTGGAATAGAGGAAGCAACGCAAAAAGGTAGAAAACCACTGGTTCTCAACTTAGAGGATCGGGGGTCTAAAATTATAGATTGGTTTAGAGACTTTTTTATGTTGGATTAAAGGCGGAGGGCGAGATACTATGCGTGCAAATTCTCAAAAATTCAATAACGGGAAAGTAAACATAAAAGTTATAGGTGTAGGTGGAGGAGGAGGAAATGCAGTTAATCGAATGATTCAAGCTGGTCTCAAAGGAGTTACCTTTGTGGCTGTGAATACCGATACTCAAGTTTTAGAAAGGTCTTTAGCTGATATTAAGTTACAAATTGGAGCAAAATTAACTCGAGGATTAGGTGCAGGTGCTAACCCAGAGGTAGGTAGAAAGGCAGCAGAAGAAGACAAAGAAAAGATTTTTGAGATTTTAGAAGGAGTAGACATGTTGTTTATCACTGCTGGTATGGGAGGAGGAACAGGCACTGGGGCGTCACCAGTTGTGGCTGGCTTAGCTAAAGAATTGGGTATTCTTACCGTAGCTGTAGTTACCAAGCCTTTTACTTTTGAAGGCAAAAAAAGAATGAGCCAAGCAGAAGGAGGAATAGCACTTTTACGAGAACGAGTAGATAGTTTGATTGTTATTCCCAATGACAGGCTTCTCCAAATTGCTAATCCTTCTACCTCAGTAAAAGAAGCCTTTGGTATGGTAGATAATGTTCTTTTACAAGGAGTAAAAAGCATTTCTGATCTCATCAATATTCCAGGGATAGTTAACTTAGATTTCGCTGACGTTAAAGCCATAATGGAAGGAGCAGGAACTTCTCTCATGGGAATAGGTAGAGCCGGTGGCGAAAACAAAGCTAAAGAAGCAGCTCGTATGGCAGTAAATAGTCCTCTTTTGGAAACACCTTTTTCTGGTGCTAAAGGAGTGCTATTTAATGTTACTGGGGGTCCTAATCTTAGTATTTGGGATGTAAATCAAGTAGCAGAAGTGATTACCGAATCTGCTTCAGAGGAAGCTAATATTATTTTTGGAGCAATAATTGATGAGAAAATGAAGGATGAAGTAGAAATTACAGTTATTGCTACAGGTTTTGACCAGAATAAAGAGGAAGAAAAAGAAAAAATAAGTGAGATTTCTGATTCTTTTTCTTTTGATGACTTGGATGTTCCTACTTTTTTAAGAAAAAAATAAGTTAATGGTAAAAAGCGCCAAAAATTACTGGAAGGAAGAGCGGGGAATTTTTCTTTCCAGTAAAGTGGGTAAGTTTTTGTTCGCTCTTTGCTTCCCTGGAGATTATTCTTTAGGAATGGCTAATCTAGGTTATCAATCTATTATTCATCTTCTTTTTGAAACTCCAGATTGGCGAGGAGAGAGGTTTTTTAGCGAATATGGCCCTCATTCTTTAGAAAGTGGCTTACCTCTTAATTCTTTTGATATCTTAGGATTTAACTTCTCTTTTGAATTGGATATCCTTAATTTCCTTTTTTTGTTACAAGAAGGAGGTATTCCTCTTCTGGCTAAAGATAGAAAAGAAAGAGACCCTTGGGTAATAGGTGGTGGTCCTGCTATTACTCTTAATCCCGAGGTTCTTGCTCCCTTTATGGATCTTATAGTGATAGGAGAAGCAGAAGAAGTTTTTCCTCTGGTTCTTGCTTCTTGGAAAGAGGGAGAAGAAAATGGTGTAAGAAGGGAAGACAAAAAGAAAAATCTAGGGAAAATTCCTGGAGTGTATATCCCGAGTAAGGTTCATCCCATTTATGAAGAAGGAGAGTTACAAGATTTTGAGGTAGAAGAAGGATTTTCTTTTCCAGTGACAAGACAAAAAGTAGACATCAATAAATTTGAAACTCGCACTTTTATTTACACTCCTGTTTCTTATTTTCAAGGCGCTTCTTTATTAGAGGTAAGCAGAGGTTGTAGATATAACTGTTCTTTTTGTGCTGGCAAAAGAATATACCACCCTTTGCGTAATCGCTCGTTGGAACTAGTGGAAAAAATGATTGACCATATCTCTCCCTGGTCTGATAGAATAGGCTTGGTAGGTGCGGATTTGTTGTCTCATCCTGCTTTTGAAGAGATAATGAAATATATATTAGAGAAAAATAAAAAACTTACCTTTTCTTCTCTTTCTGCTCTTTCCTTGGCAAAAAAAAGTGAGGTGAGGGAGCTATTATCTAAAGGAGAAGTTGAAACTATAACTCTTGCTCCCGAAAGTGGGAGTTTTTTCACCCGGGTGAAATTGGGAAAAGGACTTTCTGATGAAGAATGGATAACTTTAGTCAAAGAACTTTTAGAAAGAGGAATAAAGAGAATAAAACTGTATTTCCTCTTGGGTAAACCAGAAGGAGGAGCAGAAGAAGATTTAGAATTTTTAGCTAAAATAATTGCTCAAGCAAAAAATCCCCAACGAATTTTAGTTTCTTACAGTTTTTTGGTGCCCAAACCTCACACTCCCCTTTCTGATTGGGAAGTTCCTCCTCTTATTGCTTGGGAGAGAGAAAAAAAAGTTTGGGAAAAAGGTTTAAGGAAGTTAAAAATTCCTTTTTCAGGAGAGAGTCCCCGCTTGGCTTGGATTCAGCTGGTTCTTGCTCGGGGGGACCGGTTAATAGGGGAAAAGATTCCTTTTCTTCTATCTCACCCTCATCCTTGGTCTTATGGGGCTTGGCAATTCTTGCTTCAAGGGCTAAACAGAGATGAGGAGTGGGTGCGTTTACCTTGGAAAGGAATAAAACCTTGGCAGGTGGTAGATATGGGGTAGCAGAAAATTGGGAAATAATTAAAGAAAAGATAGCCATTTTTTCTCAGCAGGCGGGAAGGAACCCTGAAGATATAAAGGTGGTAGCAGTTACTAAGGGAGTAGAAGTGAGGAGAATTGAAGAGGCAATTTCCCTGGGTTTGGTGTTTTTGGGGGAAAATAGAGTTCAAGAGGCATTAAAGAAAATGCCTCTACTTCCTAGGCAAGTAGAGTGGCATTTTTTAGGTCGTCTACAAAGAAACAAAGTAAAAAAAGTGATAGAATTTTTCCAATATCTTCATTCTCTGGATAATTTAAGTATAGGAGAGGAATTGGAAAAAAGAGCAAGGGATAGAAATAAAAAATTTCCGGTCTTGATTCAGGTTAACCTTACTGGTCGAGGAACTCAAGGAGGAGTGAAAGAAGAGGAACTATTACCTTTAGTTCAGAATATTGCTCAATTTTCTCGTTTGGAACTAAAAGGTCTTATGACTATTGGTCCTATAGGGGGAAAAGAACAAGAAACGAGAAGAGTTTTCTCTCGCCTACGGGAACTTAAAGAGGAAATAAATCGGAAAATACCCCAAGTTGATTTGCAGGAGTTATCTATGGGTATGAGTGATGACTTCCCTTGGGCTGTTTTAGAAGGTGCTACCATACTTCGTTTAGGTCGAGCTATATTTGGAGAGAGAGGTAAATAAAATGGAAGATAGTATACTCTTTGTTGGGTGTGGTAATATGGGAAGTGCCATAGTGCGAGGTTTATGTCGAGATAATTGGCATAAAAAATTTCGCTTTTTGCTTTTGGACCAAGTAGTAGAAAAAGCAAAAAATTTAGCTTCTTCTTTGGACTTAAAGTGGCTAGAGAGCTTAGATAACTTAGAAGCTCCTCGTTTTGTATTTTTAGCTGTAAAACCTCAAGATATGGAAAAAGCTCTTCTTCCTCTTCGGAATTTTTCTCAGTCGGTTTTTATTTCAGTGGCAGCAGGGGTAAAAATTCAAGATTTGGAAAAACTTATTCCTCAGAAGGCAATAACCCGAATCATGCCCAATTTATGTGTGGAGGTAGGAGAAGGTGTAGTACCAGTATGCTTCTCCGCGTTAGTGAAAGCTGAAGAGCGAGAAGATCTTCTTTTCCTTTTTTCTTCTCTGGGATGGGTTTTTGAAGCCGAAGAAAAAGATTTAGACCTTTTTACTGCTCTTAGTGGTAGTGGTCCAGGATTTATATCCCTTTTCATAGAGGCGTTAGCTGATGGAGGAGTTAAAATAGGGATTCCCTGGGAGAAAAGTTTGAAAATAGCCACCCAGACAGTATTGGGCGTAGCTTCTCTTTTAAAAATTCGGGGTATGCATCCTGCTCAGTTAAAAAATTGGGTAGCTTCTCCAGGGGGAACTACCATTGCGGGAATAAAAAAGTTGGAAGAGGGAGCTTTTAGGGGATTGGTGATGGAAGGGGTGGAGGAAGCTTATAAACGGGCTAAGAATATAAGCGGTGAGGAGGAGAGAAAATGAATTGGTGGAAATCAGAGGATATAAGAGAAATAGATTTCAATCGCTCTTTTCGCGGTTATAGTGAAGAAGAGGTGCGAGAATTTTTGGAAGAATTAGCTTCTCAAATAGAGAGTATGATGATAGAAAGAGAGAAAATTCTTCAAGATAACCGAGAACTGAAAAAGAGACTGGGAGAAAGAGAAGAAAAGCTATCTAAACTGGAAGCTCAAATAGAAGAGTGGGAAAAGCAAATACAAGTAGAAAGAGAATTGGCCAAAAGGGAATCGCAGATGGTTTTAAAAGAGGCAGAAATCAGGGGGCAGAAAATTGTAGAAGAAGCTCTAGAGAGAAAAAAAGGAATCGAGAAAGGATACCAAGCTCTTTTGGAACAATATCGTCTTTTTCAGATTCGCTTTAGATCATTACTACAGACCTTTATGGATAGCTTAGAGTGGGAGGGAAAAGACTGGAATACTAAAGCTTTAGAGGAAGAAGGAAAGGAAGAAAAGGAAGAGGGTGGGGAAATAGCTCGTTTTTCTATCCAGGATTTTCAGAAGGATAATAGACTTAGAAAATCATGAACTCTCAATTGGGGAAAAGAAAGTGGAGATGGTTTGGTTTTTTTTCCATTTTAACTTTGACTTTATTCATAGACCAATTGACTAAGCAGTGGGCTTTAAAAAATTTAGCTGAAAGTTCTATTATTCTCATTCCGGGGATTTTTACTCTAACTCTCCGTTACAATTTTGGTAGTGCTTTTGGTTGGAGAATAGTGGGCAAGGAAGGACTAACTTTAATTACTATTTTCATAACTGTGATTCTTCTTTTGATTTTTAGTAAGATTACCTACATTAGAGGGATTTCTATTTTTTTAGCTGGTGCCTGGGGTAACATTTTAGATCGCTGGCGCTTTGGGTATGTAGTAGACTTTATAGAACCTTCTTTTTGGGCTACTTTTAATTTAGCTGATGTTTTTATCATTGTGGGAACTGCTTTAATTCTCTTAAGTTTCTGGTGGGATGAAGAAAGAGAAAATTAAAGTTTATGAACCAGCTTTTTGTCGGGTAGATGTTTGGTTACATCGCCATTTTCCAGAAATTTCCCGCTCTTTAATTATCAAGGTGATTAAGGAAGGGAAGATAAAACTGAACACGGAAACTATCACTAAGGCTAGTAAAGAAGTTCATCCCGGAGATATATTGGAAATTGACTGGCCAGTGGAAGATATTTCTCATCCTCCTCCTCAATTCTTACCTTTAGATATAATTTATGAAGATGTGGATATTTTAGTGGTAAATAAAAGAGTCGGATATGCAGTCCATCCTTCTTCTTCTTGGGGGAAAGGCACTTTAGTAAATGCTCTCTTTTATTATCAAATTTCTTTTTCTCAATATGGTTTTCCTCTGCGTCCGGGGATTGTTCATCGTTTGGATAGAGATACTTCTGGAGTAATGGTAATAGCTAAATCTGATAGAGCCTATCTCCACCTGATAGGGGAATTTAAAGCTCGTCGGGTACAGAAAGAATATTTAGCTGTGGTAGAGGGAGTATGGGAAGGAGAAAAAACTATCGACCTTCCCTTGGGGAGAAATATTTATCATCCTTGCCGGGTGGAAGTGAAAGAAAGAGGAGGGAAGATAGCTCACACCGAGATTGAGGTAGTGGGAAAAGGGGAAGAATTTTCCTTGTTACTAGTAAGACCTAAAACGGGAAGGACTCATCAAATCAGAGTTCATCTCGCTTCTCAAGGGTATCCTATAGCGGGAGATACTGTTTATGGAAGTAAAATAAAGAACGAATTTCTCTCTCGCCAAGGCTTGCACGCTTTTACCCTTTCTTTTTATCATCCTTCAGGAAAATGGGTTTCCTTTGCTGCTTCTCTTCCTCAAGATTTAGAAAATTTTATCAATAAGTTTATAAAATTCTAAAAATGGTTTTCTTAAATTTATATCGATTATATCGTAGCTCTAGTCTTTGCTCGATAATAAGTACATTTAGCTATTTGTAGAGTGTCCAATGGTCTCAGTTATAGGTTGTAAATTCTCTTATGAAATATGATTCTGGAAAGGCTTAGAAAATTCCTTTACCAGCAAAAAAACAATAATGTAGCCGAGTATAATTACTGGGTATAGAGAGCTATTTTTCAAATAACCTCTCTATGTATTGACAATTCCTTAAGATTTAATTTAAAATGCCAGTGGTTCTTTGATTTTTCGAAAATACGGAGGAAGTTAAGATGTCAACTAGAACTTATGTTCCCAGAGAAGAAGAAATAGAAAAGAAATGGTATGTGGTAGATGCCGAAGGCAAAACTTTGGGGAGATTAGCTTCCCAGATTGCTCAGGTTTTAATAGGTAAACACAAAAGTATCTATACTCCCTTTATGGATGTGGGAGATTTTGTGATAGTGGTTAATGCTGAAAAAATAAAGGTAACGGGAAAAAAAAGAGAGCAGAAATTGTACCGTTGGCATACAGGTTATCCAGCAGGGTTTAAGTCAGAGACCCTAGGCTCTCTTTTGGCTCGTCGACCGGAGGAAGTTATCCGTCGAGCAGTATGGGGTATGATTCCTCATCATCGTCTGGGAAGGAAAATGATTCGCAAACTTAAAATTTATTCTGGTCCTTCTCATCCTCATCAGGCTCAAAATCCTATTCCATTGGAAGATAAGGAGTGAATGAAGTGGCAGTAAATCCTAAATATTACGCTACTGGTAGAAGAAAAACCTCAATAGCTAAAGTGTGGCTCACCTTAGGGAGCGGAAAAATAGTAGTAAATGGCTGTGATTTTCGTGATTATTTCCCCTTACCGGTGTGGCAGATATTATTACAAAGACCCCTAGCTTTAACTGGAAGTGAAGCCCGTTTCGATGTGGAAGCTGAAGTTAGAGGAGGAGGATTAAGTGGTCAGGCAGGAGCTTTAGCTCATGGCATTGCCCGTTCTTTAATATTAGTGGATGAAAACTTACGACCAACTCTAAAGAAGGCAGGGTTGCTCACTCGTGACCCTCGAATGAAAGAGCGCAAGAAATACGGGCAGAGAGGGGCTCGCGCTCGCTTCCAGTTCTCTAAACGCTAAATTCTTTAAGCCTCCTTCCGGAGGCTTCCTCTTATTTTCTCACTAGTTGATTATTACTCAAGAACGTGGGAAGAAGAAAGGATCCGAAGTGGCTTTGAGTGCTTATCCTCTTTTGGAGATTGACTTAGGGGTGGTAGAGAGGAATGCTACGGTCATTCTCCAAAAGTGTAATAGCTGGCATTTACATCCGGTAGTAGTTACTAAAGGTTTCTTGGCTGATGCCCCCCTCGTTTCTCTTTTTTATCACTTGGGGATAAAAAGTTTTGCTGATTCTAATTTAGAGAATTTGCTTAAAACTAAAAAGCTTTTACCTCCGGGAGTACGGCTTTTGCTTATTCGTCTCCCTATGAAAGAAGAGGTAGGAGAAATCGTAGCGGAGGGGATAACACCTTTTGTTTCTCACTGGGAAATGGTAGAAACACTTAATGAGGAGGCACAAAAGAAAGATAAGGTCTTGCCTCTTTTTTTAGCTTTAGAAAGTGGTGATGCTCGAGAGGGTTTTCTTCCTGAAGAGATAGAAGAAATGGGGAATAAAATTGATGATTTTTCTCACATTAAGGTAGAAGGTATTTGCTCTACCTTAGCCTGTTTAAGTGGAATTTTACCAGATGAAGAGATATTAAAAAAACTGGTCGCTTTTAAAAAAAGCTGGGAAGATAGATGGGGGAGAAAAATTATTCTCTCGGTGGGAGGAACTACTTTTCTATCTCTATGGGAAAAAGAAAAAGATATAAAAGGAGTAGATGAAATTCGCTTGGGGGAAGCTCTGCTTTTTGGAAACGATATTAGCCGAGGAAGGAAAATAAATTGGTTAGAGAGAGGAGCTTTCACTATTAAGGCGGAAATAGTGGAAATAAAAAGTAAAGAGCCTGATAGAGAAAAAGAAAGAGGCTTTGATGCTTTTGGAGAACCCAATTTTCCACTTATAAAAGGAAAAAGAAAAAGAATGATTTTAGCTCTGGGGAAACAAGATAGTGATGAACATCAGCTATCTTGTTCTGATGAAAATGCTAAAATAATAGGGGCTACTAGTAATTATCTGGTTATGGATATAGAGGATAGCGATAGAATTTATAAATTAGGAGAGGTGGTACAGTTCCAAGCTGGTTATGGAGCGGTGTTACGCGCCTTTCTTTCTCCTTATGTGAGAAAAGTGTACCACTGGTAGGAGGAAAAAATGGATAAAAAAAGGTTTAAAGGTAGAGACTTTTTAGAGTTAGTTGATTATTCTCAAGAAGAACTTCATTATCTTTTAGAGACTGCTCGTGAGTTAAAAAGGATGGACATGATGGCACTGAGGGAGGGAAAACCTCTTAAGAATAAAATTTTAGCCCTTCTTTTTGAAAAACCTTCTCTGCGAACTCGAGTTTCTTTTGAAATAGCAGTTCGAGAATTGGGGGGAGAGATTTTTTATCTAGGACCTCAAGAGGTAGGATTAGGACAACGGGAGGCAGTTAAGGATGTGGCTCAAGTTTTAGACCGAATGGTAGATGGCTTGATAATTCGCACTTTTGCTCATGAAAACCTGTTAGAAGTTGCTCGTTTTGCTTCTATTCCAGTAATTAATGGTCTCTCTGACCTTTATCATCCTTGTCAAGTATTAGGGGATCTTTTAACTCTTCAGGAAAAAAAGGGAAGACTCCAAGGGGTAAAAATTTGTTTTTTGGGAGATGGCAACAATGTTTGCCATTCCTGGATAAACGCTGCCTCTATTTTGGGACTAGAGCTTACGGTGAGTACTCCAGAGCGCTACCGACCTTCTTCTTCCATTTGGGAGGAAGCTCAGGAAAGAGGAAAAAAGAGTGGTGCTCAGATAGTGTATGAAGTTGACCCTCAAAAAGCAATAGAGGGGGCGGAAGTGGTTTATACTGATGTATGGGCTAGTATGGGTAAAGAGATAGAAGAGGAAGAAAGAAAAAAAATTTTACAACCTTATCAAGTGAATAGCCGCCTTTTGTCTAAAGCCTCCCCTGAATTTATAATTATGCATTGTATGCCAGCTAAGCGTGGAGAAGAAATTACTGATGAAGTTATGGATGGTCCACATTCAGTAGTAGTAGATGAAGCAGAAAATCGTCTTCATGCTCAGAAAGCTCTTTTAGCTCTAATTTTGAGTTAGGAGGAGGGTTGGTTGGTTCTCACTTGGCTGTGGCGTTTGGTACCAGAAGTTTTAATATTGTATTATCTTTTTTATCATTTAGGTAATTTGTTACGGGGGACTTCTCTTTTTTTATTTTTTAAGTGGTTGCCTCTTTTTTTTCTCCTGGCTGGAACTTCCAATTTTTTAGGTTTCCGAGAGCTCAAATTTTTTTGGGAGTTGCTAATTTTTACGTATTTAGGGGGAGGTTTAATAGTTTTTCAACCTGAGCTCCGGCGGATTTTTTTTAATCGAATTTATCACCGAGGAGAAACAGTTAGAGATTACTTTTTTCAGAATGAGGAAAGTAGGGGGGAATTTATTGATAGTATCGCTTTAGCTTGTCAAACTTTATCTCGCAAGAAAATAGGAGCTTTAATAATCTTGGAGCGTAACAACAATCTGCGAGATTTTATTCAAACTGGCGTAATTATCAATGCCATCTTTTCTCCTGAGCTTTTATTCTCTTTGTTTTTGCCCGATTCTCCTCTTCATGACGGGGCTGTTATTCTGAGGGAAAATAGAATTGTAGCTGCAGGGTGTATTCTCCCTTTAGCCGAGAGTACTGAGGTAAAAAAATTGGTGGGTACTCGTCACCGAGCAGGAATTGGGGTGACTGAACAAACTGATGCTTTAGCTTTAGTAGTTTCGGAGGAGACTGGTAAAATATCTTTAGCCGTACATGGTAAAATGGCTTGGGATATTGAAATAGGAGCATTGAAAAAGATGCTAAAAATTTTGTATAAAAAGGTGTAATCGATGAAGGGGATAGAAAAACTTCAAAATAGATGGCGAGATTTTAAGCGGAGGTGGAAAAAGGATAGAGATATTAGAATTTGGGCCTGGTTATTAGCTTTAAGTTTCTGGTTTTTTTTATGGAGTGAAAGATTGTAATACTGAAATAAATAAAAAAGAAGAAAGGTTTAAAGAAAGGAGGATGGTTTCTTGAATAACTTTGCTAGCAAGAATCTAAGAAATGTAGGTCTTTTTTCTCATGCCGGTTCAGGTAAAACTACTTTGAGCGAAGCACTGTTTTTTAATGCTGGGTTATTATCTCGCCGAGGTAAGGTGGAAGAAGGTAATACTGTCTCTGACTGGCAGCCAGAAGAGATAAAAAGAGGGATATCTATTGACCTTTCTATCCTGCCTTGGGAATGGAAAGGATGCAAAGTTAATTTAATTGATACTCCAGGATATACTGACTTTGTGGGTAATGTCCTAGGAGCCGTAAGAGCGGTGGATAGCGGGGTGGTGCTACTGTGTGCTGCTTCGGGAGTAGAGGTGGGGACAGAAAAAGTTTGGGGGTATCTTTCTCAAGATAATTTACCGGTTATCTTCTTTGTTAACCGTATGGATAGGGAAGGAGCTAATTTCGATGATGCAGTAGAAGAGCTGCAAAAGAAGATAAGCTCCAGAGCTACTCCTCTTTTCATACCCATAGGAAAAGAAAGTAACTTTAGAGGAGTAATAGATTTACTCCATTTCCGGGCTCTTTATTTTGGAAAAGAGGGAAGAGGAGAAGAAGGAGAGATACCGGAAGAGATGAAAGAGATAGCGCAAAACACCCGAGAAAATTTAGTAGAAAACATAGCTGAAACCAACGATGAACTTCTAGACCTGTATCTTGAAGGACAAGAAATCTCTTCTTCCCAACTAGAGGAAGCTTTACGGATTGCCATTCGAGAGCGCAAAATATTTCCTATTCTCTGTGGCTCAGGGGGGGAAAATAAAGGAGTAGATATTTTGGCTGACTTTTTGGTAGATTTTGCTCCTTCTCCTTGTGAGCGCCCTCCAGTGCGAGGAATTAATCCTCTCACCAAAGAAGAGGAAGAGAGAAGATGTGACGAAAATGAGCCTTTTTCTGCACTGGTATTTAAAATCATCAGCGACCCTTATGTGGGAAAGTTGGCTCTCTTCCGAGTTTTTTCTGGAAAAGTTTCTTCTGACTCTCGACTTTATAATGCTTCGCGAGGCGTAGAAGAAAAAATAGGGCAACTTCTCTTCTTGCGGGGAAAGAATCAGGAACCAGTTAAAGAAATTGGTCCAGGTGATATTGGAGCAGTGGCGAAAATTAGTGAAATTTACATTGGAGACACTTTAGCTGATCGGGAACATCCTATTGTCTTTCCTTCTATTTCCTATCCTGAACCCAATTATATGGCAGCTATTAGACCTTTGGGTAAAGGAGATGAAGAAAAAATCAGCCAAGCTTTATCCCGGCTTATGGAGGAAGACCCTACGTTCCGATTGTATAGAGACCCAGATACTAAAGAAGATATTGTTTATGGAATGGGAGACATACACTTAGATGTTTTAACAGAAAAAATGAAGAGGAAATTTGGAGTAGAAGTTTCTCTTACCATTCCTCAAGTTCCTTATAAAGAAACCATTAAGAAATCAACCAAGGCAGAAGGAAAATACAAGAGACAATCAGGGGGAAGAGGGCAGTACGGACATGCATTTATAGAGTTAGAACCTCTACCTCGAGGACAAGGATTTGAATTTTTGGATAAAATTGTGGGAGGAGCTATTCCCCGGAATTACATCCCCGCAGTAGAAAAAGGGGTACAGGAAGCTATGCAAGAAGGTATTTTAGCCGGATATCCAGTAGTGGATGTGCGAGTTACCGTTTTTGATGGTTCTTACCACCCGGTGGATTCTTCGGATATGGCTTTTAAAATTGCCGGCTCCATGGCTTTCAAAAAAGGAGCGAGCGAAGCTGAGCCGGTTCTTTTGGAACCGATAATGAGCATAGAAGTGATAGTTCCTGAGGAATACATGGGAGACGTTATCGGTGACCTTAATAGTCGAAGAGGAAGAATTTTAGGTATGGATCCGGAAGATGGTTATCAAAAGATTAAGGCTTTAGTCCCTATGGCAGAGCTTTTCCGCTACTCTGTGGATTTGCGCTCTCTTACTCAAGGGCGAGGATATTTTACTATGAAGTTTTCTCATTACGAAGAAGTACCAGCCCAGATTGCTGAGGCTATAATTGAAAAAGCTAGGAAGGAAAAAGAAGCGGTTTCGTGAGACAGAAAATTCTAGTAGGAGTAGATATAGTAGAAATAGAAAGAGTAGAAAAAGCAGTGAGGAAATTTGGGGAGCATTTTTTGGATAAACTATTTCAAAAGGAAGAGCTCGATTTTTACTCTTCTTCTCTAAGACGTAGAGAGGGAATAGCGGCTCTCTTTTGCGGTAAAGAAGCGGTAAAGAAGCTCTTTTTATCTAAGGACTTCCTTCTTCCTTGGCAGGAAGTTAAAATAGAGCATACCTCCCAGGGAAAGCCGAAGGTTTATCTTTCTTCTCGAGTTCCTGCTTTTTTTGAAGATATTGAAATATCTATTTCTCATAGCCGCCAGCTAGTAATGGCAGTGGCTGTAGGAGTGGAAAAAGAAGGTGAAAATGTTGGAATTGGTTAGCTCGGAAACTATGCAAAGACTGGAGAAAATCCTCTCTGAAAAGTATGGAGTGGATACTCTGCTATTGATGGAAAATGCCGGGCGAGGAGTAGCAGAAGAGATAATAAAAGTTATCCAACATTACTCTTTTTCTAAAGTCTACATCTTGTGTGGAGTGGGTAATAATGGTGGAGATGGTCTAGCAATTGCCCGCCATCTTCATCTTCGCTTCCCTTCTCTTTCTACTGTAATTTATCTTTTAGGTAAAGAAGAGCAATTAAAAAAAGATGCTCATTTTAATTACCAGGTGGTGAAAAATCTATCTATTCCTGTGGTGGAGGTTTCTTCATCCCAGGAGGTGGATTTAGAAAAAGGGGCTCTTTTAGTGGATGCTCTTTTGGGAACTGGTATTACCCGGGAAGTAGAAGGAATATATAAGGAAGTAATAGAAAAAATAAATACATCAGGTGATTTTGTGGTAGCTGTGGATATCCCTTCGGGGGTGGAGGCAAGTGATGGTCGGATAATGGGAGAAGCAGTGAAAGCTGATCTCACTGTTACTTTAGGGTTGATAAAAAGAGGGTTGTGCAGCTTCCCAGGCCGAGAGTGTGTGGGAAAATTAAAGTTGGCCAATATTGGCATTCCTCTTCCTTTAGAAGAAGCAGGGTTAAAAGCTGATGGATTTTTGATTACTCCATCTATGGTAAGAAAAATGCTTCCCGAGAGGCACTGGGATACTCATAAAGTTTCTGCTGGAGTTTTAGGAGTGATAGCCGGCTCTTCTTCACTCTTGGGGGCCGGTCTTTTAGTATCTCTTTCTGGATATCGTTCAGGAGCGGGGATGGTAGTCTGGCCTTTGTCTTCTTCTCTTTCGCCTTTGGTTAAGCTCTTTATTCCTGAAGTGGTGAGTGTTAATCTTGTTTCTTCTGGGGAATGGTATTATTCCTTATCTCATTGGAAGATAATAGAGAAAGCGTTGGAAGATAGAAAATGTAGAGCCTTAGCTGTAGGCCCGGGGATAGGAACTAATCCTTCTACCTCTCTTCTTTTAGAAAAAGTGGTGGATAGTTCTTTCTCGGGAGTAATAGATGCTGATGCCTTGAATATCATTTCCCAAAACAGAGATAATTGGAAGGCTCGCCTTACTAATTGGGTAATTACCCCCCATCCTGGAGAGATGGCAAGAATTTTAGGTATCTCTGTGCAAGAGGTAAATGAAAATAGAATTGCTGCCAGTTTAAAAGCTTCCTCTCTTTTAGGATGTATTACGGTTTTAAAGGGTGCAGGAACAGTTGTGGCTTCTCCGCAGGGGGAGGTATTTTTGAATCCCACTGGGTCTTCAGTCCTTGCCAGTGCAGGAAGCGGGGACATTTTAACGGGAATTATTGCTGGATTTATAGCTCAAGGGGTAAACCCTTTACATAGCGCAATAAGTGGGGTTTTTCTCCATGGATTAGCAGGAGAGTTACTGGAAAGAGAGGGGAAAAAACAAATTTTATCTCGAGAAATAGCCGAAAAACTGAATGAAGCTCGAAGGATGGTAGAAAATGGAGAATATACTCTTTCCTTGTTGGATGGAGATTAATGCTTGTAATTTACGTCATAACGTGGAGGAGCTGAAGAATTGGACTTCTTCTTCTCTTATGGCAGTGGTAAAATCAGAAGCTTATGGACATGGATGGGAAGCAGTAAATCTTCTTTATAGCTTCGGATTAAAAAAATTCGGAGTAGCTTCAATAGAAGAAGCGCATGAGTTGAGAAAAAGAGGCTTAAAAGGAGATATATACCTTCTGGGTGGATTTTTCACTGAGGAAGCAGAAACAATTGTAGAGGACCAGCTAACGCCGGTGGTTTCCTCAGAAAAAGAATTGCAAGCTTTAGAAGAAGTGGCCGAGAAAGTTGGTAAAGTTATACCTTTTCATTTAAAGGTAGATACAGGCATGGGAAGAATGGGCTTTTTACCTCAAGAGATAAATGAGGAATGGTGGAAAAAGTGGGGGATTAACCATCATCTTACTTTGAGAGGAGTTATGACTCACTTTGCCAGTGCCGAATCAGACCCGGTATATACTCACTTTCAATTTGACCGCTTTCTTTCTTTTTTGCATCAGCTCCCTGAAAATAACCCTTCCTGGGAGAAACATTGTTGTAATAGTGCTGCTTTTCTTTCTTTTCCAGAGATGCACCTTGATTTATCTCGAGTAGGAATTGCCTGGTGGGGTGTTTCTCCCTGGGGGGAAAGGTCGGCTTTACCATTGGATTTAAGGCCAGTTATGGGAATCAAAGCTCGAGTGAAACAAGTTAAAGTTCTTCCTCCTGGCTCCCGAATAGGTTATGGAGGAACTTTTACTACCTCTAGAGAAACTAAAATAGCGATAATATCTATAGGCTATTCTCAGGGGCTTTTCCGCAGTCTTTCTAATCGGATGGAAGTATTAGTGAAAGGAAAAAGAGCGCCATCTCGAGGGAATATTTCTATGGATCAAATGACAGTTGAGGTAACAGAAATTGAAGGAGTGGAAAAAGGAGACATTGTTACTATAGTGGGGAAAGATGGAGAAGAAGAAATAACCATAGAGGAAATAGCGGATCAGGCTAATGTTATACCTCATGAAGTTTTGTGCAGTTTAGGTAAGATTAAAAATCGGATAATTTATGAAAACCATTGCTCGGTGGCAGAGTAAAAGCGAAGAAGAAACTCAGAGGTGGGGAGAGGAATTAGCTAAGAATTTTTTACATCCTGGAGATTTAGTAATAGTAGCTGGAGAGTTAGGAGTAGGTAAGACACAGTTTGTAAAAGGTATAGCTCGAGGATTGGGTATAGAAGAAGAAATTAAGAGTCCTTCTTTTTCTTTAGTTCATGAGCATAAAAGGAGAAATTTTACTTTATATCATTTAGATTTTTATCGTTTAGAGAGAAAAGAGGAAGCTATAGATTTAGGATGGGAAGAATATCTAGAGGATGAAAAAGGAATAGTGATAGTGGAATGGGGAGATAAATTTCTCCCCCTTTTTTCTCCCCCCTTTTTTTGGATTAGCTTAAGTTATGAAGAAGAAGATACAAGATCTATCGAGGTATTATACTATGATTCTTGCTCTGGACAGTAGCACTCCCTGGCTCGGTATAGCCCTGGCTTCTGCTGAGGAGAATTTTTTTAATTTAACTCATTATACTCAAAAAGATCATTCTCGATGGCTTATTAAGCACTTGAGCCTGTTACAAAAAGAAGTTGATTGGGAAAAAGATTTAGAAGCAGTGTTGGTGGGTTTGGGTCCGGGTTCTTTTACGGGAGTGAAAATTGCAAGCATGGCGGCAAAGGGGATAGCTTACTCTTTAGGGAAGCCTTTAGGAGGCTTTTCTACTCTTGAAGTTATTGCTCATCGGGTGCCTGAGCATTTTTCTCAAAACTATGAAATTTTGCTTCCCATAATAAAGCATAAGAGAAGGGAATTTTTTTGGATGGAGTTACCACCTGAGTTTTCTCAGTCTTTGCTTTCTTCGGAGATTCAGGTGGGCTCGAAAGAAGAGTTAATAAAAAAATATAAAGGAAGAAAAATGCTGGTAGTTACTCCCTGGGTAGATATAGCAGAGTTTTTGAAAAGCGAGGATTTTGCTATTTTTCCACCTCAAGAGTCTTTACCGGAAGCGGGAGAATTAATAAAATTGTTCTGGAAAAGGAAGGATAAAACGGTGGTAAGTAAAGAAAATATTTTTACTTTGGTGCCCTTTTATGGCTCAAAGGTCTGGGGATAGAGAAGCTTATTTATGGGAAGAGGGAGATTTTAAAATCTCCCGAATGAGGCCTTATCATCTGCCTCAAATCATGGCCATTGAGCGAAGTTCTTTTCCCCAACCTTGGTCTTACTCTTTGTTTTTAAGTGAATTATCTAATCGGGCAGCTACCTATTTCGTGGCGTTTTACCAAAATAAGATAATTGGTTACTTGGGTCTATGGATAGTATGGGGAGAAGCTCATATCACTACTTTTGCCATTCATCCTGCTTATCGAGGAGAAGGCTTTGGTAAAAAACTCTTTAATTATGCACTGAATTATGCTAAATCCCAAGGATGTAGAGAGGCTTTATTGGAAGTACGTTCTTCCAATTTTAAGGCCCAAAATCTATATCGCAGTTTTGGATTTGAGAAAATAGGATTACGTAAACATTATTACTCTGATGGGGAAGATGCTTTAGTAATGAAAAAAGTGTTTTAGGAGGATAATTGTTGATTCAGGCTTTGGGTATAGAGACCAGCTGTGATGATAGTTGTGTGGCGGTTATCAATGACAAGCATCAAATTTTATCTAATGTAGTATCTAGTCAAACTGAGTTTCACCGCCGCTTTGGAGGAATAGTACCAGAAGTGGCTTCTCGCAAGCACTTAGAGTATCTCCCCCTGGTTTTAGATCAAGCTCTTCGAGATGCTCATCTTAGTTTAAAGGATATAGACTTAGTAGCAGTGACTCGAGGACCTGGCCTTTTGGGGTCTTTACTTTTAGGAATATGTTTGGCTAAAGCCGTTGCCCTTTTTGATGATAAACCTCTTATTGGAGTTAATCATCTGGAAGGGCACCTTTTTGCTATTCGGCTCGAATATCCAGAACTCCAACCCCCTTTTGTGGCTTTAATTGTTTCTGGAGGGCATACAGAAATTATCGCGGTGCAAGATTGGGGAAAATATTCCCCTTTGGGAAGCACAAGAGATGACGCTGCTGGAGAGGCTTATGATAAAGTCTCTAAGTTTTTAAATTTAGGTTACCCAGGGGGTCCTATTATAGACCAATTGAGCGAAGGTGCTCAGAGTAACCGCTTTCACTTTTCTGCTGGCTTAGAAGATGATAGTACTCTGGATTTTAGCTTCAGTGGACTAAAAACTGCAGTAGTGCGTTACTATTCCCGATTAGGAGAGGAAGAAAGAAAAGACAAGGAGCTCATTCGAGATTTGGTGGCTTCTTTTCAGGAAAGCGTAGTAAGGGTTTTAGTAAATAAAACTTTTAGGGCTTTGGAAATAAAAGGTTTTTCTCAGATAGTAGTGGGGGGAGGAGTAGCAGCCAATCGTCATTTGCGAAGAAAAATGAAAGAAGAAGGAGAAAGGAAAAAGGTACGAGTTTTCTTTCCCTCTCTTTCTCTTTGTACTGATAACGGTGCTATGGTTGCTGCTTGTGGCCTTTTCCATTGGAAAAGAGGAGAAAGAGATTCCTGGGATATGGAACCTGACCCTCAACTTCCTTTGGTTTCTACAAGATAGACCCTCATACCGCATGGCAGCACTGGACGACAATGAAAACAGAATTCAATATAATAAATCTTAGAGAAACAATAATGGTCTATCCTTTCAGCTTTTCGTTTTTTTAATCTTTACCTTTTATTTTTTGTCTTTGCTTTTCGGGGGGTTATAAGGAGGGTTAAGAAAATCTTTAAGAATTCTTAATAATAGGAGAAAAAAATGGAATTAAAAGTAGGAATGAAAGCTCCTGATTTTACTTTGCCTGATAGTCAGGGGAAGGATGTTTCCTTATCTAGTTTTATCGGTAAGAATGTTATTTTATATTTTTATCCCAAAGATAATAGTGGGGGATGTACGGCAGAGGCAATTGATTTCAGAGATAGTTATGAGAAAATCGAAAAAACCAATACTGTTATTATCGGCATAAGCAAGGATAGCGTCAAATCCCACCTCAACTTTGCTCACAAATATAATTTGCCTTTTATATTGCTCAGTGATAGTGGAGGCAAGGTTTGTGAATTATATGGTGTCTGGAAAGAAAAGAAGTTGTATGGACGCACATATATGGGTATTGAGAGAACCACTTTTTTGATTAATCAGGATGGATTTATAACAAAAATATTTCCCAGAGTCAAAGTAAAAGGTCATGTAGAAGAAATTGTGAAGTACTTATATTCGTTGCCTTTTTAGTACTTGCTGGGGCAGTAAAATATACATCTGTTCATTCCCAAAATTGCCAATCACTGATTAGGCTGGTATAATAAAAGTTGTCTTGTTTATATAATAATCGATAGGTTGATTAATTCATCCCAGAAAAAACAGTCGGTATACATCTTTATTCCATTTTTCTATCAACTATTCGAGAGAAGGGAAGCTTATTTTTAAAAACTAACAGAAGAAGAGCTTTTTAAAAATAAGAACCAAAAATTCCCTTGGTGTTAGAAAAAGGGGGTGATGTTATTTTAGCTTTGTGAGATTAATAATTGGAGCTTTGTTTTAATAAGAAAGGAGAAAAAAGAATGAAGAGTAAGGGGATGTTAATTTTATTATTGGCTGCTCTTTTAGTTCTGGGCACCACAATGTTAGCTCTGGCGCAAGAAAAGGTCTTAGTTTTTGGGAGCAGTGGAGATGTATCCCGTTTGGATCCGGCAGATGTAACTGATGGTGAATCTATTTCAAGGATGGACAATATTTTCGAAGGATTGGTGGAATACGAAGCTGGCTCAACGGAGATTAAGCCATGTTTGGCAGAATCATGGGATATATCTGAAAATGGTAAAGAAATTGTCTTTCATCTGAAAAAAGGAGTTAAATTCCATGATGGTACTGATTTTAATGCTGATGCAGTTGTTTTTTCCTTTGAACGCCAGTATAATCCAGAACACCCCTATTATCAATATGGGGAGTGGGCCTATTGGGGTTATATGTTCAGTGATATTGATAGAGTAGAGAAGATTGATGATTACACTGTAAAACTCATCTTAAGCGAACCCAATGCCTCTATAATGACCAGCCTGGCCATGTTTACCGTTTGCATCGTCAGCCCTGCCAATGCGGAAAAATACGGAGAAGACGCTTTTAAACACCCTTGTGGAACTGGTCCTTTCAAATTTGTAGAATGGGTGAAAGACGACCATATTACCCTGGAAGCCAATGAGAATTACTGGAGAGAGAGACCAAAAATTGATAAGATAATCTTCAGGGTTATTCCAGATCCTTCTGCCCGTTTACTGTCTTTAGAAGTGGGGGAGATTCATGGTATGGAATACCCCAATCCTGCCGACTTTGACCGTATTAAAGCTAACTCCAATCTTGTTTTGATGTCTGAGCCCGGCATGAATATTGGTTTCATGGCTATGAACACTGGTTATGGTTATGTAGATGCTAATCAAAATGGAGTAAAAGACCCTGATGAACCACTGGAAAAGACACCTGGTTACTTTGAGCCTCTCACTAAAAAGGAAGTTAGACAAGCTATTAATATGGCCATAGATAAAGAGGCCATTGTTAGAGATATTTTTATGGGTACTGCTTCGGTGGCCAAAAACGGAATGCCTCCTTTTATGCTCGGATACAATGATGAAATAGAAGATTATCCGTATGATCCAGCAAGAGCTAAGGAGCTATTAGCTGAGGCCGGTTATCCCGATGGTTTTGAAGTTACCCTGCACGTTATGCCTGTCTCCAGACCTTATATGTTTGACCCGCCCAAAATTGGGGAAGCTATACAAAGCTATCTGGCAGCAGTGGGAATTAAAGTTAATTTCTATCAGGTAGACTGGGCAACCTACTTACAGGAGACTGAAGCCGGTATGCATCAAATGTGTCTTTTGGGATGGACTGGTGATAATGGCGACCCTGATAACTTTTTGAATGTTCTCTATGGGCTTAATGCTTGTTCCATTGGAACAGCTGGAAATTACGCCTTTTATACCAATGAAGAAAACCAGGAACTTCTAACTAAAGCGTTGAGAACTTATGACGTAGAAAAAAGAGCAGAATACTACAAGAAAGCTCAGGAGTTGATACATGAAGATGCTGGATGGGTTTTTCTGGCTCATTCTAACCAGAATATGGTATTCCGAAAGAATGTAGAAGGTTTTGTGTTACATCCCACTTCCAGAATGTTCTTCTATCCGGTTGATATAAAGTAACGATTAATAAAAAAGGGATGAACCATATTGGTTCATCCCTTTTTTATGTGTGTCTGGCATAGGCGGTAGCTTGGCGGTGAAAGTTTGTTCTCTATTCTGATTCATGTATTGTATGTAGTTATAGTTTTATATGTTAAAATAAACAACTACTACTGAAGAGGGGAAAGCAAGTTTGGTAAGATGAAGCGGTATATTATCAAAAGATTGCTGATGTTAATTCCTGTTCTATTAGGTGCTTCTATTCTAGCATTTTCTTTGATACATTTAGCACCAGGGGATCCAGCAAGAACCATTGCTGGAGAACACGCTTCTGTTCAAACCATTGAGAAAGTTCGAATAAAATATGGTCTGGATAAACCACTAATAACCCAATACTGGATCTGGCTTAAGCAAGCTTTACGGGGTGATTTTGGTCGTTCTATTGTTTCTAATGAATATGTGAGTAAAGAGATTTTGAGCCGTTTCCCTAATACTGTTGAATTAACTCTGTTTTCTATGTTTATTGCCATAGTAGTAGGGGTATTAGCAGGAATCATCTCTGCTTCTCGGCAGTATTCCTTATTAGATTATGGCTTTATGGGTATTGCTTTATTTGGGGTATCCATGCCGGTTTTCTGGTTGGGTATTATGTTAATGATGATTTTCGGAGTGTTTTTGCGCTGGTTACCAATTAGTGGCCGGATAGATATTACGATTCCTTTTACCAAAATAACTGGTTTATATCTTATAGATAGTATTATTACCGGTAATTGGGCAGCATTCATAAGTTCTTTGCGTCATCTTATTCTTCCTTCCCTTGCTTTAGGGACTATTCCGATGGCTACCATTGCTCGGATAACTCGTTCTAGTATGCTGGAAGTGTTAAAACAGGATTTTATTCGAACCGAAAGAGCAAAAGGGCTTCCTGAAAGAACAGTGATATATAAACATGCGGTAAGAAATGCTTTAATTCCGGTAGTTACTGTTATTGGTTTAAACTTTGGCTTACTTTTGTCAGGTGCTATTTTAACTGAAACGGTTTTTTCCTGGCCTGGCGTAGGTCGTTATGTGGTAAATGCGGTTCAAATGAGAGATTATCCTGCTGTGCAAGGATGTGTATTGTTTTTTGCTTTTATTTTTGTAGTGGTAAATCTGATAACTGATATTGTTTATGTTTATATTGATCCAAGAATAAAATATCAATAGTTAGGCTAACATATGAAACAAGAAACAACAAATTATAAAGAAAGTACAGGGCGTGAATTATTACGTCGTTTTAAATATAACAAATCTGCTGTTTTTGGTTTAATAATTATATTTTTTATGGTTTTTTGTGCTATTGCTGCTGATTTTATTGCCCCTAATGACCCTTATCCATCTCCTCCTCTTTTGGCTAATAAATTAAAACCAGGATTTTGGAGTGATAAAGGAGCTCCAGGTATGCCTCTTGGTTCTGATGGATTGGGGAGGTGTGTCTTAAGCAGAATTATTTATGGTGCCAGGGTTAGTTTAACGGCCGGCTTTGTAGCAGTTGCTATAGCTATGTTTCTGGGAATCACCCTTGGGGTTTTATCTGGTTATTTTGGTGGTTGGATTGATACAATTATCATGAGGATAGTGGATATTATGTTCGCCTTTCCAGCTTTATTGTTAGCCATTGTTATTGTAGCAGTAGCTGGTCAGGGATTGGAAAAAGCCATGATAGCAATAGGTATCGTTTATTCTCCTCAGATGGCCAGGATTATTCGTAGTTCGGTTTTATATATCAAAGAAATGGAGTACATTGAAGTACAGAAGGCAATTGGTTCAAGTCACTGGCGAATAATTTTTCGACACATTCTTCCTAATAGTGTTGCCCCAGTCATTGTCTATGGAACTTTAATGCTGGCTAGTGCAATTTTAGATTGTGCTGCGCTAGGTTTTTTAGGTTTAGGAGCTCAACCCCCTATTCCCGAGTGGGGAGCCATGTTAGCTGACAGCTATTCTTTCATTGTAAGTGGAGCCTGGTGGGCAGCCACCTTTCCAGGGATAGCTATCCTTTTATCTGTTTTGGGGCTCAATTTATTGGGTGACGGGCTGAGAGATATTTTAGATCCCAGATTAAAACAATAATATAGCAGAGATATGAAAGATAATAAAAAGAAAGAATTACTCAAGGTAAATAATTTAAAAACCTACTTTTATACCCATGAAGGAGTTATTAAAGCCGTAGATGCAGTATCATTTTCGGTTAAGCAGGGAGAAACTCTGGGTATTGTGGGTGAGTCCGGTTCAGGCAAAAGTGTAACGGCTCTCTCAATTATGCGTCTAATTCCTAATCCTCCTGGTAGGATTGTTGGTGGAGAGATAATATTTGAGGGGAGAAACTTGTGTTCACTCGGTGAAAAGGAAATGCAAAAAATTCGTGGTAGAAAGATATCAATGATTTTTCAAGAACCCATGACCTCTCTGGATCCGGTTTTTACAATTGGACATGAAATTACGGAAACTATCTTATTACATCAAAACCTATCTAAACAAGAAGCCAGGGAAAAAGCTATTCAAATGTTGGAGGTGGTTGGAATACCGGACGCAGCGAGAAGAATGAATAACTATCCTCACGAGTTATCTGGTGGTATGCGACAAAGAATAATGATTGCTATGGCTTTATCCTGTAATCCAGCATTATTAATTGCTGATGAGCCTACGACTGCACTGGATGTTACTATCCAGTCTCAGATTTTATGGCTGATAAATGATTTGAAGAGAAAATTTAATACTGCTGTTTTGATTATTACCCATGATTTAGGCGTAATATCCGAGATGTGTGATTATGTAGCGGTAATGTATGCCGGACATGTTGTGGAATATACCGATGTTTACACTATTTTTGAAAATCCGCTGCACCCTTATACTAAAGGACTGAATAGATCCATTCCCAGAATGGATGAAGATAGAGAAAAATTAGAAAGCATTAAGGGCATGGTACCAAATCTCCTTCATCTACCATCTGGTTGCCCTTTCCATCCTCGATGCGAGCATGCCTTTGAACGCTGTTTTCATGAAATTCCAGAATTTATTGAAGTTGAGCCTTATCACCTGGTTAAGTGCCATATGGTGGAAAAAGAGCATAAATCATGAATAAATTAATTGAGGTTAAAAACTTAAAAAAGTGGTTTCCTATAGAAAAAGATATCACTGGGAAAAGAGAAATCTTAAGAGCAGTAGATGGTATAAGTTTCTTTATTAATCGGAAAGAAGTTTTAGGTTTGGTTGGTGAATCTGGGTGTGGCAAGACTACCTGTGGCAAGATGCTATTAAGAATTATTGAACCAACTTCCGGCTCTATTTTTTTTGATAATGTAGAAATTACCCATCTAAATCGACAGGAGATGAAAAATTTCAGGCGTAGAATGATGATTATTTACCAGGATCCCTATGGTTCGCTTGATCCCAGAATGAGAATAGGTAAGGCAATTGCTGAACCTTTAGAGGTTCATAATATTGGTTCACCTAAGGAGAGGGAAGAGAGAGTTATCCAATTAATGGAAAAGGTTGGTTTATCTACTGATCAGATCAATCGCTATCCGCATGAATTTAGTGGTGGACAACGCCAGAGAATCGGGATTGCTAGAGCTCTGGCTACTAACCCTGAGTTTATTGTAGCAGATGAATCTGTCTCTGCGCTGGATGTTTCCATACAAGCTCAAATCATTAATCTATTGAAGGAATTACAGCAAGAATTTGGCTTAACCTTGCTCTTTGTTGCTCATGATCTGAGTGTGGTAAAACATATTAGTGATCGAGTAGCAGTAATGTATTTAGGTAAAATTGTAGAAATGGCCGAAAAGAAATCTCTCTTTAGTGAACCGAAGCATCCTTATACTCAGGCATTGCTTTCTGCCATTCCAGTTCCCGACCCAAGACAAAGAAGGCAAAAGGAAATTATAATGGGAGACGTTCCTAGCCCTATTAATCCACCCGAAGGATGTCGTTTCCACACTCGTTGTCCAAAGGTTATGGATATCTGTAAGGTGGAAGAACCAATTTTAAAAGAAGTTAAACCAAATTATTTTGTAGCTTGTCACCTTTGTGATTAGAGAAAGTTTTCTCTGGAATGTTTCCCCCCGGTTCGACAACTAATGTTTTCTCTTTATTATCTTGCTCCTCTCAGTAAGTAATCTGGAATAGTTTCTCTCTCTTTGTATTGGCTGATATTTGGTGGCATTGACAAAAAGAAGGGGAAGGTTTAGAATTTTGAAAAAGTTCGTTCTTGGGTCGAACAAACAAAAAATAAAACATGATTACCCTCAGCAGCTCTAAAATTAATGATATACATAAGAAAATGATTTTCCGCTTTATTTGGGAAGAAGGGAAAGTTTCTCGTTCTCAAATCGGGAAAGTTTTTGGTCTTAGCAAATCTACTGTTTCTGGAATTGTTAGAGAGTTGATAGAAGAAGGACTTATTGTAGAGAATGGGTGGAAAAATTCTTCTGGGGGAAGAAGATCAGAGCTTTTGTCTCTCAATCCTTGTGGCCCTTTAATTTTAAGTGTTTTTTTGAAAGATGGAGGAGAGGGAGAAGTAGCAGTGATAAATTTGTTAGGAACAGTACTGGATAAAAGACATTTCTACCTTTCCTCAAAAGAGGATGCTAAAGAAACAGCAATTAAAATATCTTCTTTTCTCCGTGTTTTTCTTTCTTCTTACTCTGAGACTTGCTTTTTGGGTATAGGGTTGGGTGTTCCTGGAATTGTGGATCATAAACAAGGGAGAATTTCTTATTCTGCACATCTAGGGTGGAGAGAAGTTCCATTGAGTAAGATGATTATTTCTTATCTTCCAACAAATTTACCCCTGATAATTAGTAATCGCACTATAGCAGCTACTTTGGGGGAAATGTGGTTTGGAAAAGGAAAAGAAACACAAAATTTTATATGTATTAATAGCGGAGAAGCCGTAGGGGCAGGAATAGTGATCGATGGTCACGTTTACCGAGGATTGAGAGGTGGAGCAGGAGAAGTAGGGCATGTTGCGTTACTTCCAGGAGAAAAAGTTTGTTCTTGTGGAAAAAGGGGATGCATAGAATCAGCTATATCGCTTTACTCTTTAATGAAAGAGTTGGGAGAAGAATATCAGGGAGAGACAGCATCTGCTGATTTTTTGAGAGAAAGAAAAAATGACCTTAGAATTCAAGAGCTTCTCTATAACGCTTTTTCATTGATTGGAGAATTATCAGCACTTTTAATTAATGTTCTTGCTCCAGAAAAGATAATTTTAACTGGAGAAATGGCTCGAATCGATCCAGAAAATCTCCTTAGGTTGGTGAGAAAAGAAGTAGGAGAAAAAGCTTTGGAGTTATTGGCTGATGGAGTAGAAATAGAGGTTAGTAACTTGGATAGAGAACAGGAAGTTCTTTGGGGAGCAGCCCTAGTAATGGAAAATATTTTTAGTTTGCCCCATCTAAGTAAAAAATGAAGTTAATTTGAAGGAGGATTAAAATGGATAAAATTGGTTGTGGAGTAATTGGTGCTGGTACATGGGGAGAGGCTCACGCTCGAATTTTTTCTAGTGAACCTTATTCTGAACTTATTGCAGTATGTGATCTTGTGGAGGAAAAAGCTCGTGGCTTGGCGCAAAAATATGGAGCCAAGCGATGGTATACCGATATGGAAAAACTATTAAGAGACACCGATATTCAGGCGGTAGGAATTACTACTCCCGATTTTGCTCATCGGGAACCTTTCGTAGCTGCTTGCCAAGCTGGAAAAGATATACTGGTAGAAAAGCCCTTGGCCACTAACGAAGAAGACCTCAAAGTAATGAAGGATGCTTTCCAAAAATCTCATTCTCGGGTAATGGTAGACTTTCATACTCGCTGGAATCCTCCTATTGTAGTGACTAAGGAGAGCATAGATAAAGGAGAGATAGGCGAGCTGATCTCTATGTACTATCGCTTAAATGATATTATTTACGTTCCCACTCAAATGTTATCCTGGGCAGAAAAATCATCCATTTTATGGTTTTTGGGTAGCCACACCATAGATACTCTCCGCTTTTTGTCTAATAGCGAAGTAACACGTGTTTATTCAGTATCTCGCTCTAAAGTCCTTGTTCAAAAAGGAATTAACGTTCCTGATATTTATCAGAGCATACTAGAATTCGAAAATGGAGTTATTGCTACTATAGAAAACAACTGGATCATTCCTAATACTAATCCTCATTGGAATGATATAAAGATTAATGTTTTGGGAAGTAAGGGAATGATTAACATGGATCTTACCAACAATCAGGCTATTGAACGATACTTAGAAGATAAAAGCGATCATCCTGATATTTTGATTATGCCTCTTGTTCATGGAAAAGCCGGTGGTTTTGCTCATGAGAGCATCAGAGATTTTGTTAATAGACTACATACGAAGCAAGAGTTTGTAGCTGGTTTTGAAGATGGTTATCGGGTTAGTATGGTTGTATTTTCCCTTTTATCTTCAGCAGAAGAGAAAATGCCCCAGAAAGTAAACTACGATTGAGGAGGTGATAAAAAAAATAAAAAGTAAGTTTTTTCTACATTGTTTACAACTAATTAAATATTTTGTAGAGGAGGAGTTATTATGCGTCGATTAACTTGGTTAATAGTTGGTTTGTGGGTTTTGTTATTAGTTAGTTGGGCTGGTGCCGATTTACCGCCTGAGGTAACTAGTTGGGTTAACATGATTAAAGAAAAGTATGATGGTACTACTATTACTTGTGCTTTTTGTCCCCATCCTACTACTGATGCTATGCAAGCGATGGTGGACGAGTTTACCGAACTTACGGGAATAAAAGTAAGATGGGATATAATTGAAGAGGGATATCTTCGTCAGAAGCTTTTATTAGAACATGAAGCTAAAACGGGAGTTTATGATGTTTTACTTATTGATGCTTTTAATCTAGCTGAATATGCTCCCAGTGGAGTAGCTGTAGACCTTAAACCTTTTTTAGAAAATAAGGAGTTAACCCCCGAGTGGTTTGATTACCAAGATATTCTTCCTGCTTATAGGGAAGGTATTGGTATGTATCAGGAAATAATTTATGGAATACCAGTAGCCGGAGAAACCCGTTATGTAGGATACCGTAAAGATCTTTTTGAAAAATATGGGCAAAGGCCACCGGAAACTATGGATGACATGCTAAACTTAGCTAAGTTTTTCAAAGGTAAAGAAGAAAGTCTTTATGGTATGGCTATGAGAGCCCAGAAAGGGATTCACTTTGGTTCAGGCTGGTTGACAGTTATGTATTCATTAGGTGGACAACTCCTGGATCAAAAAACATGGGAAGTGTTAGTAAATAATCCTAAGACTGTCACATCATTGGAATATTTTGTCGATCTCCTCAAACAAGGCCCTCCAGACATTGGTGTTTACACCCATGAAGAAGCGCTATCTGCTTTTACCTCAGGAAGAACTGCTATGTGGTTTGATGCTACTGCTCTGACTCCTTGGGTTATAGACCCCACCAAATCTATGATTTCTGACCGAGTAGGATTTATTCCTCCACCCGCCGGACCAGCAGGAGCCTATGGTGCTTTAGCAGGATGGAACGTAGGTATTTCTAGTGATTCTCCTGAAAAAGAAAAGGAAGCGGCTTGGGCTTTTATTGTCTGGATGACTGGTAAGTATAAGGCCAAAGACTACGTAAGGTTGGGTGGAACTCCAGTTCGGGAATCAATTTACCAGGATGAAGAATTAGTAAAAGAAAACTGGACCTTCCCCGTTCAGCTTGCTTCCTTAGAAAGAGCTTATAATTTGGTGAAAGAAGGGATCAGCTGGATTCCTCCTCATCCCAAGTTTATGAAGGTATTAGAAGTAGTGGGAAGTTATGGTTCAGATGTATTAGTAGGGTCAATGTCAGCAAGAGAAGCTATGGACAAAGCTCAGGTAGAAGTAGAAAAAATAATGGCTGAGTAAATCATAAGGAAGAGAGAGCATTATGCTCTCTCTTCCTTAGAAAGGGAATTAAATGAAAAAGAGAGAGAAAGAACATCACCTTTTTATCCTTCCTTCTTTTATCACTCTTATTTTTATAGTTATTTTTCCTACTATTTTCCTATGGTACGTGAGTTTTACTAATTATGATCTTTCTATGGGTTGGGAAAATAAATCTTGGATAGGGTTACAAAATTATAAGTATCTCTTTTTAGAAGACAAAGACTTTTGGTATTCTTTGAGGATAAGCTTATTCTTTAGTGGTTTCACGGTTGTGACTGAGTTTGGTTTAGGATTACTTATTGCTCTTCTCTTTAATCGAAGAATTACTGGAAAAAGATTATGGATGTCTTTTTTAATAATTCCTATGGTTATTACTCCTTCTATTGTCTCCCTAATATGGAAATTAATGCTCAACACAGAGTACGGGGTTTTAAACTATATACTTTCTCTTCTCTCCATAGGGAAAATTAACTGGTTAGGCTATGAAAGCGCTCTTTGGTCACTAATTCTAGTAGATATTTGGGAGTGGACTCCTTTTATGGCGCTTATTTTGTATGCTGGTCTGCAAGCTCTTCCTCAAGAACCCTATGAAGCCGCTTTGGTTGATGGTGCTTCTTCCATTCAACTTTTCCGCTTTATAACCTTGCCTCTTATGCGTCCTATAATCTTTATTTCTCTCCTTCTTAGAGCTATTGATTCTCTAAAGATGTTTGACATAGTTTATGGATTAACCCAAGGAGGACCAGGTAACGCTACTGAATTATTGAGTCTTCATATTTATCGACTAGGGTTTCGTCATACTAATTGGATTGGGAGAGCATCAGCTAATGCTGTAATTCTTCTTCTGGTAGTTACCTTATTAACTACTGTTTTATTACGTATTATGAAAAGAGAGTCGGGTGAGAAATACTGAATGAAAAGTTCTAAAACTAAGATTCGAGGAGTCATCTTTGATATCTTAATTGGAGCAGCAGTGCTTTTTTGTCTATTCCCTTTTTTATGGATGCTTTTAACTTCTCTTAAAACTAGAGTACAGACTATAGATCCTTCGGTTTGGATATTTAAACCTACTTTAGAAAACTACCAAGCCGTTTTTCAGAAAAGAGACTTACTGCTTTATATTAAAAATAGTGCGATTGTAGTATCTCTGACTACCCTGATTTCTCTTTTTTTAGGGACTTTGACTGCTTATGGATTGGCTAGATTCAATTTTTCCCGGAAAGAGGATTTAGCTTATTGGATTTTATCACTTCGTATGCTTCCTCCTATGGCGGTGGTTATTCCTTTTTTTCTCTTGGGTCGATTCATAGGTTTATTAGATACTCATATTTTATTAGTTATTGTTTATTTGAGTTTCAATATTCCCTTTACTATATGGATGATGAGGGGCTTTATTGAGGATATTCCTCGAGAGTTGGAAGAGGCGGCTTGGGTAGATGGTTGTTCTCGCTTCCAAGCTATCTTACGAATTATATTTCCCCTTGTAGCTCCGGGATTAGCTGCAACTGCCATTTTTTGTGTGATTCAATCTTGGAATGAGTTTGCCCTAGCTTTCTTTCTTACCAGTTTTAATGCTCGAACTGTTCCTACTATGGTAACTTTTTTTCTCTCGGTTTTAGGAGTAATATGGGGAGAAATGGCAGCGGTGGGAATTATTGCCACTTTGCCAGTTTTAATTTTTGCTATAATTGTGCAAAAATACTTGGTTCGAGGCCTTACTTTCGGGGCAATAAAAAGTTAATATTATACTCCAATGATTGACTCAATAAGGGGATACCAAGGCTTGTTCTGGTCTATGGTGGTTATCTTTTGGTACATATCTTCATCTAAAGGGTGAAACATAGCAGTTTCGGGCATGGTAGGCCGGAAGCGATGTTGGAGCAATATTTGCCACTCTTCTGCGTTATCAGGAGAAGATAAATAATCTATTTTGTTTTTCTCTCCTCCTAAGCTTAAAGCTTTTATTAGAACTTTTTCTTTGACCTCTCGATTAATGCCACACCAGTCACTTAAGTAAGCAATAGGCTCTGGCTCTTTGCCAGTGGTAATTTCTCCCTCAGTAATAGTAAGAGTAGCCAAAAGATGGTCATTTTCATCTTGCAAGGATATTAACTTAGTAGGCAGACAAACGGGTCTTTTTACTTTTCGCCACATCCATTGTTCTTCAGAAAGATAAACAAAACCATTGTAAGAAGATAAATTTTGATTTAAGAATTCTCTTGCTTTTTGTGAGTAGCATTGTCTCTCTTCCCAGTAATAGAGAGCTTTCTCTCCTTTTTCTCGCTGTAAATGAAAAATCCTTTTAAAATCGATGTATCCCAATCTCTGGTAGATATAAAATTGAGGAGACTCAGGAACAGTATAGAGATAGCCCAATCGGCATCCCTTTTTTGCCATAATTTTTTCAGCTTCTTTAAGAAGAGTCGAAGCCAAACCTCTTCGACGATAAGCAGGGTGAGTCATAACTGTATCAATAATCCCAACTGGTGTCAGCTCTCCTTCCAAATAAATGTGAGATAGAGTAAGAAAGAGGCTAGATATTACTTTGTCTCCATCTAGAAAAAGGAGGGTGTTTTCTAAACCTAGTCCTGGCCGTTCTATGTACCATTCTAAAAACTCCTTACTGGTTGGCAACACCCCAGGATAATTACCAAAAGAAAGAGAATGAAGATAGATGAGCTCTTCCATAATATTTTTTACCTCTGAACCCCGACTCAATTTATACATAATTGTTTATCCCCTCACTTTAACTCCACCTATGAATGTGGCTTTTACTTGAAAGTGGTCATCAAATACCGCAAGGTCAGCTATTTTACCTTTTTCTATACTACCTAATTCTTTTTCTTTTCCTACCAGCTGAGCAGGAATGAAACTACCCATTTTAGCCAACTGGGGTAGAGGAATAGAAAATAATTCTTTCAAATTGTAAAGCATTTGGTTGAGGAGAAAAGTACTACCAGCTAAAGTTCCTGAAGGTAGGTAAGCCATCCCTTCTCTTACCTCTACTTTTTGTCTGCTTAACTCATATATACCCTCTGGTAAGTTTGTCACTTTTAAGGCGTCACTTACTATGCAAAGGTGGTCGGGAGCTTTACATTTCAGAGCTATTTTCATTATTTCTGGCCTTACATGAATTTTATCGGCAATAATCTCAGCGTATATTTCATCATCTCCCAGAGCAAAAGCTAAAAGGTTAGGTTGGCGGTGATGAAGAGGATCCATTCCATTAAAAAGGTGAGTTACCATTTTAGCTCCTTTTTTCCCAGCTTTTTGGGAAGTCTCATAATCTGCTTCACTGTGTCCTAAAGAAACTAAAATGTTCTGTTGAGCTAAATATTCTATAGCTTCCAATGCCTCAGGAAGCTCGGGAGCTATGGTTATTCTTTTTATTATTCCTTCTCCTTTTTGGAAGAGGTGTTTTATTTCTTCTTGGTGAGGTTTTCTTAAATAGGTAGGGTCGTGAGCACCTCTCCTCCCTAATGATAGATAAGGGCCTTCGAGGTGAAGGCCCAGAACTCGAGCTCCTGGAGGGGAAACTATTATCCCAGATTTAGTTTCTTCAATAATTTTAAATAAAGTGGTTAAATCAGTGGTTAGGGTGGTAGGAAGAAAAGAAGTAACTCCAAAGGAAGGTAAGAGAGCACTGATTTTCTGAATACTATTCACTCCGCCTTCGGTAACATCTTCTCCTTGTAGACCATGGAGGTGTAAATCCACAAGACCAGGAAATATGAAATTATCTTTAAAGTCATAAACTACTTCCAAATCTTCCTTCCCCGGATAGGGTAGGACATCCTCAATATGATTTTCTCTCACCACCACTAAACCAGGAATTACTTCTTGAGGAGTAACAATATTACCTTTAATTCCCCATCTCATATTTTCACCACTTTAGTTAAGTTCCTTGGGCTATCGGGGTTTAATCCCTTATTTTTTGCCCGATAATAACCTAAAAGTTGTAAGAAGGGTAAATATAATACCGGAAGAGAAAAATCATCTAAAGTTTCTTCTGGGAATATTATTTCTATTGCTTGAGGAGAATTGAGTGAAGTTTTACCCAAGTGGAGAATGGTAGCTCCTAAGTCTATCATCTCCATTATTACTTCTTTTTCCCAGGAAAAAGCTCTTTGGGAAGTTAGAGCAATGATTAAAGTTTTTTCATCTACTACTGATTTAGGACCATGTCGAAATTCCAGAAAATGGAAAGTCTCAGTGGAGGTTACGCTCATTTCTTTGAGTTTTAAAGAACCTTCCCAGGCGATACCGTGATAAGGACCATTACCTAAAAATATAAACTTATCAAAAGAAAGATTAGAGGCTAAATCTTTTATTGCTTTTTCCCCTGAAGGAAGGTGTTTTTCTAAAATTTCCGGAAGAGACAATAGGTTATCAGCGCTTTTGGTGGAAGGAAAAGCCAAAGATAGTAGAGTTAATAACATAGTAGAAAAAGATTGAGTCATCACTACGCTTTCTTCTCGAGCAAAAGAAAGAACCATCTCGTAATTGGCTGCCTTTAAAAGAGAAGAATTTTCTTCGCAACTTACTCCTACAGTTGTCCCTTTAAACTTATCCTGGAAATGCTGAAGAGCTTTGACTGTTTCTGTAGTTTCTCCGGAGCGAGAGATGCCAAAAAGAAGATATCGATTTTGAGGTAGGAAAACTCCTCCCGGAAAGAGGAAGGTTTCCGAAGCAGGTACTCCTTTAGCAGGAACCTGTTTTATTGCTTGCCAGAAATGGCTAGCGGTGAGAGAAAGGTTGTAAGAGCTCCCGCATCCAGTAAAAATAACATTGTCATATGGTTCTGCTAAAAATTGGGAGAAGTAATTTTCCTTCTCCTTTAGATAGCCAAAGGTCTTTTTCCAAGTAGCAGGCTGTTGGAGTATTTCTTGGTAAGTGTAATCCATAACTATTCCTCCTTTTTATTCTTGTTAAGACCATTATATCTCATTTTCTGGGTCGGTAATTACTTCAGTGGCAAAACTTTAGCTCAGGATGTAAGTTGTGTTATGATAATAAAAACTATGAAGAATTTTATTCTTATTGATAAAAATATCTGGAAAACGTGGGGAGTTTTTATTTGGTTCTTTTTGATTGTTATAAAAGCCAATGCTCAGCCTTATGATTCTCTTCTTTCGTATTTCTCCCAAAAGGAGCAGATTCCTCGTTATCAGGTGCAAGTAATAGCGGTTTATCCTCATGACCCTCAGGCTTTTACTGAAGGGTTAATATACGACAATGGTTTTTTATATGAAAGTACCGGACTATATGGTGAATCAAGTTTAAGAAAGGTTGACCTTAATACTGGAGAGGTTATTCATTTGGTAAAAGTTGAAGACCAATATTTTGGTGAGGGCCTTACCCTTGTGGATTCTACTTTAATTCAACTGACCTGGGAATCAAAAGCTGCCTTCCTTTACGATAAAAATACCTTAGAACTGGAGAAAGCTGTTTGTTATCCTTATGAGGGGTGGGGTATTACCTATGATGGTAATCATCTTATTGTAAGCGATGGTTCTAACCTGCTGCGCTTTCTTGACCCTAGAAATTTTTGTTTGATAAGAGAGTTACCTGTCAGTTCGGAAGAGAAACCTATTGAGCAGCTTAATGAGCTAGAGTATGTTGATGGTAAAATTTATGCCAATGTATGGCATACTGATATTATTATAATTATCGATCCTCAAAATGGTGAAGTAGTAGGGTGGATTGATCTTACCTCACTCGAGGAAAAAAGAAATACCGGAGAAGACGTTCCAAACGGTATCGCTTATGATGCTAAAGATAACCGCCTATTTGTCACTGGTAAGAGATGGTCTCACATCTACGAGATACAAATTCCTGACTAAACTCAATAACCAAAGAGGCATAAACTAACTAAAGTGGCTATTACTGATAAAAATACAGTTAGGGAAATTTCTCCTCTGAACCAAGAACAAACTATTGCTATAGTAATGCCCACCATAGCTGCAAGGGGATAATTAGGAATAGCTGTTATTGCTCCCGGAAATATTAATGCTCCTAAGGCAGCGGGTGGAATGTACCGCAGAAATTTTTTAAGTGATCGAGGAATGTTAAGTCGGGAAAAAGCTAGGAAAGGTAGGCAGCGAGGGATAAAAGTAACTAACATCATCCCTATGATTATATTAATGTTATTCATTCATTTTCCTCCTCTTCATCTATTATCCAGGCACTAACGCTGGCAGCTATTAGAATAGCCATAATTATATTCCAACCCGAGGAAAAAATTCTAAGCCAGCTAAGGAATGAGTGTGCCACCCCTCCTATTATAGCGGTTAATGCTACTGGAAGGGATTTTTTAGCTTCAGGTATGAGTAGAGCAATGAAAAGAGCATAAAGTGCTATCCCCATACTGGCTTGAAGGATAGGGGGTAGTATATTACCAAATAAATAACCTATAACGGTTCCTCCTACCCAACTGGCATAAGCTGAATATTCAAGGCCTAAAATAAAATCGGCACTTCCATAATGTTGAGAAGTAGAAAAATAAGCGAAAGATTCATCAGTTACGCCGAAGCTCAAAAAAGGGATGAGCCAAGGTTTTTCTTTTATAGGGAAAATAGTGGATAGATGTGAACTCATAAGGAAGTGACGGAAGTTCATAATTAAGGTGGCTATAATGATTTGCGCTGGCTCTGCTCCTCCCTGAATAAGTTGCAAAGCCATAAACTGGCTAGCACCGGCAAATACTAAGGCAGAAAAAAGAAATGTTTCCCAAAGAGTTAGCCCAGTTGATTTGGCTAATAGCCCAAAAGTTATGGCGACCGGTATATATCCAATAAAGATTGGTAGGGAAGCAACCATTCCTTCTCTAAATTTTGAAGATATCTCTTTTTGCTCTATCAAGTGCTCTGGATTCTCTTCCATATCAGCTTTTTGCCCTAAACTTTCTATTTTTCCTGATATTATATCCCAAAATAAATGATGGTAATATGCTATCCCTCCAACTTGTCATCGCAACGAACAGATAGCCTGTAATACAGGATTTAAAACGGAATAAATGGAAAAGACTAAAAGCTACAATACTAGGGAAACACAAACAGTGTAGAGCGTGAAGTTAAAAAATAGACTATTGAGAAATATTTTTTCCTTCCCCAATGATGTGGCGATTTGTTTTTTTGTTATCTCTATAAATACCTTGGAAAAAATGAATAGAGCACAGGAAAAAATGCTATGAAGGTTACAGTTATAATTATAATGCTTAACTCAAGTTGCAAATCTTTACCAGAAAAATCTGACGGCCTACGGCGTAAGACTAAAACATGAAAGACAAAAAACTAAAGAGTAAAAACCACTGAGGGGAAAAGCATCCTCCGTGCCTACGGCGTAAGACTAAAAGGCACATTAGATAAGAAAAAATCTTGATAATTACGCTGGGGAAATACGTCCCAGCGTGCCTACGGCGTGAGAAAAAGGCACAGGAGATAGAACAATAAGGGGGTTTACCCCCCTATAACCTCCGAAAAAGCAAAAGAAAAAATGGAAACTCAAAAAGCAAACAAATAGTACTGGTGAGAAAAGCTCCACCACTACGCTGGGGAAAAAGGCAGCCTACGGCGTAAGATAAAGGCAAAAAATGAAAAAGATAAAAATCACTGAGGGGAAAAGCATCCTCCGTACCTACGGCGCTAAAAAAAACAAAACTTACTGAAGGAGAAAACATCAGGACGAGTATTAGAAAAGAAAAAGCTATCCAAATACTCGTATAATCTCCTGATTTATTAGTCTTTCAATCTGGGTTACCTGAAAATGATAATCCCCAAAAGGAAACACCTGATATAGGCTGATTTCTGGAACTTATAATGAAACTTGGGTTAAGACTGCACTTTTTGCTCAATGAGAGAATCACAGAAAATATTGTCAATCTTCTAAAGCATTACTTACTCTTAATTTCAAAAGCACTCAATCCTTGAGTATGTTGCCTTCTGGATTGAGTGCTTCATTTTTTGGTTCCCCGGGTCAGTAGGAAGACGCTAAAATAGCTGGCAGGTTGCTTTAACCATTTTTGCGCTCCTCTTTTATCATTTTACCTGTAGCAATACATTCAGCAATTTCTTCCGGAGTCAATTCTCCTGCTTTCACTTCTCCCAGCTTCTCTCCATTTTCTAACAGTACTATTCGGTCAGCTATTGGACATACATGATAGACATTGTGAGTAATAAAAATGACTGAAGAACCTTTATTTCGAGCTTCTTGGATATGATTTAATGTGGTTCGTTGTTCTCTAATAGAGAGGTTACGTAAAGGTTCATCCAGGATGAGAATTCTAGCTCTAAAGTAAACTGCTCTGCCAATAGCAATGGCTTGTCTTTGACCTCCAGAGAGAGTAGAGACAAATTCAGTGGGAGAACGAAGTTCAACCCCTACTTGTTTAAGTCCCCTCATACATTCATAATTCATCTTTGTTAAATCCAGAATTTCTATAAAACCTACTTCTTTAGTAAGTTCTTTACCTAAGAAAAAGTTTCGGGCTACACTCATTTTCTCTACTAAAGAGAGGTCCTGATGGACAGTTTCAATACCCAGTTGGCGAGCTTCTTCGGGGGAATTGATCTTGACCTTCTCACCCTGAAAGTATATGGTCCCTCCGTCAGGCTGATAAACTCCAGATAATATTTTAATTAGAGTAGATTTTCCTGCTCCATTATCTCCTAAGAGTCCTACTACTTCTTGGTCATAAACCTCAAAGTCTACTCCTTTCAAGGCTCTAACTTTGCCAAACCTTTTTTGAATATTTTCCATTCTCACCAACGGCTGTTTTTGGTTCATCTCTTTATCCCCCCTTTATTCTCCTAGGATAGTACTTCTCAGCTTTAAATTTACTATAGCGGCTATAACTAAAATTATTCCTACAAAAGCGTTGTACCAATAGCTGGGAACACCTGCCATAACTAAGCCGGTTCGCACCATGCCCATTATACCTGCACCTAGAGCTGCTCCTATAATTGAACCGTAACCTCCACTCATAAGAGTACCTCCAATTACTGCTGCAGCAATGGCTTCTAATTCCATTCCCTGACCAAAAGACACATTGGCTAAGTTAAATCGGCTAATAGCAATTGTACCTGATAAACCAGCCAGAGTAGATGAAATCATAAAACAGTTAGCTTTGACTCGGTTTACATTCACTCCCATAGTATAGGCAGCCAATTTCTTTCCTCCGGTAGCAAATACTCGATTGCCAAATATGGTACGATTGAGAATAAAGGAAAAAATGATTACTATAGCTATGAACCAAAAATGGGATGGTCTAAATCTATAAGCCATAATTCCGGTTAATAAAGTGGGAACCAATCTGTCTCCAGCATAGGAAATGGAGCGTCCTCCAGTGATTCCCAGAAGAATCCCCCGCAAAAACATCATCATGCCCAAAGTAGCAATGAAAGAAGGAATGCTTCCTTTCAAAACTACCTGACTATTGATGAACCCTATTAATAGGGAAACCAGTAAGGCAATGATAAAGGCTAGTAGAGAACCAAATGGAAAAGTGAGAATGTTGGCTAAAGTAACAAAGACAAAACCAGCCATAGCGTATACGCCACTTACAGAAAGGTCAATTTCTCCGCCAATTATCAGGAAAGATTCACCTACGGTCATAATACCTAACTCAGCTATGATGGTTAAAAGAGAAGTGATGTTTCGAAGAGAAAAAAATTGGGGAGCAGAAAGGGCAAAAAATATAAAGAGGGCTAAAAAAGCCACTAATGCTCCAAATTCTGGAATTTTCCTTAACTCTTCAAAAGACCATTTAAAGGGAGTAGTTTTATCAGTATGATGAGCTATTTCCTCTTGGTTTGGTACAATTAACATTGTATTAGCCTCCTAACCAGATAGATAGATTGGGGCAAGTTCTTGCCCCAATCTCATAAATTTTTTGACGGTATAGCCACTATCAACGAAGGCCTTTTGCGATTAGTTCTTTTAAAGCTGGAACATCTTTTTTTGTTATTATGATTGGGCCTGTGGTCACTGGGGGTAGGGGTGGTTCAAAGCCGTATTTGGCTTTCATATAAGCAAACATTACTCCATAAAATCCTTGCAAGTACATTTGTTGATCGCTACAGAATAAAACCTTTTCTTGTTCCATAAGTTCAAGCATAGGTATGGTAGGATCAAACGGATGTCCAAGGAATACATCTTTCCCCGGTTTATATCCTTCATCTTCAAGTTGTTTGATAATAGCTTCCAAGTGGGTTGAATTAGGATGTAGAATCACATTGGTATCAGGATGGGCTTTAAGATAATCAACTGTCATTTTAGCATCTTCTACTGGGTCTTCACTGGTTACAAATTCTTCGCCAGGTATTTCATTATTTGCCATAGTTTCAAGAAATCCTCTTCCAGTCTCTTTAAGGTGAGTCGCTCCTGGAGCATGATTACAGTATAAAACTCGAGTAGGTTTTACATATTCTAAAAATGTTTTTGCACAATTAACTCCAACTTCGTAGAAATCGGGTAGACCCACATAACTAAGAACGGGAATACAATCTTCGGAAGGTCTTGGGTCTGGAGCATTAATTGCAATTACTGGAAGTCCCTGCGCAATAACTGGTTTTAAAATATTATCCATAGCTTCTGGAGCTGTAAGAGTACAAACCAAGGCATCAGGCTTAGCATTTATCGCAGCTTCAAGATATGATATGAATTCTGGTACATTATAAGCAGTTGGTCCTACATAATTTAATTCTAGGTCAGGAAATAATGCAGCTGCAGCCTGAGCACCGCGATGATTCAATTCCCAAGGTGGATCGCCAATGCCTCCATGTACTACAACATAAACAACATACTTTTCCTTCGCTTCCTGAGCGAAACTAGCTAAAGTTGCAAAAGACACCACTAAAAGAATAGCCAAAAAAATTAAAAAATATTTACGCATTTTTTTAACCTCCAATCAATTTAAGATTCAAAATTAATTAACGTCTTTATACTACTATTACTTAAATATTGCCAATCAACTCTTCCTGTGATTCTCACCCCCTCTTCATTTTTTGCTCTTTTTTAATGATTTACTGCAGTAATTTTTACTAAGTCTTTATCAGTTTGGAGCTGTTTTATGTATTGAGGGATTTCTTCTAAAGAAACTGTTTTAGAAATCATTTTAGT